>Ga0207893_1000060_pt1 | contig 91348 bp, 105 predicted proteins | sample MalvirmetaMSP121_FD_184233 | JGI IMG/M metagenome (GOLD analysis project Ga0207893, IMG submission 184233) | Marine viral communities from the Deep Pacific Ocean - MSP-121 (SPAdes) | ecosystem: Environmental > Aquatic > Marine > Oceanic | place: Pacific Ocean | collected 2001-06-02 | reverse complement strand
ATGGCCAAGGAAAAGTTTGAACGCACCAAGCCGCACTGCAACATCGGCACGATTGGTCACGTTGACCATGGCAAGACGACGCTGACGGCGGCGATCACGATGACGCTGGCGAAGGCCGGTGGAGCCAAGGCGATGGCCTATGCGGACATCGATGCGGCGCCGGAAGAAAAGGCGCGCGGCATCACGATCAACACGGCGCACGTGGAATATGAGACGGCCAACCGTCACTATGCGCACGTCGACTGCCCCGGCCACGCCGACTATGTGAAGAACATGATCACGGGCGCGGCGCAGATGGACGGCGCCATCCTGGTGTGCTCGGCTGCGGACGGCCCGATGCCGCAGACCCGCGAGCACATCCTGCTGTCGCGTCAGGTCGGCGTGCCGGCGCTGGTGGTGTTCCTGAACAAGGTCGACATGGTCGACGACGAGGAACTGCTGGAGCTGGTCGAGATGGAAGTGCGCGAGCTGCTGAGCTCGTACCAGTTTCCGGGCGACGACATTCCGATCACCAAGGGCTCGGCCCTGGCCGCGGTCGAAGGCCGTGACCCCAAGATCGGCGAGGAAGCCATCCTCGAGCTGATGCGCACGGTCGACGAATACATCCCGCAGCCGGAGCGTCCGGTTGACCTGCCGTTCCTGATGCCGGTGGAAGACGTGTTCTCGATCTCGGGCCGCGGCACCGTGGTCACGGGCCGCGTCGAGAAGGGCATCGTCAAGGTCGGTGAGGAAGTCGAGATCGTCGGCATCCGTCCGGTCCAGAAGACGACCTGCACGGGCGTGGAAATGTTCCGCAAGCTGCTGGACCAGGGCCAGGCGGGCGACAACGTCGGCGTGCTGCTGCGCGGCACCAAGCGTGAAGACGTCGAGCGCGGCCAGGTGCTGTGCAAGCCGGGCTCCATCACCCCGCACACCAAATTCGTGGCCGAGGCCTACATCCTGACCAAGGAAGAGGGGGGCCGTCACACGCCGTTCTTCACCAACTACCGCCCGCAGTTCTACTTCCGTACGACGGACGTGACCGGCATCGTGCACCTGAAGGAAGGTGTGGAGATGATCATGCCCGGCGACAACGCCGAGCTGAACGTCGAGCTGATCACCCCGATCGCCATGGACCAGGGCCTGCGCTTCGCCATCCGCGAAGGCGGCCGCACGGTTGGAGCAGGTGTCGTTTCGAAGATTACGGAGTAATCATCGAAACGAGCGCCGTGTGCGACAAGCGCACACGGAGGCGGCGCCGGCGTGGTCTCCAAGATCACCGAGTAATCGGTAGACACGAATACGCATAACAGAGCGGCCCCCGGAGCGATCCGGGGGCCGTTTTGCTGTCCGGCCTCAAGTGGCCGCGACCGCGTCGCGAGCCTAGCCCCGTCAGACGAACTCCACCTCCACGCCCTCTTCGACGGCGCTGGCCAATTGTTCGACGTCCCAGTTGGTCAGGCGGACGCAGCCGCTGGAGGCGGTCTTGCCGATCTTGGCCGGCTCAGGGGTTCCGTGGATGCCATATCCGTCGCGCGACAGGTCAATCCACACCGCGCCGACCGGATTGTTCGGGCCGGGCGGCACGATGACCTTGCCTCCGCTCTCGCCGAACATGGACGGGTCATAGGTGTAGTTCGGTCGCGGCGCGATCGCTCGCACCGTGTGGGAGCCGGACGGGGAGGGGGTCTCGCTGCTGCCAATGGTGGCGGGATAGAAGGCCAGCAGCTTGCCGTCGGCGTCGAAGGCGCGGAGCGAGTTCTCGGCCTTGGTGACCTCGATGCGGGCGACCTTGCCATCAAGCGTGTCCGGGCCGGTCGCGGCGACGACGATGGTCTGGCCCGCGCGGCCGAAATCGACCCCCGGGTTGAGCGCGTCCAGCAGGGCCTCGCTCATGTGAAACTTCTCGGCCAGCGCTTCGCGGGCATCGGCGTAGCCGACCGTCTCGAGCTCGCCCATGGCGGCGATGTCTTCGGGCACGGTGCCGATGAAGGGGCCGGCCACGTCGTCTTCGGTAAGGGTGTAGTCGGTCAGCACCCGGTTGCTGTCGCCCGAGGTCAGTTGCTCGAAGACCTTCGCGTCCAGTTCGCCGGTCACCTCCAGGTCGTTGGCCTCCTGAAAGGCGGCGATGGCCTGGCGGGTGTTATCGCCGCCCAGGCCGTCGATGATGCCGGGGGAGAAACGGGTGCGGTCCAGCAGGATCTGGGCCCGGGCCATGGCGGGGTTGGGCCGCGCCTCGTCGGGCAGGGCCTCGGTGACCGCACCGCCGCGCTCCGATGAGTCGGCAGTCTCATCCTCCCCGTTCGCCGTATCGGTGTCCGTGTCGGACGTGGGTGAGGTGAAGGTGGCGGATTCGATCGACTGGCGCAGGCGGGTCGCTTCATCCCGGGCCGGACTCGACGCCTCCAGTTGGGATCGCTCGCGGTCATTGTCACCACAGGCCGCAGTCGCCAGCAGGGGCAGGGCGGCAAGGAGGACCACGGGGAGAGGGCGGCGAAGGATCATGGACAGGCTCCGGTTGAGGGCCCCTGTCCAAACCCGCAGGGCCGCCCGCGTTCCCCTCAGCGCAGCGCCTTGCCGAGGCCTGCGACGGTATTGGCGGCCCAGCAGGCATAGCCGCTGTCGTTGAGATGCAGATCGTCGGGGCCGACCCCGCCGCCTTCCAGACCGGCCCAACCGGACATGGGGCCGAAGCGAGGATCGACGGCATAGCCTTCTCGCGTGCCGAGGTAGGCAATCGTACCGGCCACTCCGGCGAGCAGGGTGTTGCGGCCCCGGAAGCCGTCGTTGTCGGTGTCTTCGGGAAGACGCTGGGGATCGATCAGCACCCCATCGACGCCGGCGGCATCCAGGATGTCGCGCCCTCGGTCAAAATCGCTGACCACCCGGGCGAGGGTCAGGTCGCGCAGCATATCATTGGTGCCCAGCTGCCAGATGACCAGATGGGGGCGGGCGGCGTCGATCTCGGCCTGCAGCCGGGTGACCGTGTCAGCGGTCGTCTCGCCGCCGATGCCGCGATTGATGACGGTGATGCGGGCGTCGGGGAAGGCGTCGCGCAGACCCGCCTGGACCAGCGGGACATAGCCGCGTTCAGGCTGGCTGGCGCCCACTCCCTCGATGCTCGAGGAGCCGACGGCCAGGATTGTCAGTGCTCCTGCCCGAAGTGCGGCACGGCTGCGCATAAGGCCGTCATTCGCCCGAAAGCCACTGGTCGAGACCGGGCAAGCCGCCGGCACTTCGAACGCCCGGATGGTCGAGGGCCCGGGGACGAGGGCGCAGGCCCCCATCGCAAGGACGGCCAACAGGGAGGCGAGGGTGCCGGCGGGTCGCATCAGTTCTCTTCGCCGGTGGCGGGGTCGGTTTCGGTCTCGCCCGAATTGCTGGAGCCTTCCGAGCCGCGGGGTTCGGTGGCCGGACGCGGGGGCTCGCCGTCCTTTGAGGGGCGCTGGTCCTCGTTTTCAACAGAGCGGTTATCGGGTCGGGGGTCGGTCATGGGAGGACTCCTTCGACGAGCACAGTGCCCGGCGCAGGCTCAACGCTCAAGGCGCCCGGGAGGCTCCCGCTCGCCCGGCATGACTAATGCCGCGTTCACCATGGCTCTCAACTCCGATTCAAGGCTGAGCCGATAGGGTCGGGATGAAGGGGTGCGTGACAGGCGGGCCCGACCGAGGCGGACGGAACAGATATGAACACGGCTCTGAAGGTCGAGATGCTGGGTGTTGACGCTCTGTCGGCGGACCACTGGACGTTGTGGGAGCAAATGCGCCTCGCCAATCCGGCGCTGTCCAGTCCCTATTTCCGGCCCGAGTTCACCCGCATCGCCGCCGGAGTCACGCCGGGCGCGCGGGTGGCCGTTCTGCACCGGGGCGAGGATGTCGTGGGCTTCTTCCCGCACCAGACGCGCGGCGGGGCGATCCAGGCGCTGGCGGCGCCCATGAACGATTACCACGGCATCATCAGCCATCCCGAGACGGCGCCCACCCTGAGCCATGTCGCGGATCTGCTGGACGGCAACCGGCTGAACGTCAGCGGCTGGGTTGGCCCCGGCGGCGCAGGCAAGGTGCGCGAGGCGGTGATGGCCGTCCTGCCCGACGAGGGCTTCGAGCCCTGGTACGCCGAGCGGCGCGCCAACCAGGGCAAGTATTTCAAGGACAAGGAGCGCGCCCGCCGCAGTCTGGAAAGCGAACTGGGCCCTGTGCGCGTCGAGCTGGGCCTGCGCGATCCCGAGCTGCTGACGCAGGTCATCGATCTGAAGCGCGACCAGTATCGTCGCAGTGGTCTGCATGATGTGTTCGCCTGTGGCTGGACCGTGCGGCTGCTGGAGGCCCTGATGCAGGCCGAGGGCGACTTTGGCGCGTCCATCGCGGCGCTGTGGGCGGGGGACCAGCTGTGCGCACTGGAATATTCGCTGCACGCCGACAACCACTATCACTTCTGGTTCCCGGCCTATGTGCCGGGTCTGGCGCGCTGTTCGCCCGGGGTGTTGCTGAGCCTGGAGACCATGCGGCAGGGGGCGGAGCAGGGGTATCGCGTGTTCGATTTCGGCTTCGGCGGCGAGCACTACAAGAAGTATTTCTGCAATGCCGCCCAGAGCCTGCGCGAGGCCGTCATCCAGAAGCCGGGCCTGAAGGCCAGCCTGGGCGGGGCGGCAGCGGCGACGCTGGAGACCCTGGTCGGCCCGGTGCGGAGCGAGGCCCTGCGCACCAGTCTGCGCCGTCGCTGGTCGGCCATTGAGGCCTGCGAGGTCGATGGTCTGGCGCGCATGCGGGGTGTGGCGGTCGCGGCCCGCGCGGCCCTGAGGAAGACGCCTGACATCCTGACGGCTTCGGCCTGATCGCGGAGAGACCCGATGCTGCAAAAGACAGCCCGTTCGCGCTATACCGGCCCGATCCAGAAGGGCGATGTGCACTCCCACACGCTGGTCGATCGCGGCTTTGCCTCTGACGAAGCCCTGTCCGCCCTGCTGGATCGCTATCCGGCAGAGCTGTTTGACATCAACCTCTATGACTATGACGACGACGGCCAGTCGCGCCTGCGCACCGGGGCGCGCGGGCGCCTGTCGGGCGCTGAACTGCTGGAGGCGATCAAACAGGGGCGCCTGTGGGTCAATCTGCGCTCGGTCGAACAGGGATGGCCCGAGCTGTGGCAGGCCGCGATGGGCGAGTTCGCAACCATACAGGCGCGCTATCCGGGGCTGAAGGCGGTACGCAATGCGGGCCAGCTGATCCTGTCGTCGCCCAAGGCGCGGGTGCCCTATCATTTCGACGCGGCGGGCGTGGTGCTGTTTCACCTGCGCGGCCGCAAGCGGGTGTTCGTCTATCCGGGCGATGAGTTGCACCTGCCCGAGATTGCCATGGAACAGGTGGTCGCCCGCCAGACGACCGAAGAAGTGCCGTACAGCCGCAGCTTCGAGGCCGATGCCCAGGTGGTTGATCTGGAGCCGGGGCAGGCGCTGACCTGGCCCTTCTATGCGCCGCACCGGGTCGAGAATCTGGACCGGTTCTGCGTGTCGCTGTCGATGGACTTCCAGACCTGGCCGACCCGGTTCCGCAACGGGGCCCTCTATGCCAATGCCGTTGCCCGGGCGCGGAGACATCAGCCCCGCTCGACCGACACGCTCGGCACGGTGGGGCTTGCCGCCCGCTGGGCCGCATCGCTGGCGTTCAGGAAGCTGAAGCTGATGCCGGATCAGATCGCCCGGTTCGAACGCGACTTTGAACCCGAGGTCGGGGCCTTGGACGGGGCGGGCTCCATTAATTCGAGGTCATGACCTCGAGTTAAAATGACAGGCGGGCCTCGGGCGCGCATCCTTTCCTCATGTTGGGAAAGGGAGGAACACCCATGAAATCCGCACTCATCCTGTCCGCCGCTCTGCTGTCGACGACCGCGCTGGCCGGCACGGCACAGGCCCAGGACGTCCAGATCGAAAATGCCGTTGCCCGGGTCATCGTGCTGGTCGAGGACCGCGCGGATGTTGCCGTCGAGATCGAGCGGGGCCGCGCCGACCTGCCGGTGCCGACGGTCCGCCAGAGGGGCGACCGCATCGAGGTGGACGGCAATCTGCCGCGTCGCGCCATCCGCAACTGCCGCTCGGGCCCCGCCAGCGCGCGCCAGCCGGGGGAGGGCGCGTCGGTCGACCTGCGCGAGTTCGGCCGGGTCCGTCTGGACGAGGCCCCGCTGATCATCGTGAGGACGCCCCGCAAGGTGGAAGTCAGCGCCTCGGGTGCGGTCTTCGGCACGATCGGCCGTGGCGCCAGCGACGTCGAGTTTGGGAATGCTGGATGCGGCGACTGGACCATCGCCAATGTTACCGGGACGCTTGACCTGTCCCTCGCGGGATCGGGGGGTGCCCTGGTGGGCACCTCCGAGAGGCTGAAGATCGGCATTGGCGGCTCGGGCAATGTCCGCGCCGGGGCGACTCGCGATCTGGACATCGGTATCGGGGGTTCAGGCGATGTGGAGGTCGCCGGCGTCAACGGTCCGGTCGAGCTGGGCGTAGCCGGCTCGGGCGACCTTCTGGTGCGTGGCGGCACGGCCCCGCGCATGGATATTTCAGTGGCAGGCTCCGGAGACGTCGAATTCCGGGGTACGGTCGGCGATCTGAGCGTGTCGATTGCCGGTTCGGGCGATGTCCGGGTCCATGAAGTGACCGGTCGCGTCAGCCGCGCCATCCTGGGGTCGGGCGACATAAGCATCGGTCGCTGACATCCGTGGGATTCCGCCCTTGACGCAGGCGGAATCGAACGGCATAAGCCCCCACTCTTGTTGGACCGGCTGTGCACTTCGCGTGAGTATGAAGTGCAGACGCGGTCCGCAGGAACGACCTGAGACCCTGTTCTTTGCAGCGATCCAGGACTTAAACGGCCTTCGCGGGTAACTGCGTGGGCCGCTCGTTTTTGCGGACGTGCGTACTCTGAAGGCTTCGGCCTGAAGACTCCGGTCTTTGAAATGGTTCACAGGGACGCAGGTTCGCCTGCTTGGGAAATACGACCGATATGGATCAAAGCATCCGCATCAGGCTCAAGGCCTTCGATCACCGCGTCCTCGACTTTTCGACGCGCGAAATCGTCAACACTGCCAAACGCACGGGTGCGACTGTTCGCGGTCCCATCCCGCTGCCGACCCTGATCGAAAAGTTCACCGTGAACCGTTCGCCGCACGTCGACAAGAAGTCGCGCGAGCAGTTTGAAATCCGCACGCACAAGCGTGTCCTCGATATCGTCGACCCCACCCCGCAGACTGTGGACGCGCTCATGAAGCTCGACCTGTCCGCCGGTGTGGACGTCGAGATCAAGATTTAAGAAGAAGAGGCGGGATCCGATGCGCAAAGACGCGCAAAGAACGGGCGTGATCGCCAAGAAGCTGGGAATGACGCGTATCTTCGCTGAAGATGGCGCGCATGTCCCTGTGACCGTGCTGCAGCTCGATGGCTGCCAGGTCGTGGGTCAACGCACGCAGGAGCGGGACGGCTATGTCGCCCTGCAGCTGGGTGCCGGTGCCCGCAAGGCCAAGCGCACCAACAAGGCGCAACGCACGGTGTTCGCCAACGCTGAGGTCGAGCCCAAGCGTATCGTCGCCGAGTTCCGCGTGTCGGAAGACGCGCTGATGGATGTCGGTGCCGAGCTGTCGGCTGACCACTTCATCGCCGGCCAGACCGTGGACATTCAGGGTCAGACCATCGGTAAGGGTTTTGCCGGTGCCATGAAGCGCTGGAACTTCGGCGGTCTGCGGGCCACCCACGGTGTGTCGGTCTCGCACCGCTCGCACGGTTCGACGGGTAACCGTCAGGACCCGGGCAAGACCTTCGCCGGCAAGAAGATGGCGGGTCACCTGGGTCAGGAAACCGTCACCCTGCAGAACCTGACTGTGTTCCGCGTCGACGTCGACCGCGGCCTGATCCTGATCAAGGGCGCTGTCCCGGGTCACGACGGCAGCTACGTCAAGGTTCGCGACTCCATCAAGAAGGCCCGTCCGGCCGACGCTCCGTTCCCCGGTGCCGTGAAGTCTTCGGGCAAGGCTGCTGCTGAGGCGCCCGCCGAGACCCCGGCCGAGGACGCCCCCGTCGCCGAAACCACAGAAGGCGGTGAAGCGTAATGAAGCTCTCGGTCATCAAACTCGACGGCAAGGCCTCGGGCGATGTGGAGCTGTCGGATGCCGTATTCGGCATCACCGACATCCGCGGCGACCTGCTGGCCCGCTATGTGAACTGGCAACTGGCCAAGCGCCGCGCCGGTACCCACAAGGTCCAGACGCGCAACGAAAACTCGCGCACCGGCAAGAAGATGTACAAGCAGAAGGGAACCGGCGGCGCCCGTCACGGTTCGCGTCGCGCCCCGCAGTTCGTCGGTGGTTCGCGCGCCTTCGGCCCGGTCGTTCGCGACCACGGCTTCTCGCTGCCCAAGAAGGTCCGTGCCCTGGCCCTGCGTCACGCCCTGTCTTCCAAGGTCGTCTCGGGCGACCTGATCGTGGTCGACAGCGTCTCGGTCAAGGAACCCAAGACCGCCAAGCTGCGTGAGCAGTTCGGCAAGCTGGGCTGGACCAAGTGCCTGATCATCGCCGGTCCGGAAGTCGATGTCGGCTTCGGTCTGGCGGCTCGCAACATCCCGAACATCGACGTGCTGCCGAATGCCGGCCTGAACGTCTATGACATCCTTCGGGCCGACAAGCTGGTGCTGACCAAGGCCGCCGTCGAGGCGATCGAGGCGCGCTTCTCTGAGAAGGAGGCCGCATAATGGCCGGCGCTCAACCCACAGCCAAACACTACGACACGATCCTCTCGCCGATCATCACCGAGAAGGCGACGATCCTGTCCGAGCAGAACAAGGTCGTCTTCCGTGTGGCCGGTACGGCCACCAAGGACGAGATCGCTGCGGCGGTCGAAAGCCTGTTCAAGGTCAGCGTCGTCAAGGTCAACACCCTGGTTCAAAAGGGCAAGACCAAGCGTTTCCGCGGCATCATGGGCCGTCGGGTGGACATCAAGAAAGCGATCGTGACGCTGGCCGACGGCCAGTCCATCGACGTTACCACGGGGCTCTGAACCGATGGCTCTGAAGACATATAATCCGACGTCGCCGGGCCGCCGCGCCCTGGTGCTGATCGACCGTTCGGAGCTCCACAAGGGGCGTCCGGAGAAGTCGCTGACCGAAGGCCTTACCAAGTCCGGCGGTCGCGGTGCCGGTGGTCGTATCGCCGTCCGCTTCCGCGGCGGTGGTGCCAAGACCCTGTACCGCAAGATCGACTTCAAGCGTCGCAAGTTCCAGACGGCGACCGTCGAGCGCCTAGAATACGATCCGAACCGCACCGCCTTCATCGCCCTCATCACCTATGAGGACGGTGAAAAAGCCTACATCATCGCGCCGCAACGCCTGAAGGCGGGCGACACGGTGGTCGCGGGCGAAAAAACCGACGTGAAGCCGGGCAATGCCATGCCGCTCCGTTCGATGCCGGTGGGTACGATCATCCACAACATCGAGATGAAGCCAGGCAAGGGCGCCCAGCTGGCCCGTTCGGCCGGTGCCTACGCCCAGCTGGTTGGCCGCGATGCCGGCTACGCCCAGATCCGTCTGGGTTCGGGCGAGCTGCGCATGGTTCTGGACGGTTGCATGGCCACGGTGGGCGCGGTGTCGAACCCCGACCACATGAACCAGAACCTCGGCAAAGCCGGTCGCAAGCGCCACATGGGCTTCCGTCCGCACGTCCGCGGTGTTGCCATGAACCCGATCGACCACCCGCACGGTGGTGGTGAAGGTCGGACCTCGGGTGGCCGGACGCCGGTCACGCCCTGGGGCAAGGACACCAAGGGCACCCGTACCCGCAAGAACAAGGCCACGGACAAGTACATCATCCGTAGCCGCCACGTTAAGAAGGCTCGCTAAAGATGGCCCGCTCCTCCTGGAAAGGCCCGTTTGTCGACGGGTATCTGCTGAAGAAAGCCGAGACCGCGCAAGCGTTGGGCCGCAAGGATGTGATCAAGACCTGGTCGCGCCGGTCCACCATCCTGCCGCAGTTCGTTGGCCTGACCTTTGGTGTCCACAACGGCATGAAGCACGTGCCGGTGTCGGTCTCCGAAGAAATGGTCGGCATGAAGTTTGGCGAGTTCTCCCCGACCCGGTCGTTCCCGGGCCACGCGGCGGACAAGAAGGCCAAAAGGAAGTAACGGATGGCCCAGACCAAAAACCCCCGTCGCGTGTCGACGACCGAGGCCCGCGCCAAGCTGGTCAACGTCCGCATCAGCCCTCAGAAGCTGAACCTGGTGGCCCAGTCGATCCGTGGCCTGCCGGTGCAGAAGGCGCTGAACGAGCTGGAGTTCAGCCGCAAGCGCATTGCGACCGACGTCCGCAAGGTCCTGTACTCGGCCGTTTCCAACGCCGAGAACAACCACAACCTGGACATCGACAACCTGATCGTTGCCGAGGCCTTCGTGGGCAAGAACCTGGTGATGAAGCGTTTCGCGAGCCGCGCTCGTGGTCGTTCGTCGCGTATCCTGAAACCGTTCAGCGAGATCACCATCGTGGTCCGTGAAGCCGGCGAGGCCGCCTGATGGGTCAGAAAATCAATCCGATCGGGCTCCGGCTCGGTGTCAACCGCACCTGGGACAGCCGCTGGTTCGCCGGCGGCCAGGAATATGCCAAGCTGCTCCACCAGGACCTGAAGCTGCGCGAGTGGCTGCGTGAGCGCCTGTCGGGTGCCGGCGTGTCGCGGATCATCATCGAGCGTCCGCACAAGAAGTGCCGCGTGACGATCTATGCCGCCCGTCCGGGTGTCGTGATCGGCAAGAAGGGCGCCGACATCGAGAAGCTGCGCAAGGACATCGCCGCCATGACGGACGGCGAGGTTCACCTGAACATCGTCGAGGTCCGCAAGCCGGAAGTCGATGCCCAGCTGATCGCCGAAAACATCGCCCAGCAACTGGAGCGCCGCGTGGCCTTCCGCCGCGCCATGAAGCGCGCCATGCAGTCGGCCATGCGTCTGGGTGCCAAGGGCGTCCGGATCAATGTCGCCGGTCGCCTCGGCGGTGCCGAAATCGCCCGGATGGAATGGTACCGTGAAGGCCGTGTGCCGCTGCACACCCTGCGCGCCGACATCGACTACGGCGTGTACGAAGCCAAGACCACCTACGGCATCATCGGTGTCAAGGTGTGGGTCTTCAAGGGTGAGGTGCTGGAGCACGACCCGATGGCCCAGGACAAGCGTTGGGCCCAGGAAGCTGCCGGTCCGTCGTCGAATGAAGGCCGCGAGCGTGGCCCCCGCGGTGATCGCGGTCCGCGCCGTGACCGGGGACGTGAGAGCTAAGTCATGCTGCAACCGAAGAAGACCAAATACCGCAAGGCCTTCAAGGGCCGCATCCATGGCTCGGCCAAGGGTGGTTTCTCGCTGAACTTCGGCTCCTACGGCCTGAAGACGATGGAGCCGGAACGCATCACCGCGCGTCAGATCGAGGCGGCCCGCCGCGCGATCACCCGCCAGATGAAGCGCCAGGGCCGCGTCTGGATCCGTATCTTCCCGGACGTGCCAGTTTCCGGCAAGCCGGCCGAAGTGCGGATGGGTAAGGGCAAGGGCGCCGTGGACCACTGGGCGGCGCGCTGCCACCCGGGCCGGATCCTGTTCGAAATCGACGGCGTGCCGGACGACATCGCCCGCGAGGCGCTGCGCCTCGGTGCCGCCAAGCTGCCGGTCCGCACCAAGGTGGTCACCCGCCTGGATGCCGGCATCGGCCAAACGGAGCAAGCGGCATGACCAAGATCGCCGACCTGCGGGCCCTGACGCCCGACCAAATGTCCGAAGAGCTGCTCAAGCTCAAGAAGGAACAGTTCAACCTGCGCTTCCAGGCGGCCACCGGCCAGCTGGAAAAGACCCACCGTGTGGGTGAAGTGCGCAAGGACATCGCCCGCCTCTCGACGCTTCTGCGCCAGAAGCAGGCAGCGGCTTAAAGGAACGAAGATGCCGAAACGAATTCTCGAAGGCGTGGTCGTCTCCGACAAGGGCGACAAGACTGTCGTCGTCAAGGTCGAGCGCACGCTGCTGCACCCGGTCCTGAAAAAGACCGTGCGCCTGTCCAAGAAGTATCACGCCCACGACGAAGCGAATGCCCTCAAGGTCGGTGACCTGGCCCGCATCGTCGAGTGCGCCCCGAAGTCCAAGCTGAAGCGTTGGGAAGTCGTCGCCGACTCCCAAGCTTCGGCTTCGTAATAGAGAAGGATCGGATCCCATGATCCAGATGCAAACTAACCTGGAGGTGGCCGACAATTCGGGCGCTCGCCGGGTCATGTGCATCAAGGTGCTGGGCGGCGCGAAGCGTCGCTACGCCTCGGTTGGTGACACCATCGTCGCCTCGGTCAAGGAAGCGATTCCGCGCGGCCGGGTAAAGAAGGGTGACGTCGTGCGCGCCATCGTCGTTCGCACGGCCAAGGACATCCAGCGCAAGGATGGCTCGGTCATCCGCTTTGACAAGTCGGCCGCCGTGATCGTCAACAAGCAGAACGAGCCGGTCGGCACCCGTATCTTCGGCCCGGTTCCGCGCGAGCTGCGCGCCAAGAACCACATGAAGATCATCTCGCTGGCTCCGGAGGTCCTGTAACCATGGCCGCCAAGATCAAATCGGGCGACACCGTCGTCGTCCTGGCAGGCAAGGACAAGGGACGCACCGGCAAGGTGCTGAAGGTTCTGCCGACCGAAAATCGCGTCGTCGTGCAAGGCATCAACATGGTTCAGCGCCACACGCGCCCGACCCAGGCTGATCCGCAGGGCGGCATCAAGAACAAGGAAGCCTCGCTTCACCTGTCGAACGTCGCGATCGCTGACGCCAACGGCAAGGCGACCCGCGTGGGCTTCAAGGTGGAGAACGACCAGAAGGTCCGCTTCGCCAAGACGACGGGAGACGTCATCTGATGGCCGAATCCAAATACACGCCGCGCCTCAAGGGCGATTATAACGAGCGCATCAAGGGCGTGCTGACCGAGAAGTTCGGCTACACCAACCCGATGCAGATGCCCCGCCTGGACAAGATCGTCCTGAACATGGGCATCGGTGAAGCCGTGGCTGACTCCAAGAAGGCGAACGCCGCCCTCAAGGACCTGACCGCGATCGCCGGCCAGAAGGCCGTGCCGACCAAGGCCCGTAACTCCATCGCCGGCTTCAAGCTGCGCGAAGGCATGGTCATCGGCGGCAAGGTGACGCTGCGCGGCGACCAGATGTACGAGTTCCTGGACCGGCTGATCACCATCGCGCTGCCGCGCGTGAAGGACTTCCGGGGCTTGAAGGGCACCTCGTTCGACGGTCGCGGCAACTATGCGATGGGCCTCAAGGAACACATCGTGTTCCCGGAGATCAACTACGACCAGATCGACCAGATGTGGGGCATGGACATTATCGTCTGCACCACGGCCAAAACGGATGAAGAGGCCAAGGCTCTCCTCACCGAATTCAAATTCCCGTTCGTGAACTGAGCGGGAAAGGAAAAGCACAATGGCTAAGAAAAGCGCCGTAAACCGGAACGAGCACGTCAAGCAGCTTGTTGCGAAGTATGCCGCAAAGCGCGCCGCCCTCAAGGCGACCGCCAACGATGAATCGCTGCCGCTGGAGGAACGCTTCGAAGCGCGCCTCAAGCTGGCCGCGCTGCCGCGCAACTCCGCGCCCAGCCGCATCCGCAACCGCTGCGAGGTGACGGGCCGTCCGCGCGCCTATTACCGCAAGCTCAAGATGAGCCGTATCGCGCTGCGTGAACTGGGCAACAAGGGTCAGATCCCCGGCCTGACCAAGTCGAGCTGGTAAGGGGAAAAACGCCATGATGATCAACGATCCCCTGAGCGACATGATCGCTCGCATCAAGAACGCGGCGACCCGCAAGCGTTCCAAGGTGCTCACCCCGGCCTCGCGTCTGCGTCAGCGCGTCCTCGACGTGCTGAAGGACGAGGGCTACATCCGCGGCTATTCGCTGGTTCAGAACCCCGGCGAATTCCCGCAGTTCGAGATTGAGCTGAAGTATTTCGACGGCCAGCCGGTCATCGCCGAGATCAGCCGCGTGTCCAAGCCGGGCCGCCGCGTTTACTCCGCGATTACCGACCTGAAGCCGATCAAGAACGGCCTCGGCATCTCGATCCTTTCGACTTCCAAGGGCGTCATGTCTGACACGGCTGCCCGCGACGCCAACGTCGGCGGCGAAGTCCTCTGCAGGGTCTACTAAGATGTCCCGTATCGGTAAAAGAACCATCGCCATCCCGAAGGGTGTGACCGTCAACATCGACGGCCAGACCATCGTGGTGAAGGGCCCCAAGGGCGAGCGCTCGTGGACCGTGGCCGAAGAGATCGAGGTCACCCAGGGTGACGACGGTCTGAACCTGGCCCCGCGTGCGGACACCCAGCGTGCCCGCGCCATGTGGGGCCTGTCGCGGACCCTGGTCGACAACATGGTCGTCGGTGTCACCGATGGCTTTGAACGCACCCTGGAACTGGTCGGCGTCGGTTATCGCGCCGCGCTGAAGGGCCAGTCGCTGTCGCTGCAACTCGGCTTCTCGCACGAGATCGACATCGCTCCGCCGGCCGGCATCACCTTTGCCGTGCCCAAGCAGACCGAAGTGAAGATCTCGGGCAATGACAAGCAGGCCGTCGGTCAGATCGCCGCCGTCATCCGCAAGCTGCGTCCGCCGGAGCCCTACAAGGGCAAGGGTGTGCGCTATGCGGGCGAGAAGGTCCGGCGCAAGGAAGGCAAGAAGAAGTAAGTCATGGCCACTACGCTCAAACAGAATGCCAAGCGTCGCTCCGAGCGCACCCGTCGTCGCCTCAAGGCGGTTGCGAATGGTCGCATGCGCCTGTCGGTTCACCGGTCGGACAAGAACATCTCGGCCCAGATCATCGACGACGCCAACGGCGTCACCCTGGTTGCTGCCTCTTCGCTGGAAGGCGAAAAGGGCAAGAAGCAGAAGGGCTCCGACACCGCCGCTGCGGCGCGTATCGGCAAGCTGATCGCCGACCGCGCCAAGGAAAAGGGCGTCACCGACGTCGTTTTCGATCGGGGCGGCTACATCTATCACGGTCGGGTGAAGGCGCTGGCGGATGCCGCGCGTGAAGCCGGCCTGAACTTCTAAGGAACCGCAGCATGGCGCATCAACCCCAACGCGGCGGCGGCGGCAACGATCGCAATCGTCGTGACAACCGCAACGCTCCCCAGGCCGAGGGTCCGGATTCGGACATCATCGAAAAGCTGGTTCACATCAACCGCGTCGCGGCCACTGTGAAGGGCGGCCGCCGGTTCTCGTTCGCGGCCCTGATGGTCGTCGGCGACGGCAAGGGCCGTGTCGGCTTCGGTCATGGCAAGGCGCGGGAAGTGCCGGAAGCCATCCGCAAGGCGACCGAAGAAGCCAAGAAGACGATGATCCGTGTTCCGCTTCGCGAGAACCGCACCCTGCACCACGACGGCAACGGCCGTTGGGGCGCCGGCAAGATCATGGTCCGCTCGGCGCCTCCCGGCACCGGCGTGATCGCGGGCGGTCCGATGCGGGCCGTTCTGGAAACCTTGGGCGTGCAGGACGTGGTCGGCAAGTCGACCGGTTCGTCCAACCCGTACAACATGATCCGTGCCACCTTTGAAGCGCTGAAGGTTCAGTCCTCGCCGCGCCAGATCGCGTCTAAGCGCGGCAAGAAGGTTGCGGATCTGATGGGACGTCGCAATGACGGTGCTTCGGCGCCGGAAGCCGTCGAGAGCTGATCATGGCCAAGAAAGACACCTCCACCGTCACCGTCCGCCAGACCGGCAGCCCGATCCGTCGCAAGTCGGACCAGCGCGCCACCCTGATGGGTCTGGGCCTGAACCGCATGGGTCGTGAATCGACCCTTGAGGACACCCCGGCCGTCCGTGGCATGATCGCCAAGGTCGCCCACATGGTCGAAGTGGTCGAAAAGTAAGCGAATTCGCTACGCGAAGTGGCGAGTGGTGAGTGGCGTGTGACGAGTAGGCAGGGGGTCGGTTCATCCGATTTTGCTTGACTCGGCACTCATCACTCGTCACTCGCCACTTTCTTTTTTCAACGCCGAGTCTGGCCTCGCCAGGCGCTAGCACCCGAAAGGATCAGGCACATGAAACTGAACGAAATCCGTGACAACGAAGGCGCTCACAAAAAGCGCATGCGCGTCGGCCGGGGCCCCGGTTCCGGCAAGGGCAAGACCTCGGGCCGCGGCGTCAAGGGTCAGAAGTCGCGGACGGGCGTCAGCCTGCTGGGCTTCGAGGGCGGCCAGATGCCGCTGTACATGCGCATGCCCAAGCGCGGCTTCAACAACCCCGGCGCGCTGAAGCTGGCCGAGGTGAACTTGTGGCGTCTGCAGGACGCCGTGGACGCCAAGAAGCTGGACATCAAGAACGAAATCAACGGCGACGCCCTGGTGGCCGCCGGTGTGCTGCGCCGCACCAAGGACGGCGTGCGCGTGCTGGGCACCGGTGAGCTGAAGGCCAAGCTGAACCTGGTCGTGTGGTCGGCTTCGGCCGGCGCGGTCAAGGCCATTGAGGCCGCTGGCGGAACTGTCGTGCAGGAGCGGATCGCCGCTGAAGCCAAGGCCGCCGCGCGGATCGAAAAGCGCAATGCCGCCAAGGGCAAGGCTCCCCCGGCCAAGGCGCCGCGCGGCGACGCCAACAAGGTCTCGGCCCGCTCCCGCCGCCAGGCTGCGGACAAGGCTGAAAAATAAACCCGCCGGGGCGGTCTCGCTAAGAGGCCGCCCTTCGCCTATCTGGGAATGGGCACCCGGTCGCTTGCGGCCGGTCTTGGACTGAAACGTCGGGGTAAACCGCTATGGCTTCGGCCGCCGAACAACTTGCTGCCAATATGAACATCGGCTCGTTCGCGAAAGCGACCGAGCTGCACAAGCGCCTGCTCTTCACGCTGGGTGCGCTGCTGGTCTACCGGATCGGGACGTTTGTGCCGATCCCCGGAATCAATTCCGAGGCCTTCCTGCAGTTCTTCCAGAACCCGGACGGCCAGCGCGGGATCCTGGACATGTTCAACATGTTCTCCGGCGGCGCGGTCGAGCGCATGGCCGTGTTCGCCCTGAACGTCATGCCCTACATCTCGGCGTCGATCATCGTGCAGCTGATGGGCGCGGTTTATCCGCCCTGGGAGAAGCTGAAGAAGGAAGGTGGCGAGGCCGGTCGCAAGCAGCTGAACCAGTACACCCGCTATCTGACCGTGCTGCTGGCGCTGATGCAGTCGCTGGGCATCGCCGTGGGCCTGAACGGCCAGCCGAATCTGGTCGATGCACCGGGTATCTTCTTTATCGTCTCGACCGTCGTGACCCTGACGGGCGGCACCATGTTCCTGATGTGGCTGGGTGAGCAGGTGACGGCGCGCGGCGTCGGTAACGGCATCTCGCTGATCATCTTTGCCGGTATTGTCGCGGTCCTGCCGTCCAGTGTCGCGCGGCTGCTGGGTCTGGCCCAGCAGGGCCAGATGTCGGCCTTCCTGCTGCTGTTCCTCGGCGCGCTTGCGATCGCCACCGTGGTCTTCATCGTCTTCATGGAGCGGGCCCAGCGTCGGCTGCTGATCCAGTATCCCAAGCGTCAGGAAGGCAACCGCATGGCCGGGGGGGAGCGCAGCTTCCTGCCGCTGAAAGTCAATGCCGCGGGCGTCATTCCGCCGATCTTTGCCTCGTCCCTGCTGCTGCTACCGGCGACCGTGGCCCAGATGACGGCCAATGCGGACCTGCCGTCGTGGATGGGGTGGCTGCCGTTCGTGACCGCCCAGATGTCGCACGGACAGCCCCTGTTCATGGCGCTGTATGCGTTCCTGATCATCTTCTTCTGCTTCTTCTACACCTCGATCACCTTCAATCCCGAGGACACGGCCGAGAACCTGCGCAAGTACGGCGGCTTCCTGCCGGGCATCCGTCCGGGCAAGCGCACGGCCGAGTACCTGGACTATGTGCTGACCCGCCTGACGGTGATCGGCGCGGCCTACATCACCGCCGTCTGCCTGCTGCCGGAATTCATGGCCAGCTCGATGGGTGGCCTGCTTTTCGGCGGCACCTCGATCCTGATCGTGGTCTCCGTGACCATGGATACGGTGGCGCAGATCCAGTCGCACCTGCTGGCGCACCAGTATGAGGGGCTGATCAAGAAGGCCAAGCTGCGCGGACGTGGCGGCGGCGGCCGGGGTGGCATGCCGGCACCTGCACGCCGCTAGGCCAGAGGGGGAACGCCATGAACCTGATCCTGTTCGGGCCGCCTGCGGCCGGCAAGGGCACCCAGGCCAAGCGGCTGGTCGAGACGCGGGGCATGGTCCAGCTGTCGACCGGTGACATGCTGCGCGCCGCCATCGCCTCCGGCTCCGACCTCGGCCAGACGGTCAAGGGCATCATGGAACGTGGCGAACTGGTCACCGACGAGATCGTCGTGGCCCTGATCGAGGCGCGGCTGGATGAGGCCGAGGCTGCCGGGGGCGCCATCTTCGACGGCTTTCCCCGCACGGTGGCCCAGGCCCAGGCCCTGGATGCCATGCTGGCCCGCCGCGGCTCGACCACCGACCGGGTGGTCCGCCTGAAGGTGGATGACGAGGCGCTCAAGGCCCGCATCGCCCAGCGCTATGCCGAACAGGGGCGCCCGGACGACAACCCCGAAAGCTTCCGCGTCCGGCTGGAAGCCTACAACCGGCAAACCGCGCCGCTGCTTCCCTACTATGAGGGCCAGGGCAAGCTGGTCGAGATCGACGGCATGGCTTCGATCGACGCCGTCGCCGGGGCCATCGACACCGTTCTGGCCGACGCCTGAGCGCGACAGGCGACCGAACCCGGTTTCGGGCGTTAAGCTGGGCCGATGGGCCTGTCTTTTTCCTCTCTGTCTCCCCGACAACGCCGGGCGTCCCGCTGGAGCGGTGGCATGGTCGTGGCTCTGGCCGTTCACGGCCTGGTGCTGCTGGCCGTCAGCCGCTCGACTCCTGCTCTGCCCGAGGCGCCGCTGAGGACGATCGACGTCTTCCTCTATTCCCCCGAGCCGCCCCCGCCGCCCCCGCCGCCACCGGCTGAGCCGGCCGTCGAGACCGGGGGAGGGGCTCCGGCCAGTCCCTCGGTCGTAAACCTGCCGCCCGAGCCCCCGCCCGAGGTCGAACGCGAGCTGGTCGCACCGCCCGAGCCTGCGCCTGAGCCGACACCCCGGGTTGGTATTGCGCCGCTGCCGACGCCCACGCCGGGTCAGGGGCTGGGCGGTCAGGGGACCGGCACGGGGACCGGTACGGGTCAAGGCGCCGGCCCGGGCGCAGGCACGCGGACCGGCCCGCGAAACCTGCGCGAGCCGCGTCCCGACGCCCTGCGGCCCTATCATCCGCGCGAGGCCTTGCGCCGGGGCGTGTCGGGGACCGCCGTCGTCAGCTGCCGGATCCGGCAGGATACGGTGCTGGATCAGTGCCGGGTCCTGAGCGAGACGCCGCCCGGTCAAGGCTTTGGCGCCGCCGGCATCGCAGCGGCGGTTGCCGAATACAGGTTCCGCCCGGGCATGGTCGACGGTCAGCCTGACTTTGACCTGCGGGCTGTGATAACCATTCGCTTCGGGCGCAATGCACCCTGAAGCGCCCCACAACCGTTGACGGCGCGTGAATCCCCTGTATAAGGCGCGCTTCCGCGAAGGACGCGACACGCTCCTGGTCTGTTGACCGGAGCGGTTTCTGCGTCTGGAAACGCGTTATTGGAGATATTCGTGGCCCGTATCGCTGGCGTCAACATTCCGACCAACAAGCGCGTTGTCATCGCGCTTCAGTACATCCATGGCATCGGCCCCGCCGCCGCCCGTGAAATCACCGAGAAGGTGGGCATTGAGGCCGCGCGCCGGGTCAATGACCTGACCGACGCCGAGGTCCTGCAGATCCGCGAGACGATCGACGCCGACCACACGGTCGAGGGCGACCTCCGCCGCGAAACCTCGATGAACATCAAGCGTCTGATGGACCTGGCCTGCTATCGCGGCCTGCGTCACCGCAAGGGCCTGCCGGTCCGCGGTCAGCGCACCCACACCAATGCCCGCACCCGCAAGGGTCCGGCCAAGCCGATCGCCGGCAAGAAGAAGTAAGAGAAAGAGCTGATCGATGGCCAAGGACACGGGTCGCGTCAAACGCCGCGAGCGCAAGAACATCACTTCGGGCGTGGCGCATGTGAACGCCAGCTTCAATAACACCATGATCACCATCACCGACGCCCAGGGAAATGCGATTTCCTGGTCTTCGGCCGGTCACATGGGGTTCAAGGGCTCGCGCAAGTCGACCCCTTATGCGGCGCAGATGGCCGCCGAGGACGCGGCCAAGAAGGCCAGCGAGCACGGCGTCAAGACGCTGGAAGTGAACGTCTCGGGCCCCGGTTCCGGTCGTGAGTCGGCCCTGCGCGCCCTGCAGGCCGCCGGCATGACCATCACCACCATCCGTGACGTCACGCCGATGCCGCACAACGGTTGCCGTCCGCCCAAGCGCCGCCGCGTCTAAGGCCCGCTGAAGCATTCTTTTCCCGTTGGTCGGGCTGTTCGCAATCGCGGACTTTCCAGATCGACGAAACCCGTTCGAGGGACCCTATGATCGAAAGAAACTGGCAAGAGCTGATCCGTCCCGAGAAACCGCAGATCGAGACCGGTACCGACCCGCTGCGCAAGGCGCGCCTGGTGGCCGAACCTCTCGAGCGCGGTTTCGGTGTGACGCTCGGCAATGCCCTGCGCCGCGTGTTGCTGTCGTCGCTGCAAGGCGCCGCGGTGACCGCGATCCAGATTGATGGTGTGGTTCACGAATTCTCGTCGCTGGAAGGCGTGCGCGAGGACGTGGTCGACATCGTGCTGAACATCAAACAACTGGCCCTGCGCATGCACTCGGAAGGCCCGAAGCGCATGATGCTGAAGGCGACCGGCCCTGGCCCGGTGACCGCCGGCCAGATCGAGGTCCCGCACGACATCGAAGTGCTGAACCCCGACCACGTGCTGTGCACGCTGGACGACGGCGCCTCGGTGCGCATGGAACTGACCGTCCAGAACGGCAAGGGCTATGTCGCCTCGGAAGCCAACCGTCCGGAAGACGCGCCGATCGGCCTGATCGCCGTCGACGCCCTGTATTCGCCGGTCAAGCGCGTCGCCTATCGCGTTGAGCCGACCCGTCAGGGCCAGTCGCTGGACTATGACAAGCTTGTTCTGGAAGTGGAGACCAATGGTGCGGTCTCGCCGGTGGACGCCGTGGCTTTCGCCTCGCGCATCCTTCAGGATCAGCTGCAAATCTTCATCACCTTCGACGAGCCCAAGGCCGTGGTCGAGCAGTCAGACGGCAAGCCTGAACTGCCGTTCAACCCGGCCCTGCTGAAGAAGGTCGACGAACTGGAACTGTCGGTCCGCTCGGCCAACTGCCTGAAGAACGACAACATCGTCTACATCGGTGACCTGATCCAGAAGACCGAGGGCGAAATGCTTCGCACCCCGAACTTCGGCCGCAAGTCGCTGAACGAGATCAAGGAAGTGCTGGCGACCATGGGCCTCAGCCTGGGCATGGATGTGCCCAACTGGCCGCCGGAAAACATCGAAGACCTGGCCAAGAAGTTCGACGACCAGATCTGAGTTCAACCCCTCCGCCCCAGGCCAGATGGCTGACGGAGCGGTTAGAAGGAAAAGGCCCAGGCCCGCCAAGAGCATGCGGGAACCGGGACTGAGTAGGAGAGACCCCGATGCGCCACGGCGCCGCCTATCGCAAGCTTGGTCGCACGACCAGTCACCGCCAGGCCATGTTTGCCAACATGGCGGCCTCGCTGATCAAGCACGAGCAGATCACCACGACCCTGCCCAAGGCCAAGGAGCTTCGCCCCTTCGTCGAGAAGCTGGTGACCCTGGCCAAGAAGGGCGACCTGCACGCCCGTCGTCAGGCCATCAGCCAGGTGCGTGACGTGCCGCAGGTCGGCAAGCTGTTCGAGACCATCGGACCGCGCTACGCCGACCGTAACGGTGGCTATATCCGCATCATGAAGGCCGGCTTCCGCCACGGCGACAACGCCGCCATGGCCGTCATCGAGTTCGTCGACCGCGACACCGCCGCCAAGGGGCTCGACTCCGGTCCGGTGTTCACCAACGACGACGACGCCGAAGACTAGGTCCCGGCCCAGGTTGGACAGATTTGAAGGGCGGTGGAGCGATCCACCGCCCTTTTCTGTTCGGGGGCGACGACCTACTCCGATGGCGCGTCCGCGAGGGCTTCAGCCTCCGCCTCGGCACGCCTCCGTTCGCGGAACATCAGGGCGGCGACCGCCCCGGACTGGGCGTTCGCGCTACGCTGGTTCAGCTCGGCGTCGTAAAGCGAACCCAGGTAAGCCTCATCCCAGTCGGTCAGGCCAAAGGCGATGGTGGGGTTTTCGAACACATTCAGAATGGTCGGAAATCCCGACAGGTCGGCGTCCGGGTCGACCTGGGCGAAGGCGACCATGGCGACGTAATCAGCCAGTTGCTGGAAGGTGACGCCTTCCGCCTGGTCGATATCGATGATCACATAGGCGCGCCTGAGGTCGTTCTGGATGACTGTAGTCAGTCGGCTGGCCATTGTGCCGGTTTGCGGCGGGGCATAGCCGGGAATGCGTACGGCTATGCCGCCGGTCTCACTGTTGACTGGCAGGCTGATGTGCCACCAGCGCACCGGAGCGTCCGACTCGACAAACCGCCGCAGTTGAAGGCGCGAACGGGACGAGCCGGAATAGGGAGGCCGAAAGGCGTTGGGGCTGCGCTCGACCAGGGCGGCGGTCAGGGCCGACGCATCGTCCGTGGCGATGATCAGCACATTGGGACTACAGCCCGGCTCACCGATGGGAAGGCCAAGGTCGAGCGCCACCTCGGACACCCGGTCCACCATGACCTGGGCGGCCTCGCGCTGCAGATTGACGACGCCGACGCAAATGCCCGAGCGCGCGCTCCAGCGGGCCGGGCCGCGCCCGTGCGGCGGCGCGACCACGGTATCGGCAAAGGTCTCGACCTGCTCCCGCAAGGGCGTGCCGAGGACAACAATGTCCTCGACCGTGGTCTCGGGCGTCTCCTGCGCCCAAGCGAGCGAAGGGATGGCCAAGGCCAGGGCGAACAGTGCGGCGGCTGCTGACCCTGGCCTCATGGTCTATTCCTTTGACAGGTCCTGGCGGTTGAACCAGGCGATGGCACCGGCGGCCGGCAGCAGCGTCCAGAGGGCAACGCTGATCCACGCCTTGAGGAGCACCCCGTCCGGTACCCCGGCGGCGGCATCCCCCCCCCGCACCAGATCCTTGATCGAGTCGAGTGCGCCACCGGGATCGACCAGGACCGACAGCCAGCTGTCGGGCATGAAGCCCATGGGTGGCAGCACCTGCATAGGCAGGAAGAACTGGGCGATGGCCAGCACCAGCGGCACGAACAGGGCGACCAGCAGCGAGCGGGTCATGACGGCGGCCAGCAGGCCGATCATCGTGAACTGCAGGATTCGCAGCAAAGACAGTCCCGCCAGCAGGAAGAACTGGCCCACGTCCCCGGCATCCATGGTGAAGGTCAGTCCCCGGTCGAACACGGCGGCCTGGATCAGGTCGCTGAGGGTGCCCGAGATCAGCATGACCAGCATGGCGACCAGCGACAGGCCGGTCACCACGGCCAGCTTGCCCAGCAGCAGGTTGGGCCGGGTGTTGCGCGCGCTGATCAGGCGCCAGGTCTCCCAGCGATAGTCACCGGCATAGACGGTGGCTGCCCCGATCAGGATGAACAGCAGCACCAGCGCATTCGACAGATTGCCGGCGTTGGCCACCATGGCCTGACCTAGGTCCAGCGGCTGCATCGACAGCATCTGGGCCAGTTCGGGCGGGGCCTCGGGGTCGGCGGCCAGCTTGGTGGCATTGGCGTCGATCACCAGACTGCTGATGGCGCCCACGATGAGCATCAGGATGGGCGCGAAGAACACGCTCCAGAACCAGGTGGTACGGCTTTTGGAGAGGCGGAAGGCTTCCGCGCAGATGGCGTCAGCCCACATGGTCATGCTCCGGCGTCTGGATGGAACCCGTCTCGGTAAAGAAGACGCTCTCGAGGTCGGTGCCGACCCAGCGCGCCTCGTCGATGTCGATGCCCTGTTCGACGAGGGCGCGGATCAGGGCCGGGCCCTCGGCGCGGGGCACATTGGCGAGGATGGCGGTGCCGTCCACCGTGCCGCGTTCGCCCAAGATCGTGCTCGCCTTGTCCAGCGGCGTCAGCGACAGGCGCAGGCGCTCGCCCGTGGTGGTCAGTTCCGACACCGTGCCCTCGCGGACCAGCTTGCCCTTGTTGAGGATGGCCACGCGGTCGCAGACGCGCTGGACCTCCAGCAACTGGTGGCTGGCCAGCACGACGGTCAGGCCGTCGTCATGCGCGAGGCTGCGGATCAGGGCCCGCATCTCCTGAATGCCGGGCGGATCCATGCCGCTGGTCGGCTCATCCAGAATGATCAGCTCGGGCTCGGTGATCAGGGCGGCGGCGACGCCGAGGCGCTGCAGCATGCCGACGGAGAAGCCCCGGACCCGGCGGTCTGCAGCCTCGGTCAGGCCGACCCGCTCCAGCCAGCGATCTGTGCGCGTGGTGTCGGACGTCAGCCCGTGGGCCAGCGACAGCCAGGTCAGCACCTGACGGGCGCTCATATAGGGGGGGTAGCGCGGGGTCTCGATCATAGAGCCCATACGCCGCATGGCCTTCGGGTCGCGGATGGCCCCGCCCATGACAGACGCGTCGCCCTCGGTGGGCGCGATCAGGCCCAGCAGGATGCGAAACAGGGTGGATTTGCCGGCCCCGTTGGGCCCAAGCACGCCATAGACGCCGCCCTTGGGGATGGTCAGGCTGAGACCGTCCAGGGCTTTGACCGTGCCATAGGTCTTGGTGAGATTGCGGGTTTCGATGACTGCGCTCATGGCGGGGAGGGTGACCGGGCAGGCGCCACACCGCAAGCTGGAAACCGCCGGTTGCAGATTAAGGATTCTCCATGGTTCGGAGCTCGCCTTGATGCCGTCCCATTGCGGCGGTGCAATATTGGCCCAAGCCGTCTGTCGATTTCAGTGGATTGCCGATGAAATTCCCGCCTCTTGCCATCTCTGTTCTGGCGCTTGCCCTGACCGCATGTGGCGCGCCTGACGACACAAAGGCCCAGGACAGTGTGTTCGAGCCTGCGGCCGAGCGGGCGGTCCCGCGCGATGCGGCTGAGGTCAAGGCCAGCTTTGCCCCCGTGGTGCGCAGCACAGCCCCCGCCGTCGTCAATATCTCGGCCCGCGGGGTGCAGACCTATCGCGACCCCTATTGGGGCCAGTTCCGCCAGCAGCCGACCGGCTCGGTCGGCTCGGGCGTGATCGTGCGGGCCGACGGGATTGTGGTCACCAACACCCACGTCATCCAGGGCATGGACGAGATCATCGTCGGCCTGAACGACCGTCGCCAGTTCACCGCCAAGGTGCTGCTGGCCGATGAGCGGTCGGACATCGCCGTGCTGCAGCTGGAGGGCGTCGAGGAGCCGCTGCCGGTGCTGCGCATCGATGCGGGCGAAGACCAGCAAATCGGCGATCTGGTATTGGCCATCGGCAATCCGTTCGGTGTCGGCCAGACGGTGACCAACGGCATTATCTCCGCCCTGAACCGGACTGAGACCGGCATTTCGGACTCCGGCTCCTTCATCCAGACCGACGCGGCCATCAATCCAGGCAATTCCGGCGGGGCGCTGGTCGATATGGATGGCGATCTGATCGGCATCAATACGGCGATCTTTTCGCGCTCGGGCTCGTCCTCGGGCGTGGGCTTTGCCGTGCCCGCCACCATGGTTCAGCGCGTGGTAGATGCCGCGCTGGACGGCGAGACCACCGTCGTCCGGCCCTGGCTGGGCGTAAAGGGCGAGCCCCTGACGGCGGAAGAGGCCACGCGCATGGGTCTGGACCGTCCGCGCGGGCTCAAGGTCACCGATCTGTTCGCCAATGGCCCGGCCGCCCGCGCCGGTATCCGTCAGGGCGATGTGATCCTCGCCGTCGGCAACAATGAGATCAACGATCAGGGCGGGCTGAACTTCCGTGTCGGCACCCGGGCGCCGGGCGACACCGTGGCTGTGACCCTGATCCGCGACGGCCGCGAGCAACAGGTGAACGCCCGTGTCCAGCCCCTGCCGGGCGAGATCAACCTAGAGGCCGCCGTGGTGATCCGCGAGGGTGCCATGGCCGGAGCCCAGGTGCTGGCCCTGAACCCGGCGATCGCTGACCGGCTGCTGGGTGATCCCTTCGCCGAAGGGGTGATCGTTGGTGGACTTGCCCAGAACTCCATAGCCGCGCGTCAGGGCTTCCGGCGCGGGGACATTATCGTGTCGGTCAATGGACAGGCCGTGGATACGGCCCAGGACCTGGCGCAACTGCGTCGGGGCGCGCAGGTCGTCATTCAGCGCGGCGGTCAGAGCCTGAACGGCACCATGCGCTGACGGTGGATCAGGCCTTGATCGGAGCGCCGATCGACCAGATGTGACCGAACGGGTCGGTCAGCTGGCCATAGCGGTCGCCCCAGAACTGGTCGGCCAGCGGCATCAGCGGGATGCCGCCCGCGACGAGGGCGCGCTTCCACCACTCGTCGGCGTCATCGACCTGCAGGTGAAGTGTGACACCCGCGGGTTTGATATCCGGCGTCTGGCCGTATTCCGGGAATTCGTCCGACAGGAAGATCAGGCTGCCGTTGATCTTCAGCCGGCTGTGCATCAGCCGCTCGCCGTCATCCGCCAGATTGCGGAACAGCTCCTCGGCGCCAAAGGCCGCGCGATAGAACTCCACCGCCGCCTGTCCACCCCGCGACGGGATGGTCAGATAGGGGATCAGTCCGACGGGGGTCGGCGGGGCAGTGTCGGCCATAAGTTGTCCTTTGTCGGCAGGGCGTCCGGCCCCTACATACGCGCATGAGCGATCTTTTCGAAGCCTCAGGTATCCATCCGCCTGACGCGCCGCTGGCCGACCGGCTGCGGCCAACTACCCTGGATCAGGTGGTGGGGCAGGATCACCTGCTGGGCGAGGGCGGCCCAATCCGGCGGATGGTCGAGGGCGGACGACTGGGCTCGATGATCCTTTGGGGTCCACCGGGCACCGGCAAGACCACTATCGCCCGGCTGCTGGCCCGGGCGGCGGGCTATGAGTATCAGCAGATCTCGGCCGTCTTCTCGGGTGTGGCCGATCTGAAGAAGGCGTTTGAGGCGGCCCGCATGCGCCGCGCCGCCGGCCAGTCGACCCTGCTGTTCGTCGATGAAATCCATCGCTTCAACCGCGCCCAGCAGGACGGCTTCCTGCCGTTCGTGGAGGAGGGGATCGTCACCCTGGTCGGCGCCACGACCGAGAACCCGTCGTTCGAACTGAACGGGGCGCTGCTGTCCCGATTGCAGGTGTTCGTGCTGAAACGGCTGGACGATGAGGCGCTGGATCAACTGTTGACTCGTGCTGAGGCGCAGGAGGGAAAGACCCTCCCTCTGACCCCGGAGGCGCGCCACGCCCTGCTGGCGCTGGCGGACGGCGACGGTCGATATCTGTTGACCATGTCCGAGGTACTGTTCGGTCTGTCGGGCGAGGCCCCGCTGGACGTGCAGGGGCTGGCCGGCACCCTGCAGAAGCGCGCCCCCGCTTATGACAAAAGTAGAGAAGAACACTATAACCTCATATCGGCATTGCATAAATCTGTCCGAGGATCGGATCCGGACGCGGCCCTCTACTGGCTGGCGCGCATGCTGAACGGGGGCGAGGACCCGCTGTATCTGGCGCGCCGCATCGTGCGGATGGCGGTCGAGGACATCGGCGAGGCCGACCCTCTGTCGCTGCTGGTCGCCAATGCGGCCAAGGACACCTACGACTTTCTGGGCAGCCCCGAGGGTGAGCTGGCCCTGGCCCAGGCGGTCGTGCACCTGTCGACCGCGCCGAAATCGGTCGGCGTCTATGAGGCCTATAAGGCCGCCGCCAGGGCCGCGCGTGAGACCGGCTCGCTGATGCCCCCCGCCCACATCCGCAATGCGCCAACCAAACTCATGAAGTCGCTCGGCTACGGCAAGGGGTATCAGTACGACCCAGACACCCCCGAAGGCTTCTCGGGCGCCAACTACTTCCCCGACGAGATGGAGCGCCGCGTCTTCTATGCGCCAAAGGGCGAGGGCCATGAGGCCAAGGTCAAGGAACGTCTTGACCGCTGGGCAGCCCTGCGCGCGCATATGAAGGCCGAATAGGCCCCCACGAGAAGCGTTGCCGTTTTCGAAATTCGGCGTAACCTCCCTTGCGTCAACCTTGGGAGGGGAAAGACATGACTTCGATGACGGTAAGAACGCCTTGGCACCTGTGGGCGGTGGGGGTGGTGTCGCTGCTGTGGAATGGTTTCGGCGCCTATGACTTCATCATGACGTCGACGCAGGGTGAGACCTACATGCGCAGCATGAAGTTCTCGCAGGAGATGATCGACTATTACATGGCCATGCCGGACTGGATGTGGGTGCCGTGGATTCTGGGCGTCTGGGGCGCAGTGATCGGCTCGATCTTTCTGCTGCTGCGTATGCGCTGGGCCGTCTGGGCCTTCGCCCTGTCGCTGGTCGGCGCCGTCGTCAGCCTGATCTACGGCAAGTTCATCAACCCGCCGCCTCTGACGCCCGAAATGGCCGCCATGAGCTGGATGCCCTGGGTGATCGTGCTGATCGCCGCCTTCCTGGCTTGGTACGCCTGGACGATGGCTCGCAAGGGTGTCCTGCGCTGATCTGATGGCTGACGGGCGGGCCGGCATGCTCTAAGCCGGAACTGTGAGTTTCCAGCCGCCCGTCACCCTTTCCGATGCCGAGATCGCTGCCGTCCGTGCGTCGGTGGTCTTCGAGGACGCCCATGTGCTGGTGCTGAACAAGCCCGCAGGCCTGTCCAGCCAGGGCGGGCGGATCAAGGCCAATACGCTGGACGACCTGCTGTGGGCCTTTGCCCGGTCGAACGGCAAGCGGCCGCATCTGGTCCACCGGCTGGACCGCGACACCTCGGGCGTCATTCTGGCGGCGAAGACCAAGCCGGCGGCCGGATTTCTGGGCAAGGCCATCCAGAACCGCAAACTGACCAAGACCTATCTGGCGCTGGTCGAGACACCGCCGCCACAGGATCAGGGCGTGATCCGCCGGGCCCTGCTGCGGCAGGAGATCGGCCGCGAGAGCTATATGCGGGCCGTGCCGGACGACACGCCCGGCGCCCAGCCGTCCGAGAGCCGCTATCGCGTAATGGCCCGGAGCGCGCAGGGGGCCTTGGTCGAGCTTGAGCCGCACACCGGCCGCATGCATCAACTGCGCGTGCATATGGCCGATCTGGGCAGTCCGCTGGTCGGGGATGCGCGCTACGGTGGCGCCCTGACGATCGCGGGTCGGAAGGCGGAGCGGCTGATGCTGCACGCCGCCCGCCTGCGTTTCCCGCATCCGGAGGGGGGCGAGCGAGGGGTCGAGGCACTTGTGCCTGATGATTTCAGGACCTTGATGGCGGCGGCCGGCCTGGTCGCGCTGGAACGTTCCGACCAAGCGGGCGCTTGTTCCTCATAGAGCGGAGAAATGCCATGACTTTCAGACATCCCGGCCCCCCCGTCGCACTTGCCGCCGTCGCCGCCTCGATCCTCGTGCTGGGTGGCTGTGCCAGTCTGGCGCCCTACGGCCCCCAGATGGGGCAGGGCGGACAGGGCTATAGCGAGGCCCCGATTGAATCGAACCGCTATCGCGTGACCTATAACGGCGTGGGCGATCCTGGGCCGGTCGCGGATTACGCCCTGCTGCGGGCGGCCGAACTGACCCTCGCCCAAGGCTATGACTGGTTCGAGGTGACGCAGCGGTGGACCGATGGTCGCCCCGACCCGCGCGGCGGGGTTCGCCCCAGCGTCTCGATCGGTGCCGGTTCGGGCCGCTATGGCGGCTTTTCGACCTCGGGCGTCGGTGTGGGCCTCGGCCTCAACCTGACCGGACCGGGCGCCACCTCGACCACGCTCGAGGTCGTAATGGGACGCGGGACCAAGCCCGACAGCGCCGTGGCCTACGACGCGCGTGAGGTCACCCGCGCGCTCGGCTGGCGCTGAGGCCTATCGCCCCCGCGTCAGGGCCCGGTATTCGACCAGACGTTCCTTGTCGCGGCGCACCTGATCGGCCACGGCATTGTCGACGTCGAGCGAGGCGTAGCGCACCCAGCTCTCGGCCCCCAGCTTGTCCTGGATGGCACCGACCGGCGTCTGCCAGCGGAAATAGGACAGCCAGCTGATGATGATGCCGATCACGACGGCGAGCGCCTGAAGTCCGCGGAAGGCCACCTCGTCGATGGGCGGACGCTCATAGGCGAAGGCCACCAGCCAGACGATCAGGATCAGCGGCGTGGCAATGCGCGACACCCAGCGGGTCCAGTAGCGCTCGCGGCGGACGCGCCACAGCTCCATCTGGACGTACTTCTCGAGGTACTCCATCCGCGCGCCGATCCACATGGTCAGCCGGGTCAGATACAGGGCGCGCTGGCCCCAACCCTTGCCGTCCATCTGGTATTGGGTCTCGGCCTGATCGGCCATGGCCCGGGCGGTGGTGAACAGGTTCTGCAGCTCGCGCGTCTGCTGCACGATCTCGCGCGAGAGCTGGTAGGAATCGTTCTCCAGCCGGAAGCGGTACTGGATGAACAGGATGGCCTGCAGCGCCCAGAAGACCCCCAGCGTCACCAGCATGCCGCCGGCCGCGAGGCCGAGGCCGACGGGGCGCGAGCCGGTCCATTGCGCCAGCCAGGTCGGCCCGACGGTGGCCAGCACCATCAGACCGATCAGGGCCAGGGCCTGGGTCAGGCGCTTGATCCCGACATGGACCATCAGGGCGGCGAACACCCCGCGCCCATAGTCGTGGATATGGCTGCGCAGCGGCAGGTCGGCGGGGAAGCGCTCGTTGATCTGACGCGTGAACAGGACGTGGAATCGGTCGGGCTTCCCGTCCTTCTCCCAGAAGGGGAAAATGTCGAGCGCCTGATTGTAATATTCGTCGATGTGGGCCGACACCATGGCCAGCTCATCGGGGTCGTGAGAGAAATAATTGCTGTCCTGGATGGGCTTCAGGATGCCGTCGGCCGTGCGCATGTGGGCGTCGCGGCGGGGAGGGCGGCCGGCCGGGATCTCGCGATCCTCTACATCGGCGGCGCCGGGCGGCGGGGCGTTCGGACCTTTCGGCGTGTCGACCACCGGATCGGGCCCGATCATCGGTGCGGGCTCGGATCCCGGCATTGGCGGCGGCGGCGTATGGTCGGTCATGATCGAAAACAGCCCAGCTTCACTGACCGGTCAGTATCGCAGATCACGCCATCCGGCCACCGGCGTTCTCCCGACGCACGAACCCGCGCCCCGGCGTTAACCATCGCCGCGCATGGCCCGTTCCGGCAAGTGAAGATTGTGTCAGGTGCCTCTGACCCCCTGTCGCCCTTCGTTTTGCCTCGAAGACAGGTATAAGCCCGCGCATGACACGTTTTCTGATCGTTGCGGCCGGCGGGGGCGTCGGTGCGGCCCTGCGCTACGGGGTCGGACTGGGCCTCGGCCGGGTGCTGCCCGGCGCGGCCTGGCCGTGGGGCACCTTTGCCGTCAACGGTCTGGGAGGCCTCGCCATGGGCCTGCTGGTCGGCTGGCTGGCCCAGCGCGGTGTTTCCAACGCCGAGACCTGGCGCTTGCTGATTGGCGTCGGCCTGCTGGGCGGGTTCACGACCTTTTCCGCCTTTTCGCTCGAGGTCGCCCTGATGATCGAACGTCGGCAGATGGGGCTGGCGCTGGGCTATGCATTGGCCTCGGTCATTGTGGCGGTTGTGGCCCTGTTCGTGGGGCTCTGGATCATGCGCCGTATGGTGGGAGGCGTGCTGTGAGCCGCGAAGTCAAGACATTGCCCGTGGCCGCCGAGGAAGAGGGCATCCGGCTGGACCGCTGGATCCGCCGACGCTGGCCGCACGTGTCGCACATCCAGGTCCAGAAGCTGGCGCGCTCGGGCCAGATCCGCGTCGATGGCTCCCGCGCCCGGCCCGAGGATCGGCTGGCGGCGGGCTCGATGGTCCGCGTGCCCCCGATCCCGGAGGTCAAGGCGCGCGAGCCGGGCCAGCGTGACCGCATCTCTCCGCGCGACGCCGCCTATGCCCGCTCGCTGGTGATCTTCGAGGACGAGATGGTCATCGTCCTGAACAAGCCGCATGGGCTGGCGGTTCAGGGCGGGACCAAGACCACGCGCCACGTCGATGCTCTGCTGTCGGCATGGGGTGAGGGGCTGGAGCGGCCCCGTCTGGTTCACCGGCTGGACCGCGACACCACCGGCGTGCTCCTGCTGGGCAAGGGGCCCGAGGCCGCCAAACGCCTGTCGGGCGCCTTTGCCCGGCGTCAGGCCAAGAAGACCTATTGGGCGCTGGTCTCCGGCACACCCAAGCCCGTGTCGGGGCGGATCGAACTGGCGCTCAAGAAGTCGGGCATCAATGACTATGAGATCATGCGGCCGGCCGATGCCAAGGAGCATGGCGCCGAGACCGCCGAGACCGCTTATGCCACCGTCTCGCGGGCGGGGCAGCGGGTGGCCTGGCTGGCGCTTCGGCCCTTCACCGGTCGGACCCATCAGCTGCGGGCTCATATGAAGGCGATCGGCCATCCGATCCTGGGCGATCCGAAATACGGCGACGAGACCTCGGCCGCCCTGTCGGGGTCGTTGAAGCTGCAGCTGCACGCCCGCCGGATCGAGCTGGACCACCCCGGCGGCGGCAAGCTGATCGTCGAGGCCCCGCTGAGCCCCGAGATGAAGGCCGGCTTCGAGAACTTCGGCTTCGTCGAGGATGAGTCCGACTTTGATCCCTTCGCGGGGATGCGGCGCTAATCGTGCTGGCGGTGTTCGACATCGACGGCACCCTGGTGGACAGCCGGGCGACCATCCTGAGCGCCACCCGAACGGCAGCGCGGGCCATGGGCCTGGCCGAGCCGGACTATGAGGTGGTGCGGGGCGGGGTCGGCCTGTCGTTGACCGAGGCCATGGCGCGGCTGGCACCCGATTTGGGGCCCGACGAGGTCGACCGCTATACCGACCACTACAAGGCCGCCTTCGTCGCCATGCATGCCGAGCCGGGGTTTGAGGAGCCGCTCTATGCGGGCGCCATGGACCTGCTGGCCGACATGAAGCGGCGCGGCTGGCGGTTGTCGCTGGCCACCGGCCAGTCGCGGCGCGGCGTCGCCCGCAATCTGGCGCGGGCGGGGTGGGCCGATCTGTTCCTGTCCAGCCACTGCGCCGAGGACGGGCCGGGCAAGCCCCATCCCGCCATGCTGCAAGCCGCCATCACCGCCTGCGAGGTCCGGCCGGAGCAGACGGTGATGATCGGCGACACCGGTCATGACATGCGCATGGCCCGCGCCGCCGGGGTGTGGGCCCAGGGCGTCACCTGGGGCTTTCACACCGAGGCCGAACAGGTCGAGGCCGGGGCGCATCATGTGGCCGCGACCTTCGACGACCTGACCCGCCAGCTTGAGACCTTTGCCGCCCGCCAGAGGGAGACGACATGAGCCATATCCCGCCGCTGGACCCCAATGTCGCCGCCGCCAAGGGCTTTCGCGAACCCGGCGACCGGCCGAAACGCTTCTGGAAGGCCGCCGGCGTGGCCGAAGTCGAGGGCGGCCACGCCGTCCAGCTTGACGGTCGCACGCCCAAGACCCCCGCGGGCCGCCCGCTGGTCCTGCCCACCGCCGAGACCGCGCGGCGCGTGGCCGCCGAGTGGGACCGCCAGACCGAGGTGATCGAGCCCGCGACCATGCCCGCCACCCGGCTGGCCTCGACGGCGCTGGATGCCGTCTGCCTGGCGCGCGAGGCCGTGGCCGATGAGATCGCGGCTTACGCCGGAACCGACCTGATCTGCTACCCGGCCGAGGCGCCGACCAGCCTGCGCGCCCGACAGGACGCGGAATGGGGCCGCTGGCGCAACTGGGCCGCCGAACACGGCATCCGGCTGGAGCCTGGCTCGGGCATCGTCCACCGGGCCCAGTCGCCGGAGGCGCTGGCTCGGGTGAAGGCGCTGGCGCTGGAGCTGGACGATTTCGCCCTGACCGGGTTGGCCTCTCTGGTGCCCATGTATGGCTCGGCTATTCTGGCGCTGGCGGTGCTGAAGGGGGCCCTGTCCGCCGAGGCCGCTCACGACCTCAGCCGACTGGACGAGGCGTTTCAGGAGAGCCAGTGGGGCATCGACGCCGAGGCCGCCGAACGCACCGCCGCCATCCGCGCCGAGGCCATGGAGATCGACGCCTGGTTCCGGGCACTGGGTCTTTAGGGCTGGACCGCCGGGGCGAGGTCGGCCGCAGACGAGTCTGACAAAAACGCCGTCTGAACCGTCTGAATGGTCTGTTTCGAGACCCTCATCTCCTCCCCAAACGTGGGGAGGAGATGAAGAATTACCGTCTGAACCGTCTGAATCGTCTGAATGGTCTGAAATCACGGTCGCGTCTTCCGGAGGCAACCGGGCAGTATGGGCGCGGTGTCGACCCGGTCGGGAAGAACGGTGCGGGAGGGAGCAGGGGTGTTGAAAGGGATGAGGAATTTGGCGCCGGGTTTAATAGCTGGGGCGCTCGACCCACTGTCATGTCTCCTTCTCCCGATGGGAGAAGGTGGCGCGTGAGCGACGGATGAGGGTCGGTGGTGTCCGTCGGCGATCGCCGTGGCAGAGACTATGCGACGGCTCACGCCGAAGGATGCGGTGAGCCCCTCACCCCCAACCCCCTCTCCCAATGGAGAGGGGACTCTAGAAGGGGGTTCATCACAGCGGGCACAGCGAGGGCACGGCGACCACAGCGGGGCAGCGTCAAGACTCAACCGCGCCGTGCTCGCCGTGAAGCCCCGTGGTCGCCGTTATGAACCCGCTTCGCGCGCTCACTCCCGGAACAGCAGGCTGCCGTCGCCGTAGGAGTAGAAGCGGTAGCCGCTTTCAACGGCGTGGGCGTAGGCGGCCTTCATGGTGTCCGTGCCGGCGAAGGCCGAGACCAGCATGAACAGGGTCGACTTCGGCAGGTGGAAATTGGTCATCAGTATATCCACCGCGCGGAAGCGGTAGCCCGGTGTGATGAAGATGGCGGTGTCACCGTGGAAGGGCCCGATCACGCCGTCCTCAGTGGTGGCCGATTCCAGCAGGCGCAGGGACGTCGTGCCTACGCAGACGATGCGTCCCCCACTTGCGCGCACCTTGTTCAGGGCCTCGGCGGTGTCCTCCGACACCGTGCCCCACTCGCTGTGCATGCGGTGCTCGGCCAGATCGTCCACCTTGACCGGCAGGAAGGTGCCAGCGCCGACGTGCAGGGTCACGGCGTGGGTCGAGACATCCTTTGCACGGATGGCATCCAGCAGTTCCGGCGTGAAGTGCAGGCCCGCCGTGGGTGCGGCGACCGAGCCGTCGTGTTCGGCATAGACGGTCTGATAATCCGACCGGTCGCGGTCGTCCTCGGCCCGTTTGGCGGCGATATAGGGGGGCAGGGGCATTACGCCGATGTCGCGGATGGCATCGTCCAGCGCCGGGCCCGACAGGGCGAACTTGAGGGTCACCAGCCCGTCTTCGCCCTTGGCCATGACCGTCGCGCCAAGGCCTGACATCAGGCAGGCCGCATCGCAATCCGCCCCGAAGACGATGCGGTCCCCCGGCTTGATGCGCTTGCCCGGCTTCATGAAGGCCGACCAGACGTCTGGCGCATCGCGGTGGTGCAGGGTCGCCTCGACGGGCACGCTCAGCGTCTCGCCTTCGGGGCTGATGCGATGGCGCGAGCCGGACATGCGGGCAGGGATCACACGCGTGTCGTTGAACACCAGGGCGTCGCCGGGGCGAAGAAAGTCCGCCAGATCGCGCACGATCCGGTCCTCAAGCCCGCCGTCACGCACGACCAGCAGCCGGGCGGAATCGCGCGGCTCGACCGGGCGGAGCGCGATGTGATCCTCGGGCAGGTGAAAGTCGAAATCGGCGGTCTTCATGAGGCGGCGGTTTTGGTCATGGCGTCGCGGCGCGGTCAAGCGAGCAAAGGGCCTCCCTTAAGCGTTGCTTCAGGCGTTTCAGGCAAGAAGGGCCAATGAGTCTGACGCTTCCCGCACTGGCCGACGGGGCCCCGCTGACCGCATGGGACAGTTTGCGACGGGCTGTGTGGCTGTTCGACCCGGATACCTGCTTCGGCGTCTATGCCAACCGGACGGCGTTGGCCCTGTGGGGTGCGGCGGATCTGGACGAGTTACTGTCGCGCGATTTTTCCAAATTGTCGCCGGCCGTCCGCGCCCGGACAGACCGGCTGAAGGCCGTGACGGCCGACGGCGAACCGGTCGAGGAACGCTGGACCTTCTATCCCAATGGCGAGCCGCTAACGGTTCAGGCGCTGATTTCGACCGTGGCGCTGGACGACGGCCGCAAGGTGCTGCTGTTTGAGGCCACCGAGGCCGACGTCGGGGTCGAGGAACGGCGGGCGGTGGAGGCCCTGCGCCATTCGGCCGGGCCGGTCGGCCTGTTCGACGCCACGGGCGCGGTACTGTTTGCCAATCCCGGGGCCTTTTCGGCCTATGGCGAGGGTGTGGGCCTGATCGACCGGTTCGAGGACCGGGCTGCCGGTCAGGCCGTTCTGGATGCTGCGCTGGCCGAGCGTACGACGGCCGAGGTGCACCGCATGGTGACGCTGAAGGGCCTGCGCTGGCATCATATCGATTGCCGACCGGTGCAGGATCCGGTGACGGGCGCCGTCAGCGTCCTCTTGAATGAGCGCGACGTGACCGACCGGGTCGAGGCCGAGGCTGCGCGCGCCGCCGCCGAGCAGAAAGTCGCCATGGCCGAGGCGCGGCAGAGGTTCCTCAGCGACATGTCGCACGAGCTGCGCACCCCCCTGAATGCGGTCATGGGCTTTGCCGACGTCCTGGACCGGTCCGGGCTGAACCCGGATCAGGCGGCGCATGTGGCGCGGATCACCGCCGCCGGTGAGGCCCTGCACACGGTTGTCGAGCGAATGATCGACCTGTCGCAGCGCGATGACTGGGGCGGGTCGATCGATCTCGACGCCCTGATGAAGCCGAAGGCGTCGGTTCCCGCGTCGGACGCGGCTGTGCCGGTCGCCGATGACGAGCCCGACGAAGACGAAGGCCGGGCCATGGTCGTCCTCTATGTCGATGACAATGAGAGCAACCGGGTGCTGGTCTCGACCCTGCTGACTGCCCAGGGCGTGATCTGCGAGACGGCAGACGACGGGGCCCAGGGCGTCGAGGCCGCCCGGCGCGGAGGCTGGGACGTGATCCTGATGGACATCCAGATGCCGGTCATGGACGGCGTCGAGGCCAGCCGTCGCATCCGCGCGCTCGGCACCGAGGTCGCCGCGACGCCGATCATCGCCCTGACCGCCAACACCCTCGCCGAACAGCTGGAAATCTATTTCGCGGTCGGCATGGACGACTGTATCGCCAAGCCGCTCAACGCCGCCGAGATGTTCGACAAACTGTTCACCCAGGCCAGCCGTCCCTGGCGCGAGGAGTGGGCAGAGGCGAGCGCGAGCCCGACCCTGACGGCTACACTCTCTGCGTGATAGGCTTCCCGAAGCAGGACAAGACGGGGGTGCGGGTGGCGAAACAAGTCAGCATAGGACGCGCGATCCTCGTGGGCTTCCTGTGGATCCACGTTCCAGTCTGGACATGCATGCTCGCCCCCATGGTCCTACTCGGAGTTTCCGGAGAGCTCGGCGTGACAGCGCGCTTGCTGGCTGGCGTGTCCGACGCCTGGTCATTAGTCTTGGCGGTCGGCTTCATCTTGTGCGGTATCGGGCTGGCGTGGTTGGTCTGGTCGGTGCAAGTGCCGCGCTGGAGAGTCTGGGCGTACCGGCGCGTGGAAAGTCTCCCGGCCCTCAAGGAAGCCGCTGTAGATGCCTCGTTGATCTGGCCCGAAGGCCACATTTTCGAGCGCACGGAAATCCGCAGTCGGGCCCAGACTGACGAGCTCCGGCGGCTTGAGAGACTTTCCAACGGACGAGAGATTTCCAACCGAGGAGCTCCCCGACAGACGCCCTCAAGGCTGGGAACGGCACTGGAAGCCCTGCTGTTGGGCGCGATCTTCACGCCCCTATGTGTGCTGGCTCCGGCAGGCTTGGCATCCATGCTTGGGTTCGACGTTGTGGCAAACCCTTTATTCTTGGCGATTGTGATCCTGTTCCCGGTGGGTGTTGCGGGCGCGATCTATGCGAGGGCGCGTCGAGACGATGTATCTGCGCGCGAGGGTTTTCGCCGTATGCTTCCTGCCATGCTGAAAGGTGAAGGCGACGATGCTTGAGGCGAGCGCCGCAGCGGCGTGAGTTGACCGCAGCGGCGTAGCGGGTCAAACGCTGAGCATGCTTCAGAACCTTGAACCCCTCGCCCGTGAAGCCCGCTCGTGGCCGTTTGAACAAGCCCGCAATCTTCTGGCCCATATACTGAAGAAGCGGCTGTCGGACGCCGAGCTGAATGCCGCGCGGATGCTGATCGATGCGGGCAAGGCGGACGAGGCGCTGGCAACCTTCGAGGCGCTGCAGCGGCCGGTGATCCTTGAGACCGGCTATGGTCCTTCGGGCCTGCCGCATATGGGCACCTTTGGCGAGGTGGCGCGCACGACCATGGTGCGCAATGCCTTTCGGGCGCTGACGGGCGACCACTGGCCGACGCGACTGATCGCGTTCTCGGACGACATGGACGGCCTGCGCAAGGTGCCGGACGGCGTGCCGAACCCGGAGATGCTGCGCGCGGACCTGCACCTGCCGCTGACGAAGGTGCGCGACCCGTTCGGCACGCACGACAGTTTCGGGGCGCACAACAATGCCCGGCTGCGAGCGTTTCTGGACAGTTTCGGCTTTGACTATGAGTTCATGAGCTCGAGCGAGCAGTATCGCTCGGGCCGGTTCGATGCCGTTCTGCTGCGGATGCTGGAGCGCTATGACGCGGTCATGGCCATCATGCTGCCGACGCTGGGCGAGGAGCGCCGCGCCACCTATTCGCCCTTCCTGCCGATCAGCCCTGTCACCGGCCATGTGCTGCAGGTGCCGACGCTGGAGCGGAATGTCGAGAAGGGCACCATCGTCTTTGACGACCCGGCGGGCGGCCGCACCGAGGTGCCGGTCACCGGCGGCCATGTGAAGCTGCAGTGGAAGCCCGACTGGGCCATGCGCTGGACCGCTCTGGACGTCGACTATGAGATGTCGGGCAAGGACCTGATCGAGAGCGTGCGCGAGGCGTCGAAGATCTGTCGCGCGCTGGGCGGCACCCCGCCCGAGGGCTTCAACTATGAACTCTTCCTCGATATCGAGGGCAAGAAGATCTCCAAGTCCAAGGGCAATGGCCTGACGATGGACGAGTGGCTGCGCTACGGCACGCCGGAGTCGCTGAGCTGGTACATGTTCCAGTCGCCGAAGTCGGCCAAGTCGCTGCACTTCAACGTCATTCCGCGCGCGATCGATGACTATCTGAGCTTCATCGACCAGTTCCAGGCGCAGGAGCCGGCCAAGCAGATCGACAATGCCGTCTGGTCGATCCATGCGGGCGCGCCGCCGAAGGTCGCCAGCCCGGTGTCATTCAGCCTGCTGCTGAACCTGGTCGGCGTGGCCAATGCCTCGACCAGGGACCAGCTGTGGGCCTATTTCGCCAAGTATCTGCCGGATGCCACGCCGGAGAATGAGCCGACGCTGGATCGGCTGATGGGGCATGCGCTGAACTATTACGAGGACTTCGTGAAGCCCTCGAAGACCTATCGCGCCCCGACGGAGCAGGAGAAGGCGGCGTTCGAGGATCTGGCGGCACGTCTGAAGGCCCTGCCGGCTGACACCACCGACGGCGAGGCCATTCAGGGCGAGGTCTATGCAGTCGGCAAGGCGCACGACTTCCAGCCGCTGCGGGCGTGGTTCGGGGCGCTGTATGAGGTGCTGCTGGGCGCGTCGCAGGGTCCGCGATTTGGGTCCTTCGCCGCCATCTATGGCCTGCCCCAGACGATCGCGCTGATCGAAAGGGGCGCACGGGGGGAGCTGGTGGGGTAGGGGGCGGCGCTCAAGCAGCGAGCGACCGCGTCGCGAGCGGTAGCGCGTCAACAATATGAACCGAAAACAACAATCCGTTCATGGGAGCCTTTCGCTGCGTCCGCGCATTTTCATGACACGACCCCACTGAAGGAGTGAGTCATGTCGAAGATGATCAACAGAGCTTTGATGGCCGGTGCGGCCCTTGTGGCCATGTCGGCGGTGCCGGGTATCGCCAGCGCGCAGTCGGCCAACGGTATCACCAACTGCGACGCCCCCGGCGGGCGGCAACAGGCCGGTGCCGTGATCGGTGGTGTGCTGGGCGCCTTGGCGGGCAGCCAGATTTCGGACAATGAGCGCGAGTTGGGCGCCGTGGCCGGTGCGGCTGCGGGTGCCGCTGCGGGCTCCTACGTCGGCTGCCAGCAGCAGCGCGACCGTGCCCGCCAGGCGCCTCAGGCTCAACAGGGCGGGGCCACCGTCCGCGCCACCAGCAATCTGCGGGTCCGTTCGGGGCCCGGCACCAACTATCGCCAGATCGGCAGCCTGAGCGCCGGCCAGTCGGCGCAGGTGACGGGTTCGCAGGGCGAATGGGTGCAACTGAGCAACGGTGGCTGGGTCAGCGCCCACTATCTGACCTACTGATCGGGTCCCAGAGCTGACGAGCGGGGCGTGTCCGGCAAGGGCGCGCCCCGTTTTCGTGTGCGTCTACTGGCTGACCCACAGGATACGGCGCACCCAGGCCAGATCGGCGCGCGCCACCTGACGCGGGGGATAGTCCGGATTGATCGACAGCAGCGTCAGCCCGGACGCATCGGTGCGCTCCACCTCCTTGACCAGGGTCTCGCCGGAATGGGTACGCACCACCACCCGGTCGCCGCGCCGCACGGGTCGGGGCTCGGCATCAACGATCAGCTTGTCACCGGGGCGATACAGCGGCGCCATGGACTCGCCGGACACCTCAAGGCTGTAGAGCCCATCGCGGGGCTGGGGCAGGTCGGTCTCCAGCCAACCCTCACCGGTCGGCAGGCCCGCCTCGTCGAAAAATCCGTCCTGACCGGCCTGGGCCAGCCCCAGCAGCGGCACGGCGGTCGGTGGCTCCTCCGCATCCTCGGCCAGACGGGCGAACTGGCCCAGCGACAGGCCACAGACCGCCAGAACGCGCGTCAGGCTTTCGGTCGAGGGCCAGCGCGGCCGTGCCTCGGGCGGCGGTCCCAGGCGTTTGGACGGATTGAAGGCGGTCGGATCCAGTCCTGCCCGCCGCGCCAGCCCCGAGGCCGTCAGCCCTTCGGCCTGCGCCAGCCGGTCCAGCCCACGCCATATCTGCACATGAGTGAGCGGCACATCAGCCCTCCGCGCGAATCAGAGGGACAGGGTATAGGAAAAGAAGCCTACTCCAAGCCCGCGGCGCGACGTTCCTGCCAGGCCCAGAAGGTGCCGACGGCGAGGGCGACCAGCACGCCGTAACCGGCCAGGTTGATGACGGTGTAGTAGGACGAGATCGAGGGGCGGATATCGAGGGTCATAAGAGCGTGGGCGGTGACCACCAGCAGCTGGGCAGCGGAGGCCCAGGTCGGCCAGGTGCGATGCGATTTCCACACCAGGGCCCCCAGCACCAGCAGCATGACCACATCAATGGCCAGCATGCTCCATTGGGCGCTGTAGAGGTCGCTGTCGTTCTGGACGAGCATCGATGCCAGCCAGCCGAGACCATAGGCGCCGGCAGCGATCCGCTCGGTCTCCTCGCCTTTCAGGAAGGCGAATCCCAGAACCAGCACAATGAAGGCCGCGCCGATCTGGGAATAGAGGGTGTCAAACATGAGATCGCCCCCTGAGCGAAACACTCAGAGGGCGATCATGCATTGAATCGGGTCTGACCGGAATGTCCGGTGTCAAACATTACGCCGAATTCAGGCCAGGCGCAGGTGACCCTTGGTCGGCGGGGTTCCGCCCACCGGGGTTTCCCAATCGTCGGGCTTGTCGACGGGACCGACGGCGTAGACGCCCCAGCCCATCTTGCGGTGGTCCTTTTGCAGCTCGGCGTGGCAGGCGACGATGGCCGTACGGGCTTCGCTGAGGGCGGCGATGGTTTCCATGGCCTTGGCCTGGCTACCGGCGCCGGCGACCGGCGAGACTTCCAGAAGGGCGCGGGCGCCGATCATGGACTGAACCAGGGTCGTGGTCTGGGTGATGGCCGCATCAATGGCCTTTTCCGTAGCGTGCAAATCCTTGGCAACGCCAGCGATGACTTGTGTTCTGTCCATGAAACCCTCCAAGCAACTATGGTTAAGCAAACCTTAACACGCTTCGGGGCGCCTTGAAACACAGGTTTTCGAAGAAATGGTCCCGGTAACGCCTCCGCCGATCGGTGGCTCATCCTCGGGCTTGTCGACCGGGCCGACAGCAAGGGCCTCCAGTCCCAGACTTCGGGCGAGGGCGGCCAGCCGCCCGTGGGTGCGGACGATGTGGCCGCGGGCCTCGGACAGGGCCACGACGGATTGAGCGGTGTCCTCGAAGGCCTTCTGTCCAGTGACGGCCGACAGATAGGCCTCGGCCCGGGCCTCGGGCAGATAGGCGGCCAGCCGGGCGGTGTGGATCAGGGCGGCGTCAATGGCCGATTCAGCGGCATACAGGCGATGGGCCAGTGCCTGGCCGACGTCGGAACGAGTCATGTGCGAATCTCCCCTGTGGCGGGTTGCCACGGCAAAATACAACCATAACCTGCGTGATCTTACAACTCGGGGCTGTCTTCCAGCAGGAAGTGCGCGGTCAGGGCGGCGATGGGCTGGGCCTCGTCCTCCTGCCAGGCTTCGGCCAGTACGTGGGCGACACGCCGCCCGGCCTTGTTGATGCGGGCCCGGGCATAGACGTGCTGGGGCCGCCCCGAGCGCAGATAGGCGACCGAGACATTGATCGGGCGGGGCAGGTGCATGCCGGGGAAGCTCTCGGCGACCTGGGCCATGGCCGTGATCTCGAGCAGCGCCGCCGTTGATCCGCCATGCAGGGCCGGAAGCATCGGATTGCCGATCAGATGATCGGAAAACGGCATGGTGACGGTCAGAGTGTCGCCGGCCTGTTCCGCCGTCAGGCCGAGGAAGCGGGCATAGGGCATGGCCTCGATCACGCGGCTCATTCCCCGGCCTCCGGCTTCGGACGGCGTTCAGGCCGTGTCGTGGTCAGGATATAGGCGGACTGGGCCGCCGCGACCGGATCGTCGGGCGCATCCTCGAACGCCCAGGCGCGGACAAAGGCGATCGACCGGGTCAGGCGATAACAGCGCGCTTCCGCGATCAGGTCAGTGCGGGGCCGGGCGGCGCGCATATAGTCGACGCGCAGGTCCAGCGTGGCCAGCGGCTTGAAGTTGTCCAGCGAAACCCAGACGGCCAGTCCGCCGACATGGTCCAGCAGTGTGGTGACGACACCGCCGGCGATGACGCCCGTGTCCGGGTCACCGACCAGATCCTCGCGCCAGGGCACCCGGATGCGGACGCGATCGCCGTCCAGCGACTCATAGGTGAAGCCGAGCGCGTGGGTGTGGGCTGCACCCGAGGCCAGTTGCGGCAGAAGCGGGGCGATTGCGGGAACGTCCATGTCCCGTGCTTATCGCGCGGAACGACGCCTGCAAATGGCGGAGCGCGTCTTCGAACTCAGCCTGCGGCGACCTGGGGTCCGTCCGCCATCGCCTCGTCCTCGACCTGGGGCGCGGACAGAGCCGCGTTCATGGCGTGGCGCAGGCGCTCGGGCTTGATCGGCTTTTCGACAACGGCGGCCATGCCGGACGCGATGTAGCGACGGGCGTCCTCGGGGTCGGCATTGGCCGTCAGGGCGATGATCGGCACATCGCGCATCGGTCCTTTGAGCTTGCGGATCGCCTGGGTGGCCTGAAGCCCGTCCATACGCGGCATCTTGATGTCCATCAGGACCAGATCGAAGTCGCGTTCCTTGATGGCGTCCAGCGCCTCCATGCCGTCGTCGGCCGTCTCGGACGTGCAGCCGAACATTTCGCACAGGGCCTGGGCGACCACGCGATTGGTGGCGTTGTCGTCGACGATCAGGATATGCGGATTGGCGATCATGTCGGATTCGACCATGTCCGAGACATTGCTGTCGGCCTCGACGGGCCGCTCGGCACGCTCGGCCGAGATGTCGAACGCAAAGGTCGCGCCCCGGCCCGGGTTGTTCTCGGCCCAGATGCGTCCGTCCAGCCGGTCCATGATCTGGCGACAGATGGCCAGACCCAGACCCGCACCGTCGGGGCCGGAGCCGTGCACAAAGGGCTCGAAGATCACATCGACCCGGTCTGCGGGGACACCCGGGCCATCGTCGCGGACACGTGCCTGCATGACGACGCGGTCGCCCTCGATCCAGGCCTTCAGCCCGGCCTCGACCATGCCATTGCGGGCAAACTTCAGCGCATTGCCGATCAGGTTGTTGAAGATCTGCTTGATACGGACCGGGTCAATCTTCGCGGCCAGTTCGGTGTCGCCCTCATAGCTGACGACCAGATGGACATTGTCCTGTGAGGCGCGCGGCTCCCACATGGCGGCGACATCGTCCATCAGGGCGCGGAGCGGCGTGGGCTGCAGATTGATGTCCAGCTCGCCGGCCTCGGCGCGCGACAGGTCGAGGGCGTCCTGCAGGATTTGCAGCAGGACTTCCGACGAGTCGACGATGGTCTGGACGTGGGACTGGGCCGCCGCATTCAGCGGCTGTCGACGCAGCAGTTCGGCCACTGCCAGCACGCCGTTCAGCGGTGTGCGCAGTTCATGGCTCATGATCGACAGGAACTGGCTCTTGGCGCGCGCTGCGGACAGAGCCTGGGTGCGGGTGTCGGACAGCATCCGGGCCTGTTCGGTCAGCTCGGCATTCTGGCGGCGCTGGTCGTCATTGATGGCCTTCAGCAGCGAGATGACCGTGCCGATGCCCCAGTATTTGCCCTTGCGGGTGACAATAAAGCCCCGGGTCAGGGCGCCGGGCCCCGAGCTCAGCATGGCGTCGCAGAAGCTGTCGATGCGGACCCCGGCCTCGACCACCGAGGGCTCGTCGTCCATCAGTTCGGTGATGGGGCGGTTGCCGTACAGCGCATGGCCAAAGGGGCCCGCGACCTTGAGCAGAAAGGCATTGCGCTCGATCAGGCCCACGGGCCGGTCATCCTTGACCACCGGTATCACAAGCGCGTCCGGAAAATCCTTGAAGTGGGCAAAGATCGCCGCTCCGAGCGTCTCGGGCGGGACCGGTGTGGCCCTTTCGGTCAGCTTTTCGATCGTCGGCATAACTGACCGATACTCCCTCGACTGGATGTGAGGCTTAACCGACAACCATTTGCAGATTGGTAAACGCGGGAAACTTCGGTTTTCCTGCCGCATTCTCGACGCTTTTGCATCGATCCCGCCGCGGGTGTATGAGGCGCCTCTCCCGCCTTTACGGGCTTTTTCGCATGCGCGCGGCCAGACGGCCGACCGCAGATTTGTCATGAGCGCTTTCGACCCACAGCCCGCCGCTTCGGCCCTCGTCCTGTTCTCGGGCGGGCAGGACAGTGCGACCTGCCTGGCCTGGGCGATGGAGCGGTATGCGCGCGTCGAGACGGTGGGCTTCGACTATGGCCAGCGCCATGCGGTAGAAATGCAGGCCCGGCTTGCGGTGCGCGACGGCATGCGCGCCGCCCTGCCGGAAGGGGCGGACCGTCTGGGCGAGGACCATGTCGTCGACCTGACCGGCTATGGCGCCATCGCCGAGAGCGCCCTGACGGCCGACCGGGCCATGGAGATGGACGCGCGGGGCCTGCCGACCACCTTCGTCCCGGGGCGCAACCTGGTGTTCCTGAGCGTGGCGGCCGCGCTGGCCGACCGGCGTGGACTGGACGTGCTGGTCGGGGGCATGTGCGAGACGGACTTCTCGGGCTATCCCGACTGTCGCCGCGAGACGATCGACGCCATGGAACGGGCCCTGTCGCTGGGTCTGGATCAGCCGGTGCGGATCGAGACGCCGCTGATGGCCCTGACCAAGGCCGGGACCTGGGCGCTGGCGCACCGGATCGGCGGCGAGCCGCTGGTCGAGCTGATCCTTGAGGCCAGCCACACCTGTTACCGGGGCGACCGGTCGGAGCGACATGTCTGGGGCTATGGTTGTGGCACCTGTCCGGCGTGCGAGCTGCGCGCGCGCGGCCATTCCGAATGGGTGGCCGCATGACCTATTCGGTCAAGGAGACCTTTCTGACGGTGCAGGGCGAGGGCGGACAGGCGGGGCGTGTGGCCGTCTTCCTGCGCTTTGCCGGCTGTAATCTGTGGAGCGGGCGCGAGCAGGACCGGTCGACGGCGGTCTGCACCTTCTGCGATACGGACTTTGTCGGCACCGATGGCGACGGCGGCGGCAAGTTTGCGACGGCCGGGACCCTGGCCGACCACGTCGCCGGGTTCTGGACGGGGCAGGGCGGGCGGCCGCTGGTCGTCTGCACCGGGGGCGAGCCCCTTTTGCAGCTGGACGGTGCCCTGATCGCGGCCCTGCACGCGCGCAGCTTTGAGATTGCGGTCGAGACCAATGGCACGATCGCGGCCCCCGAGGGCATCGACTGGATTTGCGTCAGCCCCAAGGCCGATGCCCCGGTGATCCAGACGACGGGCCAGGAGCTGAAACTGGTCTATCCGCAGGACACGGCCCGGCCCGAACGGTTCGAGGACCTGGCCTTTGAACGGTTCTGGCTGCAGCCGATGGATGGTCCGGACGTCCTGGCCAACACGGCGGCGGCCTTTGACTATTGCCTGACCCATCCCAAGTGGCGCCTGAGCGTCCAGACCCACAAATATATCGGCGTGCGTTGATGCCCACTTTCGAGATCACCAAACAGGCCACCTTCGACGCGGCTCACCATTTCCCGAACGAGCCGGAGGGCAGCATCTATCGCCGGGTGCATGGCCACTCCTTCACGGTCGAAGCCACGGTGCGGTCCGAGACGCTGGATGCCGAGCATGGCTGGGTCGCGGACCTCGGTGCGCTGGACCGGGCGTTGAAGGCGGCGGCGGAAGAGCTGGACCACGGCCTGCTCAATGAAAAGCCGGGGCTGGAAATGCCCAGCCTGGAGAACCTGTGCCTGTGGTTCGCCAACCGGATGAAGCCGGAGTGGCCGGGCTTGTGTCGCATCCAGGTGGCCCGCCCGACCATCAACGAGCGGTGCGTGCTGACGCTCTAGCAGTCGCGGCCCGAGGCGCGGCGCTGTTCGCAGCGGCGTTGCTCGCGCTCATAGCCCCGCTGTTCTCGCTCGCGCTTCAGACGGGTTTCCTCGTCCGAGGTCGTGACGGCGTCGACACCGGCGCCCAGCACGGCCCCCGTCGCCTTGACCGTGCCGCCGACCACGGCAGCGCCCGTGCCGACGACAGCGCCCACCAGACAGCCCTGAAGCATCAGGGATGCACCGAGCACGGCCGCAAGCGAGATCAAACGCGATATGGAACGGATCATTGGCCGGTACTCCCAGGGTCGGGATCAGGGTTACCGGCCAATGATGAACAAGGACTGACGCCGGGGCTAGCGTCTTCCGGCTAGCGGCTGTCGACCATGACCAGTTCGGCGTCCTCGCGGGCGGTCACCGTGATGGTGGGCTCGTCCTTGATCCCTGCGCCGTCGCGGGCATTGAGGACTGTGCCGTTGACGTCGATGGACCCTACGGCCGGCACCAGATAGGCACGCCGGCCCTCGGCCAGGCCATAGGTCAGGCTTTCGCCGGCCTTGAGCGTCGCGCCCAGCACGCGCGCGTCGGCATTGATGTCCAGCGCGCCGTCGTCCGGATCGCCCGAGGCCAGCACCTGGAATTTGCCGGTCCGGTCCGACCTGGGGAAAGGTTTCATGCCCCAGCCGGGCTGGGCGCCGGGTTTGTCGGTCTCGATCCAGATCTGGAACAGGGTGGTGGTCTCGTCCTCGAGGTTGAACTCCGAGTGACGCACGCCGGTGCCCGCGCTCATCACCTGGACGTCGCCCGCGCCGGTGCGACCGCGATTGCCCATGGAGTCCTCATGGGTGATGGCCCCGGTCCGGACATAGGTGATGATTTCCATGTCCGCGTGGGGGTGGGGCGGAAAGCCCGATTGCGCGGCGATCTCGTCATCGTTCCAGACACGCAGCCGGCCCCAGCTCATGCGGGCCGGGTCATAATAGTTCGCGAACGAGAAGTGGTGGCGGGCCTTCAGCCAGCCGTGGTCGGCCCCGCCGAGACTGTTGAAGGGTCGGACGTCGATCATGATGCGGTCTCCCTGAGGGTGGAACGGGGGTCAGCCCGCGCCGGTTCGGCCGCTATATAGGTAACTGTGCCGGTGACGAAAAGGGGCCCCGCGTACGGCGTGTCAGGATCATTGCCACACGTTTGGCGGTTATATACGGGTACTCATCACTTTTCCCGTCGGAGCGACAGTTTCCCAGCATGCCAAACTCCGCAGGTATGACGAGTGAACGTCTTGGCCGCATCGTCGAGGGAGCCGCGAGCGAGGTCTATATATTCGGCGCAGAGGATTTCCGGTTCCGGCTTGTGAACAAGGGTGCCCGGGATAATCTGGGATACAGCATCGAAGAGCTGGCCGGTCTGACGCCGTGGGATATCAAGCCGGTCATTGGCCGCGACGCCTTCCTCGCCCTGATTGAGCCGCTTCAGGCGGGGAAAGTCGAAAGGCTCGACTTTGACACCGTTCACCGGCGGAAAGATGGAACGGATTACAATGTCGCTGTGAAGCTGCAGTTGTTCGTCGATGGTGATGATGCCGTTTACTATGCGGCGATCCAGGACACGACAGCCTACCGTCGCATCGAGTCCGAACTCAGGGACACGGCCAGACGGCTCGATGGCATCCTCAGCAATACAACCATGTCCGTATTTCTGATGGATGAGCGGCAGCACTGTGTGTTCATGAACCGGGCGGCGGAGAAGCTCACGGGATATGCTTTCCATGAAACGACCGGACGCCCGCTGCACGATGTGATCCACCACACCCGTCCGGATGGCTCGCCGTTTCCGCTCTCGGAGTGCGCCATCGACCGTGCTTTCCCCGAAAAGGCCGGAACACAGGGCGAGGAGGTCTTTGTCCATAAGGACGGCTCCTTCTATCCGGTTGCCTTTACCGCCAGTCCGATCCGCGACGACGAGGCGAACGTCATCGGCACCGTGATCGAGGCGCGGGACATCAGCGAGGAGAAGCGCAGGGAGGAAGCGCGCAAACTTCTGATGCACGAAGTCGACCACCGGGCGCGCAATGTCCTTTCGATCGTGCAGTCGCTCACGCGTCTTACGCGCGCTGATGATCTTGAAACCTACAAACATGCGCTGGTCGGGCGCATCAGCGCCCTGGCGCGAGCCCAGGCGTCCCTGGCCAGCCGCAAATGGGAAGGCGGGCGTCTCGAGGACGTGGTCCGCGAGGAGATTGAAGCGCTCTGTCCCAAAGACAGTGTGGAGGTGAAGGGTCCTGAGGTCGAGCTTTCGCCCGAGCAGGTCCAGCCGATCAGCATGCTGCTTCACGAATTGGCGACCAATGCCAATAAGTACGGGGCCTGTAGCAGTGGCGTGGGCCGTGTCTCGGTCACCTGGACGCTGGACGCGCGTCAGGTGACGCTGGTGTGGCGCGAGTCCGGCGGCCCGCCTGTCACCGCGCCCACGCGCGAGGGCTTCGGCTCATCGCTCAAAGCCAGTGTCGTGCGCCAGCTGAACGGCACCTTCAGTCGCAAATGGGAGCCGACCGGGCTGGTTGTGGAGGTCGCGTTTCCGCTCTGACGCGCGAAATGCCGAGCCTAGCCACCCATCTGCCCCCGGTGCCGCATCATGGCGTCGGCCAGGACGCAGGCGGCCATGGCCTCGACCACAGGCACGGCGCGCAGGGCGACGCAGGGGTCGTGGCGGCCCTTGGTGCGCAGTTCGGTCTCGGTGCCGTCGCGGGTGATGGTGCGGCGCGGCGTCAGGATCGAGGAGGTCGGCTTGAACGCCACTCGCGCCGTAATCGGCTGGCCGGTCGAGATGCCGCCCAGAATGCCGCCCGCCTTGTTCGACATGAAGACCGGCAGTCCGTCAGGGCTCAGTCGCATCTCGTCGGCATTGTCCTCGCCCGATAGTTCGGCCGAGGCGAACCCGGCGCCGATCTCGACCCCCTTGGCGGCATTGATCGACATCAGGGCCGCGGCCAGTTCGGCATCCAGCTTGGCATAGAGCGGCGCGCCCCAGCCGACCGGCACGCCCGTGACCTCGAGCGCCACCACGGCCCCGATCGAGGATCCGGCCTTGCGGACCCCGTCCAGATAGTCGGACCACGGCTGGACGACCTCGGCGGAGGCCGCGAACAGCGGATTGTCCTGCACGGCGTCGAAGTCGAGCGCGTCATCGGGAATGCGGTGCGGCCCGATCTGGACCACTCCCGCGCGGATGGCGATGTCCGAGCCAAGGATCAGGCGGGCGACAGCGCCCGCCGCCACGCGCAGGGCGGTCTCGCGCGCGCTGGAGCGGCCCCCGCCGCGATGGTCGCGCACGCCGTATTTGGCCTGATAGACATAGTCTGCGTGGCCGGGGCGATAGGCGCGGGCGATCTCGCCATAGTCCTTTGAGCGCGCATCCTCATTGTCGATCATCAGGCTGATCGGGGTGCCGGTGGTGACCGGGCCATCTCCGTCATCAAAAGTGCCGGACAGGATGCGGACCGTGTCGCTCTCGCGCCGCTGGGTGACGAAACGGCTGCCTCCGGGCTTCCTCTGGTCCAGCCACGGCTGGATGTCGGCCTCGGTCAGCGGGATCCGCGACGGGCAGCCGTCGATGACACAGCCGATGGCCGGCCCGTGGCTTTCGCCCCAGGTGGTCACGCGAAACAGATGGCCGAAGCTGTTTTGGGACATGGCCCTCTGGCCTTAGGCCGCGAGACGCGGTGTCGTCCAGACCCGGGCGAAGCGGTCGAGCAGATGTTCGGCGGCAGAGGGGGCTTCCTCGGCGGGCATCAGGGTGATGAACAAATGCCCCTGACCGTGACGACCCCGGGCGGGCAGACCCAGTCCCTTGAGGCGCAGACGCACCGGCGGCTCAAGCCCCGCGACGACCCAGGCATTGCGTGGTCCGGCGTGGGTCATCACCTCGACGCGGCCGCCGTCCTGAAGCACCCGGGGGGAAACCTCCGCCTGCATGAACAGGTCGTCGCCGAGCACCGACAGGCCATGGGCTGCCCGGATGCGGACGGCCAGAAACAGATCGCTGTCGTCGCGGCCAGCGCCCTTCAGCCGCACATGCTCGCCCGCCCTGAGGCCCGCAGGCAGGGTCAGGCGGAAGGTGCGTCCCCGGTGGCGGGTCGTAACCGGCCCGCCGTTCAGTGCCAGCATCGGATCGATGGACAAGGTCGGCAGAGGAGCGCTGCGGCGCATCGGCGGCGCCAGGGCCGGGAGGGCCGGCCCTTCGGCCTGAATGACGTGCCAGGCGGCAATGACCTCGCGGAACCGCTCGGCGTCCCCCGCGGGATGGTCGGGACGCGCCGCCTTGACCGCCCGCAGGAAGGCCTGACGCGTCGTCTCGTGATCGACCGGGCCGGGCAGGCCCAGCACCGCCAGCGCCTGGCGATAGGTCAAAAGGGAGGTGTCGGGGCCGCTCATTGCGACCAAAAGCCACGAATAGGGTCAATGCCGGGTTAATCGTGACGCTGGCTCTCGCGAACTGGCGCGGGCGGCGCTAGAGAGTGGCGCATGAGCACGCCCGTTATCCCGCCCAGCCCGTCGCGTGAGGAATATGCCCGCGATTATGCCGCAGCACTTGCCGCCAACAGCGATGAGGCGGACTTTGCCTGTGACGAGCCGTTTGCCCTGCTGGAACGGTGGCTGGCCGATGCCGGGGCGCATGAGATCAACGACTCAAACGCCATGGCGCTGGCGACCGTCGATGCCGATGGGCTGCCCGACTGCCGGATGGTGCTGCTGAAAGATGTCAGCGCCGAAGGCCTGACCTTCTATTCCAACCGCGAAAGCGACAAGGGGCGGCAGCTTGAGGATCAGCCGCAGGCGGCCCTGCTGTTCCACTGGAAGTCGTTGCGGCGTCAGGTGCGGCTGAGGGGGAGGGTCGAGCCGGTCAGCGCGGCAGAAGCCGATGCCTATTTCGCTAGCCGTGCCCACGAAAGCCGGATCGGGGCCTGGGCCTCGGCCCAGTCCAGGCCTCTGGCGGACCGTACCGAGCTGGAGACCGCCGTGGCACGAGAGACCGCGCGCTTTGAGGGGCAGGACGTGCCGCGCCCCGAGGGCTGGACCGGCTGGCGGCTGGTGCCGGTGCAGGTCGAGTTCTGGCGGGATCGCCCGTTCCGACTGCATGATCGGCTGCGGCTTCACCGGGATGACGCTGGCTCGCCTTGGCAAACACAGCGGCTTTACCCCTAGGGATCAGACCTCGGGGTCCGACGCTGCCCGGTCCAGATTGGGGCCCCCATAGCGGGCGAGGAAGGTCTCGACGGCATCGGCGGCGATAAGGGCATGGGTTCGCGCGACCTGAACGGAGTCGCCGGTGACCAGCGGCACAAAGAAGACCGGGTGTTCGACCATCCCCATCAGCTGGCCTGCCGCCCATGAGGGCTTGTCGCAGACCAGTTCGCCCCGTGCGTTGAGGGCCAGAATGGCCTCGACCAGGGTCGCCCCGATGCGCGTCTTGCCGCGCTCGAAGAAATGGCTGGCCATGGCCTGGAAGCGCGGACGCTCGGCCATGACCAGCCGGAACACGGCCCGAACCAGCGGATCGCTCATGAAGGCGGCATAGGCTTCGGCGAACCGGGTCAGCTGGCAGCGCGCCGGGCCGTCCACGGCGCGCACATGATCCATCTGGCGCGCGAACTCGTTCGAGGCATCGTCGATGACGGCGTGAAACAGCGCCGCCTTGGACGGGTAAAACGTATAGAGGGTCGCGGTCGAAACCCCGGCGTCCCGGGCGATCGGCTCGATCCGCGTTGCGGCGAACCCCTGGGCCATGAAATGGCGACGGGCTTCGGCCAGCACACTGCGGCGCCGGGGGTCCTCACTGTCAACTTGGAAGAAGGTGGCCGGCTCAGGCCGGGCGGGTTGGGGCAGACTCATGAGCACGAAGGGTGGCGTGGATAACGCCGTCTCGCAAGATTAAACTCGACCGACGTTACCCGACCTCACCCCAGCCACCGCTCCAGCAGCGGATGGGTCAGCACCGGGGCCACCAGCCGGTCCACCGACTGCGGGTCGGTCAGCACGACGGCGGCAGTCGCATCGGCCACGATGAAGTCGGCATGTACCTTGGCCGGTTCCGTCAACCGCTCGTGCCCCGGGCGGACCGTCAGCAGATACTGGTCAATGACCGACTGCGCCGTGCGACCACGCTCGACCTGGTCGCGCAACAATCGCCGGATGAAGCGGATGTCCGACGGCGTGTCCACGAATACCCGGATGTCGAACAGCTGGACCAGCGCCGGGGTGCACAGCAGGTGGGTGCCCTCGATCACGATCACATCGGCGGCGGGCACGGGCTCGCCCCCCGGTTCACGCCCGTGGGTGACAAAGGAATAGACCGGCGCCTCGACCGGCTGCCCCGCCTTCAGCGCGCTGAGGTGGCGATGCAGCAGATCATGGTCCCGGGCGGACACGTCGTCGAAATCAAAGGTCGCCGCGTCAAAGTCGGGCAAGGAGGCGGCGTCCCGATAATAGGAATCCTCGCGCACCAGGGCTGCGACCCCCTCCGGCAGGTGCCGGATCAGGGCCTCGGCGAGGGTGCTCTTGCCCGAGCCCGAGCCGCCGGTGATGGCGATCAGAATGGCCATGGATCGGCTCTAGCGGAAGAAGCAGGTCAGGCCGGCGTACAGGGCTTCGACCGTGGCATCCGGCCCCTCGGACGACAGCATGCCGCCCAGATCGCCACTCGAGAACTCGGTGCCGAGCGTCGAGTCCGGGATCATTTCCACGACCCGTGCGGACTGAAGGTCGGTCCGGCTGGAGCCCACACCGACGCCATCTGCAGTGGTCAGACCGGCCTCGTCGAGGAACCAGCCGGCGAATTTGTCGTCCTGAAAGGCCAGCTGCAGGCCGTTCGGATATTCGGCGAACTGCGTCGGGCCGGCTCCGCACTCACTGTTGGTGGTCACCTGGGGCGTTTCGGTGCCCAGCAGGGTCGAGACGGCGTTCAGGACCATGTCCTGCGACATGCCGAAGGGCAGGGCCCGGGCCGAGCCTTGCGCGGTGAAGGCCCGCAGGCCCTCGCCCTCGAGCGCCAGTCCACCCTGCGCGGCCTCGGCGGCGTCCTGCCCGGAAGGCGTGGCTTCCGGTTCCGTCGCCGGGGCAGGCGAGGGCGCCCCGGTCATGCTGTCACAGGCGCCAAGGGCCAGCAGGGCAGCGAGGGTAAGGGCGGTGCGGGCGAGGGTCATGGAAGGGTCCTGTCGGCCAGATCGGGGAAGGTTTGTGCCCAAACTAGCCGAAAGCGACGCGTCCGGGGCACAGAAAGTCGCTCCCCCTGACGTTGCGTCACGTTGCCTATCCCTCACGCCGCCGATAGCTTGCCGGCAAGTGCCGCGGGCAACGTCGGCCAGACCCATGAATTTCGGAGAGGAAACCGATGCTCGGATTGATGCAGGACTGGCCGCTGACGGTCGACAAGATCCTCGATCACGCGAAGAACTGGCATCCCCAGCGCGAGGTCGTGACCCGCTCGGTCGAAGGGCCGATCGTGCGCTCCACCTATGGTGAAATCCACGGTCGGGCCAAACGCGTCTCTAACGTCCTGAAAAGCTGGGACGTCAAGGTCGGCGACCGGGTCGCCACCCTGGCCTGGAATACCGGTCGCCACATCGAGGCCTGGTACGGCATCATGGGTATCGGCGCAGTCTGTCACACGCTGAACCCGCGCCTGTTCCCGGAACAGCTGATCTACATCATCAATCACGCCGAAGACCGGATCATCTTCGTCGACCTGACCTTTGTACCGCTGCTGGAAGCCATCCTGCCCCACTGTCCGACCGTCGAGCGGGTGGTTGTCATGACCGACCAGTGGAACATGCCGGCGACCAAGCTGCCCCGGGCCGAATGCTACGAGCAACTGCTCGAGGAATCCTCCGAGGATGTTGAATGGGGCGGCTTTGAAGAACAGACGGCCTGCGGGCTCTGCTACACCTCGGGCACGACAGGGAACCCGAAGGGGGTGCTGTATTCGCACCGGTCGAATTTCCTGCACACCCTGGTCACCCTGCAGGCCACCATCATGGGTGCCACGCCGGACGAGGTGATCCTGCCGGTGGTGCCCATGTTCCACGCCAACGCCTGGGGCATCGCCTTCTCGGGCCCTGCGGCCGGCTCGAAGCTGGTCATGCCCGGCGCCCAGATGGACGGTGCGTCGATCTACGAACTGCTCGAGTCCGAAAAGGTCACCTTCTCGGCGGCCGTGCCGACCGTGTGGCAGGGGCTGCTGGCCTATATGCGCGAGAATTCGCTCAAGCTGTCGACGGTCAAGAAGGTCCTGATCGGCGGCTCGGCCGTACCGGAAAGCCTGATCCGCGCCTTCAACGACGAGTTCGACGTCGAGGTCTTCCAGGGCTGGGGCATGACCGAGACCTCGCCGGTCGGCACCCTGTCGCGGCTCACGCCGGAACTGTCCGCCCTGCCGTACGACGAGCAGATGAAGTGGCGCATCAAACAGGGCATGCCGCCGCTGGGCGTCGAGCTGAAGCTCAAGAACTACGCTGGTCAGGAAATGCCGCACGACGGCAAGACCTATGGCCGCCTGATGGTCCGCGGACCGACCATCGCCGGGGGCTATTTCAAGGACGAGGGTGGCAAGATCCTCGACAATGAAGGCTTCTTCGACACCGGTGATGTTTCGACGATCGACAGCTACGGCTTCATGCAGATCACCGACCGGGCCAAGGATGTGATCAAGTCGGGCGGGGAGTGGATCAGCTCGATCGACATCGAGAACATCTCGGTCGGCCACCCCAAGGTCGAACTGGCCGCCGTGATCGGCGCCGCCCACCCCAAGTGGGACGAGCGCCCGGTGCTGGTCATCAAGCTCAAGCCCGGCCAGAGCGAGGACAAGCAGGAGCATCTGGATTTCCTGCAGGGCAAGATCGCCAAATGGTGGATGCCCGACGATGTGGTGTTCGTCGACGACATCCCGCTGGGGGCCACGGGCAAGATCGACAAGAAACTCGTGCGTGAGCGGATGAAGGACTACGTCCTGCCGACGGCGCAGGGCTAGGCCATGGCGCGGCGGAGCCCCGGCGGCTGGGTGACACTGGCGTTGATTGCGGGCGTGCTGTCGGCGCCCCTCGTGGTGTTCATCGCCGTCTTCGGCCTGCGGTTCAGCTGGTGGGGCCTTGATGTCGCGCTCGACCTGCTGACCGTGACCGTCGCGCCGTGGCTGTTGGCGCTGGGTGCGGCGAGTGCCCTGATCCTGCTGCTGTGGAACTCCAAGCCCTTCGGTGCTGGAGCCATGCTGGGACTTCTCGGCCTCGGTGTGGTGTTGAGCGGGGCTTGGCTGATGAAGGCCAATCCGGCGCCAGTTTCGCTGTCCGAACTCAGAACGCGCAGCTTCTCGACCAATCCGGCTGACCCGCCACAGTTCTCTGGTCGACTGATCACCGAAAGGGCCGCATCAGACGCCGCCTCGGAGCAGGGCTTGTATGACGCCGGTTGCCACGGCGTCGCCTCGCTCCCGACCCAGGTCCTCGCAGAGGACGCAACTGCGGCCCTGCAGCGCGCAGGCTTCACACCCCGACCGTCGTCCCTGTTCAGGGTCGAGGGCACCCACACGGGCAACTGGTTCCTGCTTCAGCATGACGCGACCATCCGTATTCGTCCGGGACGAACAGATGTGCGTGTGGCGGCGCGCAGCGACCGCGTGCAGGGCGAACAAGGTTGCCGCCTCCTCGCCCGGATCGTTGAGGAGCTTCAGCCGCGCAGCTGATAGACGGTGGTGGCCGACGGCGCCTCTGATGCCGTGACGTCGCCGCGTCTCTCCAGCCGGATCAGATGGGCCAGCAGCGACTGCGCCGCCGCGGGCCACAGGCGTTCGTCGACGGCCGCATACAGGACCGGCACCATTTCCCGTGCAGAGGACGGGCCCCCTGCCAGCACCTCCAGCAGTTGGTCGTCCCGGCCCAGGCGGTGGGCCTTCAGTGCCTGAAGGAAGGGCAGGGGGTCGGTCACCGGCCCGCCGTGCGTCGGCCACAGGGTGTCGAACCCGGCCGCCATTACCCGATCGAGGCTGTTCAGATAGGCGTCCATGTCGCCCTCGGGCGGAGAGACGACACTGGTCGACCAGCCCATCACATGATCCCCGCTGAACAGGGCGTTCTCCTCGCGCAGGGCAAAGGCCAGATGCTCGGGCGCATGGCCGGGCGTGGCCAGGACGTCGAGGGTCCAGCCATAGCCCGTGATCCGGTTGCCGTCCTCCAGAGCCTGATCCGGTGACAGGGCGGGGTGCGCCAGCACCGGCGCGCCCACGGCTTCGGCAAACGGACGGGCCAGCGGCAGGTGGTCGGCATGGCCATGGGTGACCAGCACATGGCTGACAGTCTCGCCCGCGACGGCATCCAGCAGGGCCGACAGATGGGCGTCGTCGGCCGGGCCGGGATCGATGACCGCGACCGAGTCTCCCTCTCCGACCAGAAACGTGCCCGTCCCGGCGAAGGTGAAGGGCCCGGGGTTACTGGCCAGGACCCGCCGGATGCGTGGCGTCAGCCGCTCGACCTGTCCGTACAGGGGCGTGAAATCGCGGACGAACGGGATGGGTGGCGCGCTCACGCGGGCTGGCCCGGAGCTTGCGTTAAGACCTCGTAAACCCTCTGTGGAGTGCGCGTCATGGCCCGAACCCTGGCTCTGGATGTTTCAAATCGGCTCTTGCCGGTGGCGATGGCCTTCATCTGTATCATGGCGAGCCAGCTGGTGGTGGCCTCCTGCACACCGGAGCCCGTTCCCTATGCCAGCCGCGTGGCGATCAGCCGTTAACGCGGTAGCAGCAAGGCGACTCAGGTCGCCACGGCAGACCATCCCTTGTCTGGAATAGCCCACGAAAGCCGATGCACATGGTCCGAACTGCGGTTTCGCGCATGAGGCGTGACACCGGTGTCTTCGCCATTGATGACACGAGGGCATTTTAAAATCATGCGAAACATCAGCAATTTAAAGACACTGTGGCTTGATTGCGACAATGTGGCGACGATTGGGTTACCGACCTGTAATTGTCGTGCGCGACCGAAGATGCGGGTCTACGGTGGCAAACAGTCTGTGTGCATTGGGGCGCACGGATAATGGTTGTCGGGACGCGGGGGACCTACGGGAACTTCGTCTCGGCCACAGGAGGACCACAGTTTGAAAACCCAGACCATTCGCCAACGCTTGCTGCACTCGACCATGATCGGCGGTACCGCCCTCATGGCGCTTGTGGCGGCCCCGGCCGTCGGCCTGCTGGCTCCCAGCACCGCCATGGCCCAGGACCTGGTGCAGGGCGCCGTTTCCGGCACCGTTGAAACGCAGTCGCAGACGCCGGTCGCCGGCGCCACCGTGACGCTGCAATCGGTGTCGCAAGGCTTCACCCGCACCTACACGACCGACGCTTCCGGTTCGTTCCGCGCCATCGCCCTGCCGCAAGGCCGCTACACGGCGACCATCACGGCGCCGGGCTTCTCCTCGCTGTCCGACGTCATTTCGGTCGGCTCGGGCGGCACCACCTCGGTGGTCTTCACCGTCGGTAGCGCCTCGGGTGCCTCGACCGTCGATGACATCGTCGTCGTCGGCGTTCGGACCGCCGTGTCCGACTTCGACGCCACCACCACCGGCCTGACCGTCAACGTTGAAGAGCTGTCGCGCAATGTGCCGATCGCCCGCGATGCCGGCGCTGTGGCCCTGCTGGCTCCGGGCGTGACGGCCTCGGATAACGCCTTCGGCGGCATCCCGACCATCGGCGGCGCTTCGGCCGGTGAAAACACCTACTTCATCAACGGCCTGAACATCACGAAATTCCGTGACTTCACGGGTTCCTCGACCGTTCCGTTCGAATTCTACCAGACGCTGGAAACCAAGACCGGCGGCTATTCGTCGGAATTCGGTCGCGGCACCGGCGGCGTGCTGAACGGCACGACCAAGTCGGGCGGAAACGAGTGGGAATTCGGCATCACCGCCTACTGGGAACCCGATGCGCTGCGTTCGGACTCGCCGGACACCTATCTGGCCCAGAACCGCTTCGATGAAGTCGAAACCTCCGACATCATCTTCGACTTCGGCGGCCCGATCATCCGCGACCGCCTGTTCATCTTCGGTCTGGTGAATTTCCGCGACCGTGAATTCGTCAATATCGGAGCCCCGACCACCGATCCGGACTTCGGTGCGGGCGCCAACGGCACCCGGGTGACGTCGAACGATCCGTTCTACGGCGCCAAGATCGACTATCTGATCAATGACGATCACCGCGTTGAGTTCACCTACTTCTCGGATGAGCAGACCCAGGAAACCAGCAACATCTTCGTCGATGCCAATGGCGACTATGTGGGTCAGTTCACGCCCTCGACCTTCGAGTTTGGCGGATCGAACTGGGTTGCCCGTTATACCGGCATCTGGACCGACTGGCTGACGACCTCGCTCGCCTACGGCGTCAACGAGTACAACGAGTACAACTCCTCGCCGGGCGACGCCGGGGCCCTGATCACCGATCAGAACCCGGGCTTCCCGCGTCGCGGTATCTGGGGTGTGGGCCAGCCTTCGGTCAACGAGGACGAGCGCACCATCCTGCGCGCTGATGTCGACATCTATGCCGACTTCTATGGTGCTCACCACTTCCGCTTCGGTATCGACCAGGAGAAGCTGGAGTCCTACCAGGCGCTCGACTATTCGGGTTCCGGCTACAACTACTGCCGCCCGGGCGGCATCACTCCGACCATCGCCTGTACCGGTCAGGTGACGGGTGGTATCTGGTATCGCTATGAGCGTCTCGTCGGTGGCCAGCCCACCCGCGTGCGTATCCGCGCCTATGACAACGACGGTGGCTGGAAGTCGACGCAGAACGCCTACTACCTGCAGGACTCCTGGCAGGTGACCGATCAGCTGACCCTGAACCTGGGCGTGCGTAACGAGGGCTTCGAGAACGAAAACCTCGCCGGCGTGGCCTTCATCGACCTGCAGGATCAGTGGGCTCCGCGTCTGGGCTTCACCTATGACGTCACGGGCGACCGTACGTCTAAGCTGTTCGGCTTCTATGGCCGCTACTTCCTGCCGGTGGCCGTGAACACCAACCAGCGTCTGGCTGGCGCCGAGTTCTTTATCCAGGATCGCTGGATGCTGGACCTGAGCGGTGGCCCGAACGACACCAACGCCGACGGTATCCACGACACCACGGATGAGCCGATCCTCGGCACCTTCGTCAGTGGCGCCAACTTCGGTGACGGAACGCTCAAGGCCACCAACACCTCGGTCGATGCTGAAATCGATCCGATGTACGTTGACGAGTTCATCCTCGGCTACGAACAGCAGATGTGGGACGGCTGGACCCTGGGCGTCAAAGGCACCTATCGTGAACTGGGCACGGCCATCGACGACGTCGCCATCGACGCCGCCGTTCTGGACTATTGCGACAACGTCGCGACGGACCTGACCTACACCCAGTGCTATTCGGTGTGGTACGGCTTCCACCAGTACGTCCTGACCAACCCGGGTGAGGACATGGTCATCACCCTGTCGGGTGCCGACCTGTCGCGCGCCACCGGCGGGGCGATCACGGCCGACCGCCAAATCACCCTGACGGCCGACCAGCTGAACTATCCGGAGCCCGAGCGGACCTACAAGGCCGTGGAAGTCTCGATGGAGAAATCCTTCGACGGCATCTGGGGCGCCCGGTTCAGCTACGTCTGGTCGGAAAGCGAAGGCAACTACGAAGGGGCCCTGAAGTCCGACAACGGCCAGGTCGACCCCGGCCTGTCGCAGGACTTCGACCAGCCCGGCCTGACCGACAACTCCTACGGCTTCCTGCCGAACCACCGCGCGCACAGCTTCAAGGCGTTCGGTAACTGGCAGGTGACGCCGGCGCTGAACATCGGGGCCAACCTGATCATTCAGTCGCCGCGCAAGTTCGGCTGTCAGGGGGTTCACCCGACCGACTTCTTCGCCTCGCTTTACGGCCCGGCGTCGTGGTTCTGTCAGGGCGTGGCCACGCCGCGCGGCTCGGTCTTCGAAAGCGACTGGACCAAGAACCTGGACCTGACGTTCGCGTACAACCTGTCGGAAGTCTTCGCCATTCCGGGTGACTCCTTGGTTCTGCGGGCCGACGTGTTCAACGTCTTTGGTTTCGAAGCCGAGACCGACTACAACGAGTTCGGTGATCTGGACGCTACGACGCCCGACCCGAACTTCGGTCGCCCGACGGCCTATCAGGCCCCGCGCGGCGTGCGTCTGAGCATGGCCTACCGCTTCTAAACGGTAAGCCAGATACAAGACTGGGGCGGCGGACCTTCGGGTTCGCCGCCCTTTTCTTTGCGCGTAGCCGGGAACCGCCGTCAAAATGCCCGGTTGAACCGTGACGCTGGCCCACGCATTAAGGGGGTGTCCCCCTCAGACTTCAGGATGTCGATGACTGTTCGTACGCTTCTTCTCGGAACCGCCATGGCGATCGGCCTGGCGGGCACGGCCGCGGCCCAGGACGCGGTCATCCGCACAGGCGGGACCGATGCCGTCTTCGCCTCCCAGAATACCGAGCGCATGTGGGAGGCCGTGGCCTATTCCAACCCGCTGCCGCCCGGCGCGCCGACCGCCGACTATCCGCTGGTGGCCTGGTGCGAGGCCATGGTCAGCGGCCATGTGGCGCTGGGCGAAAGCCTGAACACCGACGACGAATTGGATCTGGAGCTGATCGAACTGGGCCGCGCCGAAGAGCGCAAATTCAGCCGCGCACTCGAGGTCGCCGGCCCGCGGCAGAGCCCTGATATGCTGGAGCTCGCCGACACGGCCGCCGCGGGTGTCCGTGCCCGCTGGTCCCGCATGATGGAGCAGGATCTGACTGCCCGGGATGAGACCTTCGGCCTGTTCTTCGGCCTGCCCGGCCGGTGTGAGCACGCCGCCCGCCGCATCCGCGAGAACATCACCACGCCGCCCGCCACCCTGGCGGACGTCGGGTTGGAACCACCGGCCGCTGCGACCGAGTAGGGCTCAAGCCGCGTCGCTGCGCGCTCTGCGCTCCGGCTGGTAGTTGAGGATCGGGGCCAGCCAGCGTTCGGCCATGGCCACATCCCAACCCTTGCGTCGGGCATAGTCCTCGACCTGATCGTGGTCGATCTTGCCGACGCCGAAATAGTGGCTGCCGGGGTGCCCGAAATAGAGGCCCGAGACCGAAGCCGGCGGCGTCATGGCATAGCTTTCGGTCAGCGCCATGCCCGCATTCTGCTCAGCATTCAGTATACGGAACAGTGTCGCCTTTTCCGTGTGGTCGGGCTGGGCCGGATAGCCGGGGGCGGGGCGAATGCCCTGATATTGCTCGGCGATCAGGGCGTCGACGTCCAGGGCCTCATCGGCCGCATAGCCCCACAGCTCGGTCCGCACCTTGCGGTGCAGCGCCTCGGCAAAGGCTTCGGCCAGCCGGTCGGCCAGCGCGGTGGCCAGAATGGCGGAATAGTCGTCGCCGCCGTCCCTGAACCGTTTGGCGATCTCCAGCTCGCCATGGCCCGCCGTCACGGCAAAGGCGCCGATATAGTCCTGGCCGGTCTCGGCGACGAAGTCGGACAGGGCCAGATTGGGCTTGCCGTTCGACTTCTTGATCTGCTGACGCAGGGTATGGAACCGGGCCAGTTCGTCGCTTCGGCCTTCGTCGGTGAAGACCACGATGTCGTCGCCCTCGGCCCGGGCCGGCCAGAAGCCGACCACGCCCCTTGCCGTGAACCAGCGCTCGTCGATGATCCGCTTCAGCATCGCCTTGGCGTCGGCGAACAGGTCGCGCGCGGCCTCGCCGACGATCTCATCCTCAAGGATCAGCGGATAGCGCCCGATCAGCTCCCAGCTGGCGAAGAAGGGCGTCCAGTCGATGTGATCGGCCAGATCGGACAGGTCCCAGGCGTCAAACGTCCGTGTACCGATGAACGACGGCGCGCCGGGCAGGGGCGCATCCGCCTCGGCCCGCCAGCGATTGGCACGGGCGTCGGCGAGGGTGGTCCGCGCCTTGGTGTCCTGGCTGCGGGCGTATTGCTCTCGGATGCGGACGTACTCGTCGCGCGTGGCGGCCTCATTCTTCGCCCGTTCGGTCTTCGACAACAGGCCCGAGACCACCCCGACAGCGCGGCTGGCGTCGATAACATAGGTGGTCGAGCCCCGGTGATAGGCCGGCTCGATCTTGACCGCCGTATGGGTCCGGCTGGTTGTCGCGCCACCAATCAGCAGGGGAATGTCGAAGCCGCGCCGCTCCATTTCCGAGGCCACGAACACCATCTCGTCCAGCGACGGCGTGATCAGGCCCGACAGGCCGACGATATCGACCTTGTGCTCGACGGCGGCGTCGAGGATCCGGTCGGCCGAGACCATGACGCCCAGGTCGATGACCTCGTAGTTGTTACACTGGAGCACGACGCCGACGATGTTCTTGCCGATATCGTGGACGTCGCCCTTGACCGTGGCCATCAGGATGCGGCCCGCCTGCTCGCGCGGCTTGCCGGCCTTTTCGGCCTCCATATAGGGCTCCAGCCAGGCCACGGCCTGTTTCATCACCCGCGCCGACTTCACCACCTGCGGCAGGAACATCTTGCCCAAGCCGAACAGGTCGCCGACGACGTTCATCCCGTCCATCAACGGACCTTCGATGACGTGCAGCGGCCGGTCGAACGACAGGCGCGCCTCCTCGGTGTCGGCGTCGATATAGTCGGTGATGCCGTTGACCAGGGCGTGTTCGATCCGTTTGCCGACCGGCTGGTCGCGCCATTTCAGATCGACGACCCGGGCCACGCCCTTGTCGCCCTTGTAGTTGGGCGCGATGTCGACCAGCCGCTCGGTGTTCGAGACATTGGTCCGCTGCGGCCGGTTCAGGATCACGTCCTCGACCGCCTCGCGCAGCACAGGGTCGAGCGTGTCATAGACCGGCAGGTCGCCGGCGTTGACGATGCCCATGTCCATGCCCGCCTGGATGGCGTGGTACAAGAAGACCGAATGGATCGCCCGGCGCACCGGCTCATTGCCGCGGAAGCTGAAGCTGACGTTTGAGACCCCGCCGGAGACGCGCGCATATGGGAGCGTGGCTTTGATAACTCGCGCAGCCTCGATGAAGTCGACGGCATAGTTGTCGTGTTCCTCGATCCCCGTCGCCACGGCGAAGATGTTGGGATCGAAGATGATGTCCTCGGGCGGGAAACCGACCTCGTTGACCAGGATGTTGTAGGCGCGGGTGCAGATCTCGATCTTGCGCGCGGCGGTGTCGGCCTGGCCGACCTCGTCGAAGGCCATGACCACCACGGCGGCGCCGTAGCGCAGGCATTTGACCGCCTGTTCGCGGAACTCGGCCTCGCCCGCCTTCATCGAGATCGAGTTCACGATGGGCTTGCCCTGGACGCATTTCAGCCCCGCCTCGATCACCTCCCACTTGGAGCTGTCGATCATCACCGGCACGCGGGCGATGTCGGGCTCGGCCGCGATCAGGTTGAGGAAGGTCCGCATGGCGGCGGCGCCGTCCAGCAGGCCCTCGTCCATATTGACGTCGATGATGGCCGCGCCCGCCTCGACCTGCTGACGGGCCACATCCAGTGCCGCCGCATAGTCGCCCGCGACGATCAGCTTCCGGAACTTGGCCGAGCCGGTGACATTGGTCCGCTCGCCGACATTGATGAAGGTGGGACGCATCAGAGAGCCTGTAAACCCTTGCTGGTCTCTGCTCGCCACTCGTCGAGTTCCGGGCTTTCGGCCCAGAGTTCCTGCAACTCCGAGCGCCTCATCACCCTGTTGAGCGTCAACCTTGCGAGCTGTGCCGAAAACGGAGGGGGCGGCGGTAATAGATCACGCAGGATCGCCACCTCTGGAGAGAGGTCTACGACATCCGGTCTCCGCTTGGCGGCGACGAGCGTCGCGGCGGCAACGCCTCTCTGGCTGTCGGGCGCTTCCAGATAGCCGAATTTCAGGATTACCTTCGCCATCGCCCTGGTCGCGACGGTCCAGCCCCCTTCCTCGATTTCGTATCGAAGGTCGACCGCGTCGTCGTTCTCGAAAGCAGCGAGTCCCCAGGTACCCATCACGCCACCAGCTCAAACGGTTCCAGCCCCGCCAGCCGCATGGCCACCGCCCGTTCCGGAATCTCGCGCGTGGACAGCTTCGCCACCGCCTCGGCGGTGTGGCGGATATGGTCGGGGGTCGTGCCACAGCAGCCGCCGACGATGTTGACCAGCCCCGACCGGGCCCATTCCTCGATGAAGTGGGCGGTCTCGTGCGGCTGCTCGTCATACTGGCCCATGGCGTTGGGTAGGCCGGCATTGGGATAGGCGGCGACCAGGGTGTCGGCCACGCGCGACAGCTCGGCGATGAAGGGCCGCATCAAATCGGCCCCGAGCGCGCAGTTGAAACCGACGGCGAAGGGTTTGGCGTGGCGCACGCTGTTCCAGAAGGCCTCGGCCGTCTGCCCCGACAGGGTCCGGCCCGAGCGGTCGGTGATGGTGCCGCTGATCCAGATCGGCAGGGCCTCCATGCCCTCGTCCTCGAGGTCCTTGATGGCCTTGATCGCCGCCTTGCAGTTCAGCGTGTCGGTGATGGTCTCGATCAGATACAGGTCGACCCCGCCCTCGTTCAGCGCCTTCACCTGATGGCGATAGGCGTCATAGACCTGGTCGAAGGTCACCAGACGCGCGCCGGGATCGTTCACGTCCGACGACATCGACAGCATCTTGTTCAGCGGCCCGATGGAGCCTGCGGCAAAGCGCGGCTTCGACGGCTGCTTCTCCGTCCAGCGGTCGGCGGCCGCGCGGGCCAGTTTCGCGCCTTCGAGATTGATGTCCCACACCGCCTGTTCGTCGAGGTGATAGTCGTCCTGGGCGATGACGGTGGCCGAGAAGGTGTTGGTCTCGCTGATGTCCGCGCCGGCGCCGAAATACTGGTCGTGCAGATCGGCGATGACGTCCGGCCGGGTCAGGCACAGGATGTCGTTATTGCCCTTCATCTGGCCGACGTGATCGATGAACCGCTCACCCCGGAAATCCGCTTCCGACAACTCGCTGCGCTGGATCATCACGCCCCAGGCGCCGTCGAGGACGAGGATGCGCTCGCGGGCGGCGGCATGCAGGGCGGCAATGCGCTCGGCCCGGCTCACGATACTGCCTCGCGCACGCCCAGCACCCGGCAGATGGCATAGACCAGATCGGCGCGGTTCAGGGTGTAGAAGTGGAAGTCAGCAAAGCCTTCTTCCTGCAGGCGGGCGCACATTTCGGCGGCGACCGAGGCGGCCAGCAGGCGGCGCGTTTCGGGGTCGTCGTCCAGCCCGTCGAAATGAGCGGCCAGCCAGTCGGGCACCGAGGCGCCACAGGCCGCGCTCATCCGCTTCAGCCCGTTGAAGTTCGACACCGGCATGATGCCCGGCGTCAGGGGCAGGGTGATGCCCGCCGCCCGCACCCGGTCCCGGAACCGCAGAAAGGCGTCGATGTCGAAGAAGAACTGGCTGACGGCCCGCGTCGCCCCCGCGTCGATTTTGGCCTTCAGCACATCGATATCATGGTCGATGGACGGGCTCTCCGGATGCTTTTCCGGATAGACGCCGACCGAGATTTCCATGTCGCCGTGCCGGGCGATGGCGGCGGTCAGTTCTGTGGCATTGGCATAGCCATCGGCGCGCGGCTGATAGACCCCGCCGATGCCGTTCCCGCCGGGCGGATCGCCGCGCAGCGCCACGATATGACGAACCCCGGCGGCCTTGTACTCGGCGACTACGCTATCGACCTCATCGCGCGAGGCCTCGACGCAGGTCAGATGGGCGGCAGGGGCCAGGCCCGTCTCGGCCAGAATCCGCTGCACCGTCCGGTGGGTCCGCTCGCGCGTCGATCCGCCCGCGCCATAGGTGACCGAGACAAAGCCGGGGTTCAGCGGCTCCAGCCGGCGGATCGCCTTCCAGAGGGTGGCCTCGGCCTCATCCGACTTGGGCGGGAAGAATTCGAACGAGACATTGACCGCATTGCGGTTCGAGCCCGCCCGCGCCACCGGCCCCAGCGGCGACAGCAGTAGGGCCCGGGCTTCAGCCAGCGACGTCATCAGGCGACGCTCCGCTTGGCATCGGCCGGGCGCACGGCGGTCCAGATCAGCACGGTCAGACCATCCTTGTCAGGGGGCAGGGCGATGGGCGCGCTGGCCCGCAAACCGGCATCCGCCAGCCAGCCGTTGATCTCGGCATCGGTGAAGCCCAGCCGCCGGTGCTGATGCTCTTCGCGCAGTTCCTCGAGGTCGTGGCGGGCAAAGTCGATGATCAACAGCTTGCCGCCCGGCATGACCAGCCGCGCCGCCTCATTGATCGCCGTGGCCGGGTCCGCCAGATAGTGCAGAACCTGATGTACCAGCACCAGATCGGCGCTCTGCGAGGGCAGGCGGGTGGCAAAGATGTCGCCGTGGCGCAGCTCGACCTTGCCGACGCCCGCCTGGGCCACCTTGGCGCGGGCGATGTTCAGCATGTTCTGCGACAGGTCCAGACCCACGGCCATGCGCGCCCGTCCGCCCAGCAGGGTCAGCATCCGCCCCGACCCGGTACCCAGATCGACCAGACGCTCGAACGGGCCGGGCCCGGCCGCGCGCTCGATCGCGGCCTCAACCGCCGACTCGCACACATACAGCGACCGGATCCGGTCCCACTGCGGCGCGACCTGCTCGAAATAGGCCTCGGCGGCGGCCTCGCGGTCGCGGCGGACCTCGTCAAGACGCCGGTGATCCTGCTCGCTGGAGCGGTCGTCCAGCAGGTCCAGCACCGTATCGACCAGCCGCCGCGCCGTGGGGTCAGATGACAGGCGGTAATAGACCCGCGCCCCGTCCGGGAAGCGCTCGATCAGGCCGGCCTCGGTCATCAGCTTCAGATGGCGCGACACGCGCGGCTGGCTCTGGTCCAGAATGTGCGACAGCTCCATCACCGACAGCTCATCCCCGGCCAGCAACGCCAGCACGCGCAGCCGCGTGGGCTCGCCCGCCCCGCGCAGGGCTTCTATGGTCTGATCAGCGGTCCAATTCATTCAATCATATAAAGATATCCTTATACGATTATGCAAGCAAAATCGGGCGACGGAACGGGCGGACTGGTGCGTGGGTATGCAGAGGGCGCAACAAGGAGACGTGGCATGACGAAGATGGCGATGATGACGGCAGCCAGCCTGATGGCGGTTCTGTCCGCCTGCGGCCCGGCACCGGAGCGAGAAGCGGACACTGCGCCTGAGGCAAGCAGTGCGCCGGCCCCCGCGCCAACAGAACAGGCCGCCGACGAGGCCACGGCTCAGCCGACCGCTTCCGTTGCGCCGGCGCCGCCCGAGGCCGCCGAACGCCCCCGCCGCCGTCGCGGACCGGATGGCGGTGACCAGACCCTGCGCGGTCTGGAGCAGCGCATGCTGGCCGGCTTTGACCGGCTGGATATCGATGGCGACGGTCAGCTGACTCCCGACGAACTGGCCGCTGGGGACGGCCCGGGCGGAGCGCGCATGCTGCGCCGGGCCGATACCGACGGCAACGGCACCCTGACCCGAGACGAGGTCCGTCAGGCCGCCGTCACCCTGTTCGAGATGATGGACGTCGACGGCGACGGCGTGGTCACCGAGGCAGAACGCCCGCAGCGGGGTCGCTAGTCCGGGACGGGGGTGACCAGCGGCTGGCCCGCGAACAGCGCCGCCAGATTCTGCATCAGTAGCATCAGCATGCCCTGCACTGACTCGGTCGTGGCGCCGCCCGTGTGCGGGGTCAGTACTGTGTTCGGCACATCGGCCCAGCGCGACGGATCGGTCGGTTCGTCCTCATAGACATCCAGCGCGGCCGCCCCCAGCGTCCCGGCCTTCAGCGCCTGGATCAGGGCGTCTTCGTCGACCAGACTGCCGCGCGCCACATTGACCAGCAGGCCGGATGACCCCAGCGCCGCCATCACCTCGGCGTTGATCAGGCCGCGATTGTCGTCATCGGCCTTGCAGGCCACCACGAGGATGTCCGCCCCGCGCGCCAGCTCCAGCAGGGTCGCGGCCCTTGGCCATTGCACGTCCTTGGGTCGTGGGCCCCACCACTGGACGGACATCCGCAGCGCCTCGGCCCGCTCGGCCACCGCCTGACCGATCAGGCCCATGCCGACGATGCCGACCCGCGCCCCCTTCAGCGAGGGGGTGATCAGCCGCGCCTCGGGCGTCCAGCCGCCGCTGCGCAGGGTGCGATCCCCCTCGACCAGCCGCCGCCGAGAGGCAAGGATCAGGCCGATCGCATGGTCCGCCACATCCTCGTGATTGACCGCCGGCGCATGGGTGACCGGCAGGCCGCGCGCCCGACACCAGCCCACATCGATCCCGTCATAGCCCGAGGTGAAACAGGCGATCAGCCGCAGCGAGGGCAGCCGCTCGATCAGCGCCGTATCCAGCGGAAACTCGCCCGCCACCACCAGCGCCTGGATATCCCGCTCGGCCTCGACCGGCGGATGCTCCCAGAACCGGTAGACGTCATAGGTCGACTCCAGAAAGCCGGTCAGCGGCGCCAGATGCCGCTGCATGATCAGGACTGCGGGGCGTTGGGTCATGGGGCGATCCTTTCCCGTTGGCAGCCCGCTGGCAAGAGCCGCCATCCTGTCGAGGGTTTCATGCGGGTGCCTCATTCCCGACCCAATTCGCTACAAGTGTAGCGTTACAAATGTAGCGAGCCTCCCATGCCCCCGACCTCCATCGAACTACTACCTCGACGCGAGCGCGAAGTGTTTGAGACCCTGTACCGGCTGGAGCAGGCCACCGCCGCCACCCTGCGCGGCGTGCTGGCCGATCCACTCAGCGACTCGGCGGTGCGCACCCTGCTCAGCCGGCTGGAGGCCAAGGGGCTGGTCCGGCGCACGGCCGGGCCGGACGGCTTCCTCTATGCCCCTGTGCCGCGCACCGACGCCGTGGCCGAGGGCGCGCTGAAGCGGATGGTCGAGACCTTCTTTGCCGGATCGGCGGCCAGCGCGGCGACCGCGCTTCTGGGGCTGGGCCAGACCCTGACCGCGGACGAGGCTGAGGCCCTGCGTCGCACCATCGACCGGATGGGCGCGTCGGGGGAGGGGGAGGACCGCTCATGATCGCCGCCCTGATCCTGTCGCTGGCCCTCAAGTCCACGGTGATCGCGGGCGCGGGCCTCCTCTGTGCCAGGGCTGTGGCGCGCGGCGCCTCCGACCGGGCCAACATCCTGCGGGCCACGGTCTGCCTGCTGCTGGCCCTGCCGGTGGTAGCGCTGGCTCTGCCGGTCTGGGAACTGGCCCTTCTGCCGGCCTCCGCTCCAGCCGCGCCTGCGGTCCCCGCCGGGCCGCTCTGGCAGGGCGAGATCGGACCGGTCGCCGGGGTGGCGGTCGAGGCCGCCATGCTCTGGCCCTCGCCCCTGGGTCTCGCCGTTCTCGTCTGGCTTGTCGGCGGCCTGTTCGTCTCCGGGCGTCTGGTGCTGGGCATCATGACGCTGGACCGCTGGACCTCCGAGGGGCAGGCCGTGACCTGTCCGGCGTGGCGTGCGGCGCTGGATCGGCTATGCACCGGACGTCGGCCCCGGCTGGTGACCAGCGCGCGCATGACCGGCCCCCTCAGCTGGGGGGTGCCGCCCGGCGCCATCCTGCTCGACCCCGCCAGCCTGTCCGACTCGCGGACCGCAGATGCCGTGCTGGCCCATGAGTTGGCCCACCTGAAGCGCGGCGACTGGCTGTTCCTCGTCCTGTCGCGGCTGGCGCTGGCCCTGTTCTGGTTCAATCCGCTGGTCTGGATGCTGCACGCCGCGCTCGTCGCCCGCACGGAAGAGGCCGCCGATGCCGCCGCCGTCTCCCGCGTCGATCGCCAGACCTATGCCCATGCCCTCGTGCGACTGGCCAGCCAGCCGGCCGCCAACGCCGCTCTCCCGTGGAGCTCAACCGCCATGGCGGGTGATGCCCGCTCTCTCAAGAAAAGGATCGATTGTCTGATGACCGACCATGCCCCCCATGCCCGCCCGCTGACCGTGGCCGCCACCGTCGCTGCCCTGTCGCTGTTGGCTACCCCGCTGGCCGCCCTGCAGGTGACGCAGGACCCGCCCCCGCCCCCGCCGCCTGCGCCCGAAGCGCCCCCTGCACCGCCTGCTGCGGTGCTGGCCCTCGCCCCCCTGCCGCCTCTGCCCGCGCCGCCCGCAGCTCCCGCTCCGCCCGCGCCCCGGTCGAGCAGGCTGCAGGACCCGCCCGCGCCTCCGGCCCCGCCGGCGCCGCCCGCACCCCGGGCCGGTACCCGGGTCATCTCTTACAGTCAGGCCACACCTCAGGAGCGCGCCGAGATCGACCGCGCCCGCGCCCAGGCCGGCGTCGCCCGCCAACAGGCCGAAGTGGCCCGCGCCGAAGCTGAACAGGCCCGCGCCGAGGCCGGGGTCGCCCGCGAGCAGGCTGCGGTCGCGCGTCAGGATGCCGGCCGCCAGATGGCCGAGGGGGCGGAACAGATGCTCGACGGTGCTCGCCAGATGCGCGAGGAGGCGACACGGCTGGAAGACCCCGCCTATCGCGCTGAACAGATCGCCCGCAACCGCGAGCGTGGCGAGACGGTCACCGACGCCGAACTTCGCGCTCTCGCGCCGAGCCTGCGGCAACAGGCCGAGGAGATGGAACGCAAGGCCGTCGAGATGCGGGAGCGCGCCGGCCGGATGGGCTGAGGGGAGAGGCGGGAGGCGTGATCGCGCCTCTCGCTGCCCCTACCGCCCGAACTTCTGGAACTTGATGCGGTGGGGGATCAGGCTGTCGACGCCCAGGCGGCGCTTCTTGTCTTCCTCGTACGCTTCAAAGTTGCCCTCGAACCATTCGACGTGGCTGTCGCCTTCGAAGGCGAGGATGTGGGTTGCCAGACGGTCCAGGAACCAGCGGTCGTGGGAGATGACCACGGCGCAGCCGGCGAACTGTTCCAGCGCTTCCTCCAGGTTCTGCAGCGTCTCGATGTCGAGGTCGTTGGTCGGTTCGTCGAGCAGGATCAGATTGCCGCCGGTCGCCAGCGTCTTGGCCAGGTGCACGCGGTTGCGCTCCCCGCCCGACAGTTGGCCGACCTTCTTCTGCTGGTCGCCACCCTTGAAGTTGAAGCTGCCGACATAGGCGCGGGTGTTGATCTCGCGCTTGCCGACCATCATCACATCGGTGCCGCCCGAGATCGCCTGCCAGATGGTTTCGTCGGGCTTCAGGTCGTCGCGCGACTGGTCGACATAGGCCAGCTTGACCGTCTCGCCGACCTTGATGGTGCCGCCGTCGGGCTGCTCCTGGCCGGTGATCAGCTTGAACATGGTCGACTTGCCGGCGCCGTTCGGGCCGATCACGCCGACGATGCCGTTGGGCGGCAGGCGGAAAGTGAGATTGTCGAACAGCAGCTTGTCGCCATACGACTTCTTCAGGCCCTCGACCTCCAGCACCACATTGCCCAGACGCGGGCCGGGCGGGATCTGGATATGGGCGTGGGTCTGGGCGCCGCGCAGGCTTTCCTGCTCGTCGACCATCCGCTCATAGGCCGCCAGACGCGCCTTGGACTTGGCTTGACGGGCCTTGGCGCCGGACCGCACCCATTCCAGTTCGCGGGTCAGGGCGCGCTGGCGAGCTTCGGACTCGGACTGTTCCTGCACCACGCGCTTGGTCTTGGCTTCCAGCCAGCTGGAGTAGTTGCCCTCGTGCGGGTGACCCTTGCCGCGGTCCAGCTCCAGCGTCCACTTGGTCACCAGGTCGAGGAAGTAGCGGTCGTGGGTCACCAGGATGACGCAGCCCGGGAAGGCCTCCAGGTGATGCTGCAGCCAGGCCACCGACTCGGCGTCCAGGTGGTTGGTCGGTTCGTCCAGCAGCAGCATGTCGGGCTTGCTGAGCAGCAGGCGCGCCAGCGCCACGCGGCGCTTCTCACCGCCGGACAGGTTGGTCACCGCCCAGTCGTCGGGCGGGCAGCGCAGGGCGTCCATGGCCATTTCGATGCGGCTGTCGATGTCCCAGACGTCGCCGGCGTCGATCTTTTCCTGAAGGGCGGTCATCTCCTCCATCAGTTCGTCGGAGTAGTTCTCGGCCATCTCCATGGCGATAGCGTTGAAGCGGTTGACCCACTGCTTCTCCTCGCACCAGGATTCGACGTTCTCGCGAACGTTCAGGCTGTCATCCAGATGCGGCTCCTGCTCCAGATAGCCGCGCTTGATGCCGTCGGCGGCCTTGGCCTCGCCGGTGAACTCCTTGTCCAGCCCGGCCATGATCTTCAGCAGGGTGGATTTACCCGAGCCATTGACCCCGACCACGCCGATCTTGGCGTCGTTATAGAACGACAACCAGATGTTTTCGAAGATCTTCTTGCCGCCGGGAAAGGTCTTGGTCAGACCCTGCATCTGAAAGATAAACTGCTGCGCCATGAGTGCGGTGCGCCCTGTGGTCTGGAGTATGGGGGAGGTTGCACCGGCATGTAGCGACTGCGTGGGCGAAGGGCAACGGCGGGCCGCACGCGCCCGGGGTCACAACAGGGCGCGCGCCGTCTTCAGGTCGTCGATGAACCGCGCGCGCTCAGCGGCGCGGGTGGCCTCGTCCGGCAAACGCAGCAGATAGGACGGGTGAACGGTCGGCAGCACCGGCGTGCCGTCCTCCAGCCGGATCGGCCGGCCTCGGTCCCTCGTCACCGCGATCTTGTGGCCCAGCACGCCTAGCGCCGCCGTCGCCCCCAGCGTCACGATCAGCCGGGGTTTCACCAGCGTCCGCTCGGCATCCAGCCACCCGCGGCAGGCCTCGACCTCGCCCGCATCCGGCGTCTTGTGCAGGCGTCGATTGCCGCGTGGCTCGTGCTTGAAATGCTTGACCGCATTGGTCACCCACGCCCGGTCGCGGTCCAGTCCGGCCTCGGCCAGGGCCGCATCCAGCACCTGACCCGCCGGGCCGACAAAGGGCTCACCCGCCAGATCCTCCTGATCCCCCGGCTGCTCGCCCACGATCATCAGGTCTGCGCGCGCCGGCCCCTTGCCGCACACCGCCTGGGTCGCATCGCGCCACAGGGGGCAGCGCCTGCAGGCCTGCGCGGCCTCGCTCAAGGCTGCGAGGGAGTCAGGCGCGGACACAGGCTCAGGGCGCTGGACGACCGGCGCGATGGCCTTCATCAGTCGGGCATTGGCCGGGCTGGCGGGCGTGGCGACCATCGTGCCCAGCCGGGCCTCGGCCTCGCGGATCAAGCCCGGGATCAGCGCCGCCTCGGGCAGATTGGCCCAGTAGCGTCGCGGCATCTCGCTCTGCATCATCTTCGTTTTCAGCCGCGCCGGATTGAAGGTCGAGGCGTAATAGGTCTTCCAGAATTCCTCGACATCGTCGCCATCCGGCGCCTGATCCTTCGTGGCGGGCGGGCCGAAGCTCAGGCGCTCCAGATCCCAGTGGGCCGTGCCGTCCGGCGTCAGGATCGTCCAGCGCATGGTCGTGAAGCGCCGTTGGAAAAAGGGGGCGGTCCGCTCCAGCACCCGGTGCGCCGGCTCGAACCAGGCGATCCAGTGTTCGCCGCCCTCATCCTCGATCCGGCGAAAGCGCACGAAGGCCTTCATCTTGTGAGCCGCCCGGCTGACGTTCTTGGCTCGCTCCATGGCGTCGGCGACATCCCGGTCGGACGCGATGTGCAGCAAGGTCCGCTCGCGCTGCAGCCGCCACAGCAGACGGTACAACAGGTCGAACCGGTCCACCGACCGGTGCAAGGCCACCTGTTCGACGAGGTCGAGGAAGGCACGCGGTACGTTGAGGGTAAAGCCGGCCGGAACGGGGGCAGGGAGCACCTCATCCTCAAACAGACCCCCGGGAGCGGCCGTGGTCAGGAAGCAGGTGTTCGACGGCGGACTGCCTTCGGCCAGCAGGCCCCGCGCCGCCACGCGCCACCCCTCAAGGTCGGTTTCGGACTCCAGACGCACGCACCGCATCAGAACAGGCTCAGCTGCTCGGGGGCCTTCGGCTTCACCAGTCGCGCCTTCAGGTCGGCGGCATCGGTCAGGCCGCCGGGCGTCCAGTCCAGTGTGGTGATGAAGGGTCGAATCTTGTCCAGGCTGCGCGTCAGCCGCTGGATGTCTTCCAGCCTCAGGGTCCGGTAGCGCCGCACCTTCAGGATCCGGTCGACCGAGCGCACCCCCAGCCCCGGCACCCGCAACAGGGTCTCGCGCTCGGCCAGATTCACATCGACCGGAAAATGGGCGCGGTTGGCCAGCGCCCAGCCCAGCTTGGGATCGACCGCCAGATCCAGCATGCCGTCGGGCGTGGCCGAGGCGATCTCGGGCGCGGAGAAGCCATAGAACCGCATCAGCCAGTCGGCCTGATACAGCCGATGCTCGCGGATCAGCGGGGGCTTTGACAGCGGCAGCTGCGCCGACGAGTCCGGAATGGGGCTGAAGGCGGAATAATAGACCCGGCGCAGGCCATAGCCGCCGTACAGCGAGGCCGACCGCTCCAGAATCTCGCCGTCCGGCGCGCCGTCGGCACCGATGATCAGCTGGGTCGACTGACCGCCGGGGGCAAAGCGGGGCGGGCGCTTGCGGTCCTTCTTTGCCGGTCGGGCCGCCTCAACCCGCTGGCGCACCTGACCCATGGTCCGCTTGATCACGCCGGCGTCCTTCTGCGGGGCCAGTCGGGCCAGCGCCTCATCACGCGGCAGTTCGATATTGGCCGACAGCCGGTCGGCATACAGCCCCGCCTGCGCCACCAGCTCGGGATCGGCCTCCGGGATCAGCTTCAGATGGATATAACCGCGAAAGTCATGCTCTTCGCGCAGCATCCGCGCGACCCGCACCAGTTCCTCCATCGTATAGTCGCCCGACTGGACGATGCCCGACGACAGGAACAGCCCCTCGACATAGTTCCGCCGATAGAAGTTCAGCGTCAGGTCGACGACCTCCTGCACCGAGAACCGCGCCCGCGGCACGTTCGACGACACCCGGTTGATGCAATAGGCGCAGTCGTAGATGCAGAAATTGGTCAGCAGGATCTTCAGCAGGCTGACGCACCGCCCGTCCGGCGTATAGGCATGGCAGATCCCCATCCCCTCGGTCGAACCGATCCCCTTGCCCCCGACCGAGTTCCGCTTCGCCGCCCCCGATGACGCACACGACGCATCATACTTGGCCGCATCAGCCAGGATTTCCAGTTTTCGGCGAAGATCGAGACGGGCCATTGTTCATGATATGTTCCATATCAAGGGTGAGGTCCAGCGTGGCCGTTGCGGGCGGAATGTCGCGGGCACGCCGGCTGCCGCCCTTGCCTGTTGCGGTGCAGCATGGCAGAGGGCGGGCAACCTGGACCCGCGCCACGAGATGGCTTGCGGGTGGCTATTCCGGCCGCCGATCCGCCGGAGCAACGAAACTGGCCTGAGCATTAGCACCGCGTCGTCACGCGGCGGGCCCGTTCCTTGTGTGTGATCCCCATGTCTGTTTTCCAATCGGCCCGCGAGCAGTGGCTGGCGCAACCGCGCAAGGATCTGCTGGCCGGCACCGTCGTCGCCCTGGCCCTGATCCCCGAGGCCATTGCCTTTTCCATCATCGCCGGGGTCGATCCGGCGGTCGGCCTTTACGCCAGCTTCGTCATCGCCGTGACGATCGCCTTCGTCGGCGGCCGCCCGGCCATGATCAGTGCCGCGACCGGGGCCATGGCGCTTCTGATGGTCGTGCTGGTCCGCGACCACGGGCTGGAATATCTGTTCGCCGCCTCGATCCTGACGGGCATTTTCCAGATCGGCGTGGGCATTCTGAAGCTCGGCCGCTACATCAAATTCGTCTCCAGCTCGGTGATGACGGGCTTCGTCAATTCGCTGGCCATTCTGATCTTCATGGCGCAGCTGCCCGAGCTGATCGGCATGGGTTGGCAGACCTATGGGCTGGTCGCGGCCGGGCTGGCGGTCATCTACGGCCTGCCACGCCTGACGAAAGCCGTGCCCTCGGCGCTGGTGGCCATTGTCCTTCTGAGCGGCTTTGTCATCTGGAGCGGGATGGACGTCCGCACCGTCGGTGACATGGGCGAGATGCCATCGACCTTCCCAATGTTCCACATTCCGATGGTGCCCCTGACGTGGGAAACCTTCGCCATCATCGCGCCGGTGGCCGCGACGCTGGCCTTCGTCGGCCTGCTGGAGAGCCTGCTGACCGCCAATTTGCTGGACGACATCACCGACACCCCGTCCGACAAGGACCGCGAGACGCGCGGTCAGGGTATCGCCAATATCGCGGCAGGCTTTTTCGGTGGCATGGCAGGCTGCGCCATGATCGGCCAGTCGATCATCAATGTGACCAGTGGCGCGCGCGGGCGGCTGTCGACCCTCTGGGCAGGCCTGTTCCTGCTGTTCCTGATCCTTGTGCTGCAGGACTGGGTGGCGCGCATACCGATGGCGGCGCTGGTGGCCGTCATGATCATGGTCTCGATCGGCACCTTCAACTGGAATTCGGTGCTCAAGCTCCGCACCATGCCGTTCCAGTCCTCGGTGGTCATGCTGGCGACGACCATCACCGTCGTCCTGACCCATGACCTGTCCAAGGGGGTGGTGCTGGGCGTCATCCTCTCGGCCATCTTCTTCATGCGCAAGGTCGGCAAGACCGTGGTCGTCGAAGAGGTCGAGGCCCCCGAGGGCGAGCTGAAATACCGGGTCAGCGGCAATCTGTTCTTCGCCTCGGCCGATGTCTTTGCCGCCAGCTTCGAGCACCACGGCCATCCCACGGTGGTCGAGATCGACATGTCGAACGCCCACCTGTGGGACGTGACCGGCGTGGTCGCGGTCGACAAGGTGGTGTTCCGCTACCGCCGTCAGGGCGCGCGGGTCGTGGTGTCCGGCATGAACCTCGCGGCCCAGACCCTGGTCACCAAACTGGGCCGCCACGAGAAGGAACACCTGCCCACCGGGGCCGGCGCGCACTGATCCGTCAGGCGTAGTTGAAGCTGATCGAGATCCGCTCGGCCTTCGCGGCATTGGGCGGCACCTCGTGGCGCAGCCAGCTTTCCCATATCAGGACCGTGCCGGGCCGGGGCGCCAGATAGACGAACGGCCGCTCGGCCTCGGGCGCATCGGCATGCACGCCCGGCCGCGCCATCATCATCGGCAGGCGCGGGTCTTCCAGCTTCAGCGACGAGGCCCCGTCGGGTATCTCGATATAGACCGTGCCCGACAGGAAGGCGTGCGGGTGGATGTGGCCTGAATGCCCGCCGCCGGGCTTCAGCACATTGACCCACAGATTATCCAGCTTGGGCTTTCTCGCCAGATCGAAGTTCAGCGCCTTGGCATAGGCCAGCGCGTGGCGGTCCAGATGTCGTTTCAGCGCCTCGAACTCGGGCATCCGCTTCGGCAGATCGTTGAGCGATCCATACGACGTATAGCCGCGATAACCATGGTCCCGGCACCAGGCGCGGCCTGCCCCGTCCTCGACCGCCAGCAGGCGACAGGCCTCGGCCAGCTCTTCCACAAGTGAGTGGTCGTTCAGACCGGACTCATAGACCTGGGTCACAAACAGGGGGCGCAATGTCATGACGACGGGATAGCCTGTCGCGCGCCCAGCGAGAAGCGGCTCAGAACGGCAGGGCTGCTTCCCCGCGCAGAATGGCCTCGGCCCCGGCCGTATGCGGTGCCCCCTCCCGGTCATGCAGGATCAGCGGCGGCAACAGGCGCAGCGGCGCCCTGCCGGTCTTGATCGCCTGAACCAGCACGCGCTTGGCCGGCTGGTCGGCAAAGGGATGGATGGGGCGGATGGCGAACGACCCGGCCCTGGGCGCCAGCAACGCGAGGATGTCGGCCAGGCGCTCGGCCCGGTGGATCATGACGATCCGTCCGCCCTCGCGCACGGCCTTCAACAGGAAACCGGTCCAGGCCTCAAGCCCGTCATCGGCCATCCAGGCCGCGCGCCGCTCGGGGGCCGGGGGCCGCAGGCTGCCGGGATCGTCAAAGAAGGGCGGATTGCTGACCGCCCAGTCAAAGGGCGGCAGGTTCAGTGCGCGGAAGCCCTCGGCCACATCGCCGGTGCGGATCTCCGCCCGGTCGCCCAGGCCGTTCGTCTCGATATTCCGCTGCGCCAGTTCGGCGATCTCAGCCTCACGTTCCAGCCCGACCAGCTGCACGCCCGGGCACCGCACCGCGATCTGGGTCAGCACCGCCCCGGGGCCACAGCCGGCCTCAATCACCCGCTCGCCCGGCCGGGCCGCGACCGAAGCTGCCAGCAGGGCCGCATCCATGCCCGCGCGATAGCCCCGCACGGGCTGGGCCAGCCGCACCCGCCCGCCCAGCAGGGCGTCTTCCCGCACCTCGGGGATACTGCCTGCGACCGTCACACGTCTTGACCCTTCATGGTCCGATCACCATTGTGCGCGCCAACCCGCCCCGGCAAGACGGGCGCCGGTTTTTTATCTCCCCGCCCTATCGCATGAGTTCCCCTTGGACGCCGTTTCCAATTCCGTCAGCCGACCCGCCGGAGATGTCGCCCCCATCGTGCGGCTCAGCCAGCCGGACATGGATCGCGTCAACCAGCTGATCCGCGAGCGGATGGCCTCCGACGTCCCGCTGATCCCGGCGCTGGCCGATCACCTGATCGCGGCGGGCGGCAAACGCCTGCGTCCCATGCTGACCATCGCCGCCGCGCGCGCCTCGGGCGGGGCGAAGGGTATCGACGCCCCCCTGCATCTGGCCGCGGCGGTCGAGTTCATTCACACCGCCACCCTGCTGCACGACGATGTGGTCGACACCTCGGACCTGCGCCGGGGCAAGGTCGCCGCCCATCTGATCTGGGGCGCACCCTCCAGCGTGCTGGTCGGTGACTTCCTGTTCGCCCGCGCCTTCGAACTGATGGTCGAGACGGATTCCATGCGCGCGCTCGGCATTCTGGCCCGCGCCTCCAGCGTCATTTCCGAGGGCGAGGTGCTGCAACTGACCCGCGCCCACGACCTCAACCTCGATACCGCCGTCTATCTCGAGATCATCACCGCCAAGACCGCCGAACTGTTCGCAGCGGCCGCCGAGGCCGGCGCGGTCGGGGCAGGCGCCGACGACGCCGTGGTCAAGGGCTTGCGCGACTATGGCATGAACCTCGGCATTGCCTTCCAGCTGGCCGACGATGCGCTGGACTATGGCGGCACCGCCTCGGCCCTGGGCAAGAATGCCGGCGACGACTTCCGCGAAGGCAAGGTCACCCTGCCGCTCATCCTGGCGATCGAGCGCGGCGGCGGGCTGAAAGACGGCTTCTGGGATCAGGCCTTTGCCAAATCCGTGCGCGACGATGACGACTTTGCTCGCGCCCGCGAGCGGGTGATCGGCACCGGCGCGGTCAGCGCCACCCTCGACGTGGCGGGAGATTATGCCGACGCCGCCAAGGCCGCGCTGGCCGTCCTGCCCGACAGCGACTGGCGCGACGCGCTCGACCTGCTCGCTGACTACGCCGTCAGCCGGGCGGTTTGATCTAACAGGCGATGGCCGACAGGTGGCCGCGCCGCGCAAAGGTCAAAAGCGGTCCGTCGCGTGTCATCAAACGACAGTTCAAAGCCCGGGCAGTCGCGGCAATGATACGGTCTGCGGGATCCTTCAGGATCGGATCCGGCAGGCTGGACGACGCGACGAGTATATCGGGCGATATCGGAGCCATATCGACACCGAGGGCGATGATCGACTGGAACCATTGCAATGGTGGGACAGTCAAAACGAGGCGCTGCTTTGACACCAGCATGCCGACCTCCCAGGCGGTGATCGGGGATATGAAGACCTGTGTCCCGATTGTCTGGGCTCGCTGCAGTTCCTGCTCTGCTGTCTCGGAAAGAGCGGACGCATTGTCCAGCCATAAAGCCGCGCAGGTATCCAGAAGGATCGGACGATCCGTCAACGCTCGGCATCCCAGACTTCTCCGGTGGGGGCGGTAATGTCCACGCCCTCAGGTATGGTGACAGTCCCGGCCAATCGGGACCGGATACGATCCAGAAAGCCGACGCTACGACCGGCTTCGCCAGCCCTTGTTGAGCGAGCTGCGACCGTCGGCGTCCCCTCGCTGCGCCGAAACACCAGACGACGCGAGCCCATGTCCACCCGCTCGGTCACATAGCCCGCAGCCAACCAGGCCTTGGTCATCACATTGTTGGAGGGGTTGTTGCTCCACCAGGCGCGTATGCCGCTGGCCTTTTCCGGCAAGGAAAATCCCAGGACACGCTCGATCTCGGCAAACGTCATCGGGACTTCCTGATCGCGCCTGCCTGACAGAAACTGCGTCAGAGGTTCATATTTCGACATCCGTGCCTCCCTTATCCTGACGAATAGAAGCACAGTGTGTGTGTTTTAGCAATTGTGTGTGTTTATTTCAGACTTCCGCAGAACCGCTGGATGCGCTCGCACGCCGCTTCCAGCACGCTTTCGCTGGTCGCATAGCTGATGCGGAAATAGGGGCTGAGGCCAAAGGCCGAGCCCTGCACCACGGCCACGCCCTCGGCCTCCAGCAGGGCGCTGGCAAAGGTGTCGTCGCTGTCGATCACGGTGCCGTCCGGCGTCGCCTTGCCGATCAGGCCCTCGATCGACGGATAGACATAGAACGCCCCCTCCGGCGTGGCACAGCGGATGCCGCTGGCCTGGTTCAGCATCGACACCACCAGATCGCGGCGTGCCTCGAACGCCATGCCGCGCTCGGCAATGAAGTCCTGCGGTCCGTTCAAGGCCTCGACCGCCGCCCACTGGCTGATCGACGACGGGTTCGACGTCGTCTGCCCCGCCACCTTGCGCATCAGATCGATCAGGGGCTTGGGGCCGCCCGCATAGCCGATGCGCCAGCCCGTCATGGCATAGGCCTTGGACACCCCATTGACCGTCAGGGTCCGGTCATAGAGGTCGGGCGCCACCTGGGCGATCGTGACGTAGTCAAAGTCGCCATAGATCAGGTGCTCATACATGTCGTCGGTCAGCACCCAGATCTGCGGATGGCGGCGCAGCACCCCGGCCAGCGCCTCCAGCTCGGCGGCAGTATAGGCCGCACCGGTCGGGTTCGACGGACTGTTCAGGATCAGCCATTTCGTCCGGGGCGTGATCGCCGCCTCCAGCACCTCGGGCCGCAGTTTGAAGCCGTCGGCTTCCTCGCCGACCACCCGCACCGGCTCGCCGCCCGCCAGCAGCACCATGTCGGGATAGCTGACCCAATAGGGCGCCGGCACGATCACCTCATCCCCCGGCGACAGGGTCGCGACCAGGGCGTTGTAGATCACCGCCTTGCCGCCGCCCGCCACATGGATCTGGTTCGCCGCATAGGTCAGGCCGTTCTCGCGCGCGAACTTGGCCACCACGGCGGCCTTCAGCTCGGGAATGCCGTCGACGTCGGTATATTTGGTCTCGCCCCGGCGGATGGCGGCGATGGCCGCGTCCTTGATGTTGTCCGGCGTGTCGAAATCCGGCTCGCCCGCGCCCAGCCCGATGACATCGCGGCCCGCCGCCTTCAGCGCGCGCGCCTGTGCCGTCACCGCCAGCGTCGCCGAGGGCTTCACACGGGCAAGGGCCTTGGACTGCAGCTCGGACATGGACAGCGACTCACAGACGGGGAGGGGAGAGGCCGTTATTCACGGCACAGGCTGTTTACGGGGCGTCGCCCGCCGGTGCAAATGGGGGAGATTTGCAGGAGGGCGCCATGAGGAATGCAGCACGAACCCTGATCAGCATCGCGGCGGCAATCTTCCTGATGTCTGGCGCTTCCTCGAGTTTGGCGCAGGACGCGAATGACGATCCCGTCGAGCGGGAGTTTGATCGCGATTGTATGGACGACTACGGGCGCGACCTGTGCGATCCGGTGAAATGGGGGGAGATCGTTGCCAGTTTTGACCTCGAACCGGCGGAACAGGTTCAGGCCAACGGCTGGCGGGGCGTGAGGATCTTCACGATAAACGGCTACTCGCGTGATATGCCGATGTTGTCGATACTCTATTCAGACGCTACCCAGTTTGGCTATCCAGTTGATGCCGTCCTGGAAGTCAGAGGCACTGGAGGTGAAGGTCAGGCTGTCCCACGGCTGAGCCGGAAGGCGTGGGGAGGACTGAGCTTATCGGCGAAAGCCCTGCAAGGTATCATCTCAACCTCGCCGCAAAGACAATCTGATGCATCGGCGCCAGAACCTGTAACGATGGTCGAGGGCGTTGAAGAGATAGTAGTTTGCCTCCATCCTTGGGTGACGGTCACGGAGAGTCTGACAACCGAAGGTGTAGAGCGTCGCGTCAGGAATGCCTGTGGCGAAGACCCTCTCTTTGACAAGAGCTATGCTTTTTCAGCGCAGGCTCTGCGGGGTTTTCCGCACTGCAATCACCTGGAGTCCGGCGATTACCGGAATGAGTCCAGTCAGCTCGCCGGGTGCCTCCTCCTGCGCGGCGATGATCTGTTCGCTGCGGCCAGTCTGAAAAATGAAAAGAACGATCCGCCTAGTTTCTACAGAGCCGAAGATGTCACGCGGGACGATTGGGAAGCGTGGATGAGGACAGACGGCACTGCGCGTCTGGATTGGGCCGGGACCCCTTATGTCGAAGACCCGGTGTCACTCGCAGACATCATGGTGCAGATCGGGGAGACGCTGCCGAACCTGACCATCTATCAGTCTGAGTTCGGTTCGGATGCCGATGGCTTAGGTTGGGTCATGGGAGAAGTCGTTTATTTCCATGACGACGAGGAATACCACCGCACCTATTGGATCGCTGACTACGAACAGTACTGGACGCGTCGAGCAGATGGCCAATGGCGCATGGACAGCTGGACCGTCGGCCCCTTCCGCGAAGTGCAGACTGACGACGAATGATCCGCCGCATCCTCGACTTCGTTCTGAATATGGAGGCGGCCCGGTGGCGGGCGGCGCTGGCCACGATTGTCCTGCTGGGCGCGGTGGTGGCCCTGTTGATGGTCGGCAAGGCGGCGCTGGGGCTGGAGGCCGAGCATCGGCTCGAGGCCTGGCTGCAGGGCTATGCCGGCGGACCCTGGGCGTTCGTCGCGACCGTTATCCTGTTCGTGGGCGCGGCCTTCATCGGGGCGCCGCAGTTCCTGCTGATCGCGGCCTGTGTGGTGGCCTTCGGGCCGTCGCTGGGCTTTGCCTACAGCTGGGCGGCGACGGTCATCTCGGCCGGGGTGACCTATTGGCTGGGGCGCGGGCCGACCGCGCGGCTGCTGGACCGCTGGGGCGGCAAGACCGCCGCGCGGCTAAAGGGCTTCGTCGGGCGCAACGCCTTCTACGCCAGCTTCATGATCCGCAATGTGCCCTCGGCGCCGTTCATCGTCGTCAATATGGCCTTCGGGGCGGCGCGGGCCGGGTTCGTGCCCTTCCTCGCCGGCTGTGCCCTGGGTGTGCTGCCCAAGACCGCGCTTGTCGCTTTCTTCGGCGGGGCCGTGGCGGTCGCCGTCAGCGGTGACGGCACCTGGACCAGTCTGATCCTCGCGGGCGTGGCCGTGGTGTGGCTGGGCCTGATGCTCGGCGTGCGCGAATGGGTCAAACGGCGCGAGGCCAAACGCAACTGATCTGGTTGCAATATGGAGCCGCACCCCTATCTGCCCGTTCAGGTCGTCGTGACCCGCACCCAAGAAGGAGAGCTCCCTTGTCCCTGACCGTCTATATTTCGCCCGGCGCCTGCGCCATGGCCTCGCACTCGGCTCTTGAGGAGGCCGGTCTCGACTATCAGGCCACGGTCATCGACCTGAAGAAGGGCGAGCAGCGCACGCCCGAGTATCTGGCCATCAATCCGGCCGGCGTGACCCCGGCGCTGAAGACCGATCAGGGCGTGATCACCCAGAATGCCGCCATCCTCGCCTGGGTGGCCGAGACCAACCCCGACAAGGCGCTGGCCCCGCTGGGCGATGCCTTTGCCATGGCCCGTTTCCACGCCTTCAACGGCTGGCTGGCCTCCGGCCTGCACCCGGCCATCGGCAAGGTGCTGTTCAGCCGTCCGCCGCTGGAAGGTGAGGCGAAGGACCAGGCCGTCGAGCAGTCGCTGGCCAAATACGACCTGGCTGAGCAGCAGATCGAGGGTGACTGGGTGTTCGGCGACGGCTGGACCCTGGCCGACAACTATCTGGCCGTGTTCACCCGCTGGGCGCGTCAGGCCCGGCTGCTCGACGCCGGCCGCTATCCGAAGCTGAACGCCCATCTGGATCGCGTCCAGGCGCGTCCCGCCATCCAGCGCATGCTCAAGGCCGAAGGTCTGGAACCGGTCGCCGCCTGACCACACCCTCATGATACGCCGGGCTGATTCAGGGCTTGTAATCCCTGTCCCATAAGGGCAAACGGGCCACGGTCGGCTCGGCGATATCGATCAGGACGGCCCGTGCGTGGGGATGCGCGTCGGGGCGGGGCTTCGTCGCAGCGGACAAAAACGCTGACCGCCCCAAAAAGGCCCGAACCGGAACGGTATCCCACCCCTATGCATCTCTTCGGCATGATCTCGAACGACATCGCCATCGACCTCGGCACGGCCAACACCCTGATCTATATGAAGGGCAAGGGCATCGTCCTGAACGAGCCGTCGGTGGTCGCTCTCCGGAACGTCGGTGGACGGAAGATCGTCCACGCCGTCGGCATCGAGGCCAAACAGATGCTCGGCCGGACTCCCGGTCACATGGAAGCCATCCGTCCCATGCGCGACGGGGTCATCGCCGACTTCGAAGTCGCCGAGGAGATGATCAAGCACTTCATCCGCAAGGTGCATAACCGCAAGGGCTTCGTGAACCCCAAGGTCATCGTCTGCGTGCCGTCGGGTGCCACGGCGGTCGAGCGCCGCGCTATCAATGATTCCTGTCTCAACGCCTCGGCCCGCCGCGTCGGCCTGATCGACGAGCCCATGGCCGCCGCGATCGGCGCAGGCCTGCCCATCCACGAGCCGACCGGCTCCATGGTCGTCGATATCGGCGGCGGCACCACCGAGGTGGCCGTCCTGTCCCTGTCGGGCATCGTCTATTCGCGCTCGGTCCGCGTCGGCGGCGACAAGATGGACGAGGCGATCATCAGCTATATGCGCCGCAACCATAACCTTCTGATCGGCGAGACCACCGCCGAGCGGATCAAGAAGGACATCGGCACCGCCCGCATCCCGGCCGACGGCGAAGGCCTGTCGATCGAGGTCAAGGGTCGTGACCTGATGCAGGGCGTGCCCCGCGAAGTGAAGATGAGCGAGCGCCAGGCCGCCGAGGCCCTGACCGAGCCGGTCAGCCAGATCATCGACGCCGTCAAGGTCGCCCTCGAGGCCACCCCGCCCGAACTGGCCGCTGACATCGCCGACAAGGGCATTATGCTGACCGGCGGCGGCGCCCTGCTGCGCGGTCTGGACGCCGAGATCCGCGATCACACGGGCCTTCCGGTCTCGGTTGCCGATGATCCGCTGTCCTGCGTCGCCATCGGCTGCGGCCGGGTGCTGGAGCATCCGCGCTGGATGAAGGGCGTGCTGGAAAGCTCGCTCTAGAGCCTGTCTCGCGCCTCGCAGACATCAGTGGTTTTCAAGCCCCGGTGATTCTGCGATAGCCTGACTCCGTGGGCAGATTCGCCCGCCGGCCCCTGCGGGGGTCGGTTGACACCAACCCTCTGATGCAAGGGTCGCCGTGGCGTTTCGCGACGGACCGTTCGAGAACCTCAAGGTGCCGCTGATCTGGACGGCGGGCCTGACTGTGCTCGTGGTGCTGGTGGTGTCCGTCTTCCTGCTGCTCAGCCAGCGGCGCGGGGATCCCGACAGCCAGAACGCCATCCGCGGGGCCGGGGATCAGGTCTCGGGCGGTGTCGGCGGTGTGCTCGCCGCGCCGGTGCGCTGGGTCGGCGCCGCCAGCGACTATGTCGGCGACTATTTCTTCGCCGTGTCCGAGAACCGTCGCCTCAAGGAACAGGTCGCCGAGCTTCAGGCCGTGGCCGATGCCAACATCGCCCTGCAGAACATCAACACCCGCTATGAGGCCATGCTGGGCATCCGCGTCGAGCCGGACGTGGAGATGGCCACCGCCCGGTCGATCTCGGAATCGCGTGGCCCCTTCGCCCGCTCGCGCCTGATCGATGTCGGCACTGGCCAGGGCGTCCGCATCGGCAACCCCGTCATCAACGAACATGGCCTGGTCGGTCGGGTGGTCGGCACCTCGTCCCGCGTCAGCCGCGTCCTGCTGGTCACCGATGTCTCCAGCCGCATCCCGGTGCTCATCGATCGCACCGACGCCCGCGCCATGCTGACCGGTGACGGCAGCGGCAATCCGCGTCTGGAATATGTGCGCGGGACCGACTCGGTCGAGGTCGGCGACCGCGTCCTGACCTCGGGCGATGGTGGCGGCATTCCCCGGGGCGTGCCGATCGGTGTCGTGGCGCGGGGCATCGACGGCTCCTGGCGGGTCAAGCTGTTCAGCGACCGGGGCGCCATCGATTTCGTCAAGGTGCTCAAGTTCGAGGACTTCGGCCAACTGGTCGATCCCGAAGCGCTCAACGCGCCGCCGCTGGCCGCGCTCGGCACGGCGGCCGCGCCGGCCCCCGCGACCGGTCCCCAGCCCGGCGGTGCAGGCGAGTGAGACGTCCGGTCGCCGTTCGCGTCGTCGGACCTCTGCAGTGGATCGTCTATCCTTCCCTGATGGCGTTCCTCGCCACCCTGGTGCTGGCAACCCCCGTCACCTTGTTCGGCCTCAGCCTTCCCGAGCCGATCATTCCCCTGGTGCTGGCCTTCGCCTGGCCGCTCATCCGGCCCTCGATCCTTGCGCCGCTGGCCCTGTTCGTCCTCGGTCTGATGCTGGACCTGCTTCTGTACACGCCGCTGGGCCTCTGGGGCCTCGTGCTGCTGTGCGTCTATGCGGCCATTCTGGTCTCGCGAAACTTCCTGATGGGACAGGAAACCAGGGTCCTGTTTGTGTGGTACACAGTGGCCGTTCTGGGAGCCTTCTTTCTGGCCTATGTCATTGCTACAATCGACGCAAAGCGGGCGCCGAGTCTGCTGGCCCTTCTGGGTCAGATAGTGCCGACGCTTCTGATCTTCCCGCTGGCGGATCGCCTGATCCAGCGGTTTGACGATGGCGATGTGCGGTTTCGATGAGCGAACCCTCGATCTTCTTTTCGGACGTCAATGAGCGGCAGGGCTCCTTCCTGCGGCGCACCTTCGTGCTGGGCGGACTGACGGCGCTGGGCGTGCTGGGCCTGACCGCCCGCCTCGGCCAGCTGCAGGTCGTCCAGGCGCAGGAATACACGACGCTGGCCACGGCCAATCAGTTCAACTTCCGGCTTGTACCGCCGCCGCGCGGCATCATCCGGGACCGCGACGGCGTCATCATCGCCGGTAACCGCCCCAGCTTCCGCGTGCTGGTGGTTCGCGACGAGACCAAGGATCTGGACCAGACGCTCGACCTTCTGGGCCGCCTTATCCCCGACACGCTTGAGCGGCGTCGCGGCATCATCCGTGACGTCAACGCCGCCCCGCGTTTCTCGCCCGTCCCGGTCAAGAGCGACCTGACCTGGGAAGAGTTCGCCAAGGTCAATCTCTACGCCAACGAACTGCCCGGCGTGATGGCGGACATGCACGAGACCCGCTACTACCCGCACGGGGGCTCGTTCGCCCACGTCGTCGGCTATGTGGCCAAGGTTTCGGACCGCGACATCAAGGCCGTGCGCGACAAGGGCGAAGAGCCCTCAGCCCTGCTGTTCAACCCCGGCTTCCGCATCGGCCGTCAGGGCGTCGAGGCGGCGCTCGACGACCAGCTTCGTGGCGAGGCCGGCGGCCAGCGGGTCGAGGTCGACGCCCGCGGCCGCGTCGTCGGCGAGGATCCGGAGAATTCCCGCCCTGCGGTGCCGGGCAAGGAAGTGGTGCTGACCCTGGACACCGACATCCAGAACCGCGCGCTCGAGGTGTTCGGCGAGGAATCCGGGGGCTGCGTCGTCATGGACGTGCGCAACGGCGACATCCTGGCCATGGTGTCGTCACCGTCCTTCGATCCGAACCTGTTTGTCTCGGGCGTGCCCAGCAACATCTATCGCGCCTGGGCCGACTATGAGCGGCGGCCCCTGCTGGACAAGGCCATCTACGGCACCTTCCCGCCGGGCTCGACCTTCAAGATGACCACAGCCCTGGCCTTCCTCGACGCCGGGATCGACCCCGCCGAACGGGTGACTTGCACCGGCGGCTATCGCTTCGGAGCCCGTACCTTCCGCTGCTGGAAGGCCGGTGGGCACGGTTCGATGAACATGCACGATGCGATCAAGAACTCGTGCGACACCTATTTCTATCACCTCTGCAATCGCGCTGGCGTCGACCGGATTGCACGGGTCGCCGAGGATCTCGGTTTCGGTCACAGCTATGAGATCGGCATCGCGGGTCAATCCGACGGCATTGTTCCGTCCCAGAAATGGAAGCGCGAATACACCGAGGCGACTAGCTGGGATGACGATCCCAAATGGTATCCCGGCGAAACCCTGTCCGTTGCGATTGGTCAGGGAGCCCTGTCGGTCAACGCCCTGCAGCTGGCAGTGATGACGGCGCGTCTCGCCAATGGCCGCAAGGCCGTGCAGCCGCGTCTGATCAAATCGATTGACGGCGAGCCCTACGCCGAAGCCACCTTCGCTGATCTGCCGTTCAGCACTGAGCACCTCGATATCGTCCGTGCGGGCATGGCGGCGGTGGCCAATGATGTCAGGGGCACGGGCTATCGTGCGTCACAGTTGGGGCTTGGCGACATCCTTATGGCCGGCAAGACCGGAACGGCGCAGTCACGGGACTACAAGCCCGGAGAATCGCGGGGGCCCCGCAATGCCGTCTGGAGCCGGCGGGACCATGCCCTGTTCGTCGCCTTCGCGCCGCACGATGCGCCCCGCTATGCCATCGCCCTGATCATCCAGCATGCCCCGGCAGGCGGCTCGGCCGACGCCGCGCCGCGCGCGCGCGAGGTCATGAAGGTGGCCCTGCTCAAGGATCCCGATATGCGCGCCCGCATCGAGCGGCCGCTGCCGCGCGAGCCCGAGGCGGGGTCCATAATCGACGAAGGCGCCGCTCCGCCGCCGCCCACAGCGGCTGAGCCCGGATCCGCCGCTGCCGAGGCCGTTCCGGTCTCGCCGGACCCACCCGCGCCCCAGGATCTTCCCGGGCCGCAGCCCTATCTTCCGGATCCGCAATGACCGCCTCGGCCCTGACCCGTCCCGGAGAGCGCGACCGGCTGACCGTTAAATTCACCCAGATCGACTGGCGGCTGCTGGTGTTGCTCTGCGCCATCGCGGGCATGGGCGCCGCCATGCTCTATTCCGTGGCCCAGGGGTCGTGGGAGCCATGGGCCGCCAAACATCTGATCCGGTTTGGCGTGTGCCTGGCCGCCATGCTGGCCCTGTCGATGGTGAACCTCAAATGGTGGTTCCATCTGGCGTATCCGGCCTATTTCGGCTCGCTGGTGCTGCTGGCCGCGATCGAGGTGCCGGGGCTGGGCTATACGGCCATGGGTGCAACCCGCTGGCTGGATCTTGGCGTCACCCGCATCCAGCCGTCCGAGCTGATGAAGATCGCCCTCGTTCTGGCGCTCGCCCGCTGGTACCACGGCGCCACCGCCCAGGAAGCCCGCTTTCACTGGAAGCTGATCTATCCGGCCCTGATGATCGGGGCGCCGTTTGCCTTGGTCGCCCACCAGCCCGACCTCGGCAGTGCCCTGCTGCTGGGTATGACCGGAGCAGCCATCATGTTCGCTGCGGGCCTCAGCTGGAAGATTATCGTCGTTGCAGGCGGGACTGTACTGGCCGGCGTCTGGCCCTTCATCCAGTTCGTCATGCACGACTATCAGCGCGACCGGGTCCTGACCTTCCTCAACCCGGAAGCCGACCCCTCGGGCGAGGGCTATCAGATCATGCAGTCCAAGATCGCCATGGGCTCCGGCGGTTTGCTGGGCAAGGGCTACGGTCTGGGCAGCCAGAGCCAGCTGGAATTCCTGCCGGAACGCCACACCGACTTCATCTTCGCCGCCGTGTCCGAGGAATTCGGCTTCGTCGGCTCGTTCGGCATGCTGCTCTGCTATCTGGGGGTGATCCTGATCTCCCTCCGCATCGCCTCCCTGTCACACAGCCATTTCGGCCGGCTCGCCACCGCCGGGGTGACGGCCACCTTTGCCCTCTATGTGTTGATCAACGGCGCCATGGTCATGGGGCTGGCCCCGGTCGTGGGCGTGCCCATGCCGCTCATGTCAAACGGCGGCACCGTCATGCTGACGGTCATGATCGGCTTTGGCCTGGTCATGGCCACCCGCGTCCACCGCTACGTCGAACTGCCCAAGGGCAACGGCCTGTTCTAGGTTCTGAACTCATAAAGCTTGCGGCGGATCGATCTCGCTGATTCAAGGATTCCGGAAGGAGCCTTGGCATGGCGCGATATGATCTGAGCGAGACGGAGTGGCGGCTGATCGAGCCGCTGCTGCC
>Ga0207893_1000057_pt1 | contig 96362 bp, 89 predicted proteins | sample MalvirmetaMSP121_FD_184233 | JGI IMG/M metagenome (GOLD analysis project Ga0207893, IMG submission 184233) | Marine viral communities from the Deep Pacific Ocean - MSP-121 (SPAdes) | ecosystem: Environmental > Aquatic > Marine > Oceanic | place: Pacific Ocean | collected 2001-06-02 | reverse complement strand
CACCCCGCACAATGAATCGCCTGGGGCATGGCCGTTCCCCTCACCCACCGCTCGCATTCGCGAGCGGTCCCCCCTCTCCCGCAAGCGGGCGAGGGTCGGTCGGCATCACGCCGCGCGTGATTCACGTTAACAGGCCCTATGACGCTTGTTCGATCAGCCAGTCGCGCACGCTGCGCTTGCCGTCACCTTCGGCGAAGCCGCGCTCGGCGGCTGCGACCAGTGAGCGCATGCGTCGGCCGAATTCGCTCTTGATCGGCAAGCCGTCCGAATCGAAGCCGCTGCGAACCAGCAGCCACAGTTCGCCGAGAGTGAGTCCGCCGAAATCGCGGGCCGGCATCAGTGTCGGCAGCTCCTGTTCCGCTTCGAGCAGAATCTTGTGATGCAGCAGAATCTGGACACAGACATCGACATGCTCGGGAGAGCTGCCCAATAGCTTCGCCAGTTCGTCGCGTTGCGGGCCGGGTTGGCCGTTCATGAAGCGCTGACCAACGATGCCGACGATCGACAGCGCGAGATACTCCGATGAAAACGCCGACAGGAACGGCGTGTGTGCGCTGGGCATCAGATATTCGCGGCACTGCACGTAGAACGAGAGCTGGCAGCCGATCAGCAGAATCAGCCAGCCGACGTAGAGCCAGATCAACAGGAACACGACGATCGCGAAGCCGGAATAGATCGCGTTGTAGTTGGTGGCACCGCTCACGAACGAAGCGAAGGCGAGACTGGCCGATTGCCACAGAATGCCGGCCAGCAGGGCACCCGCCAGCGCAGCGGTGAATCGCACCCGGATGTTCGGGATGAAGGCGTAAAGGAAGGTGAAAGCCGCCACCACCAACAGATACGGTATGAACTGCGTGATCAGGAATACGAAAGGCCCGAGCACACCAAGATTCAGCACCCACTGCGCGATGGCGCTGTTCTTGAGCGCGGTGGTGATGCCGATCGCCGAGAATACCAACACCGGCCCGACGATCAGCACCGAGAGATATTCGCCGAAGCGCTGTCCGAAGCTGCGCGGGCGTTTCAGCCGCCAGATGAAATTGAAGGCGCCCTCAACCTTCTGCAGCAGTGCAATCGCCGAATACAGCAGCAGGCTGACGCCCACAGAGCCGAGCACGCTGACCTTGATGTTTTCGACAAAGCCGATGATGTTCTGGGTCACATCCTGCGCCTGGGGGCCCAGCGGGCGCAGGAACTCCAGCAGCATCGGTTCCAGCGCGTTGTGCACGCCGAAGGCCTTGAGCATCGAAAAGCTCAGGGCCAGCAGCGGCACCAGCGACAACAAGGTGGTGTAGACCAGGCTCATCGCCCGCATCGACAGCTGGCCTTCCATGAAGTCGCGCACCAGCGCGATCGCATAGCGGCCCAGCGTCAGCAGCACGCCCTCGATCCAGTTGGCGGGCTGCCGCTGCCAGAGTTGCAGGCGCAGGCGGTCGAGTAGCTTTTCGATCATTAGCCCAGTTTAGCCGGATTGAGGGTGGCAACCGCTTGTGATTCGGCCCCTGCACTGATTCGGGCATGGACACGATGCACGGGTAGACTGGTGGCGATTTCGAATTCGACCGTGACACCTTGGACAGCCCCTCTTCCGACATTCACACCACGCTGAAGGCCCGCTTCGGTTTTGACGATTTTCGTCCCGGCCAGGAAGCGGTGGTACGCGACGTGCTCGCGCACCGTGACCTGCTCGCGGTGATGCCCACCGGTGGCGGCAAGTCGCTGTGCTTCCAGTTGCCGGCCGTGCTCGCGCCCGGCGTGATGATCGTGGTGTCGCCACTGATCGCGCTGATGCAGGATCAGGTGCGGCTGCTGACCAACAGCGGCATCGCTGCGACGTTTCTCAATTCCAGCCTGGCCGGTGCCGAGGCGAGCCAGCGACTGCGCGACCTCGAAGCCGGACGCTACAAATTGCTGTACCTGGCGCCGGAACGCCTGATGCTGCCGGAATTTCTCGACACGACCCTGCGGCGTCTCGGCGAGACCGTGGGTATCAGCGGCATCACCGTGGACGAGGCACATTGCGTGTCGCAATGGGGCCATGATTTCCGGCCCGAGTATCGTCAGCTTGGCAGTCTGCGGGAACGTCTTCCGGGCGTTCCTATCCACGCCTTCACCGCCACCGCGACGCCGCGCGTGCGCGATGACATCGTCGCCCAGCTCGGCCTGCGCGATGCCGCGGTGCACGTCGCCAGTTTCGATCGCCCGAACCTGTTTTATGCCGTTCGACCCAAGGGCAAGCGCAGTTATGGCGAATTGCTGGATCAGGCGCGCGGCGGCGGATCCGGCATCGTCTACTGCCTGTCGCGTCGGCGCGTCGATGAACTCGCGCACAAGCTGGTCGAGGACGGGGTGCGTGCCGTGCCCTACCACGCCGGCCTCAATGCGGAAACACGTCGCGATAACCAGGACGCCTTCATCCGCGACGATGCCCAGGTGGTGGTGGCGACGATCGCCTTCGGCATGGGCATCAACAAGCCCGATGTCCGCTGGGTCATGCATCACGATCTGCCGATGACGGTGGAGGGCTACTACCAGGAAGCCGGTCGAGCCGGGCGCGATGGCGAGCCCGCCCGTTGCACGCTGCTGTTTTCACCGAATGACATTCGCACCGTTGAATTCCTGATCGACAAGAAGCGCGACCCTCACAGCGGCGAACCGCTCGAAGACGAGCAGCGCAAGGCGCGCACACAGTTGCGCAAGGTGCTGGGCTACGCCGAATCGGGCGAATGCCGTCGCGCCATCCAGCTGCGTTATTTCGGCGAGGACTACAACGGCCCTTGCGGGCAATGCGACAACTGCACCGAGCCGCGCGAGACTGTGGACTGGACCGTGCAGGCCCAGCAGTTCCTGTCCGCGGTGGCACGCCTGGCGCAGCGGGGGCAGCGCTTCGGCGGGGCACACATCATCGACATCCTGCGGGGCTCTACGCGCGAACGTATTCTGCAGAACGGACACGATCAGCTCAGCGTCTATGGCATCGGCAAGGCGCATGACGTGGATCAGTGGCGCGCGCTGGCGCGCACCCTGGTACATCAGCAATTGCTCGCAGAATCCGGCGACGCCTATCCGGTGTTGTCGCTGGTGCCGGACAGCCGCAGTGTGCTGCGCGGCGAACGCCAGGTGCATCTCGTCCTGCCCGAAAAGCCGCCGCGCCGCAGCCGCCGTGAACGCGGTCGCGAACGCGACGAGGCCGGCTTGTCGAGTGATGTCGACATGGATCTGTTCGAGGCACTACGCAGTCTGCGCAAGCGTCTCGCCGACGAACAGGGCGTTCCGCCGTATGTCGTGTTCAGCGATGCAAGCCTGCGCATGATGACCGAACAGCGTCCGAAAACCCTGGACGCCTTCGCCGAAATCAGCGGCGTCGGTCAGGCTAAGCTGGATCGTTATGGCGAGCCGTTTACCGCGCTCATTCGCGAGCAGGGCTGACGGCTCAGCCGCCGATTGTGCATCGGTGCCGGCGCCCATTCCCGGCTGAATATCCCAGGTTGACACCGCCGTCACCGAGCGATATGGTGCACTGCACAAATTGCTGCAGGGCAACAAAACAAAACGTCTCAAGTTGTTGGGTGCAGCGAAAAGGGTCGGGCCAGCCGACTGCCAAATTGGTCAACTATTTGAAATTCGAAACTCAGGAGTTTGAGATGAATCTGGAAGCCGTGATGAATGATGTGAAGTCGAAGATGGTGGTTGTGCAGGGCCGTGCCCAGGATGTCGCCGAAGTGTCCGTGGACACTTTCAAGCAGGCCAGTGACGTGGTGCTCAACGGTGTGCAGGTGCTGGTCAAGACCCACACCGAAACCGCTACCGAACTGTTCGGCTACAGCAAGGCCAGCTTCGAGAAGGCCAAGGCCGACGGTATCGCGGCCGTGGTTTCCAACCCGGTCATCTACATGCCGGAAGGTCGCGAGAAGGTTGTTGCGGCATTCAATGACACGCTGACCACGTTCACCAAGACCGGTGAAGATCTGGCCAAGGTGATTCTGAGTGGCTATGAGGGTGTGAGCTCCCGCATTCAGGGTGAAGTTCCGGCCGTGAAGAAAGCCAAGAAGACCGTTCGCAAGGCGAGCGCTTCGGCCAAGAAGACCGCCACCAAGGCCAAGAAGACCACCGCCAGCAAGGCGCGCAGCGCCAAGAAGTCTGCTGACGCTGTGGTTGACGGCGCCACGTCCTGATCGGCAGACGTCGTTCCGGAAGGCGAAACCCGCCGTACTGACTTGATGGGTATGCCGGTCGGTACGGTGAAATGAAAGGTGGGGAGGCACAATGCCTCCCCACCTTTCTTCGTTTCAGGAGGCGAGCGATGTTGGAGCACATGAAGGGAGCCACCGTTGCCGGTCGCCAGCGCTGGCCGAAATTCCGCAGCGGCGCGGAGGCGTTGCTGAGCTACGAAATGGGCGTATGGCTTCAGTTGTCCGCGCCGTTGCGCGAACGGTTGGCCGTGGCACGACGTGCGCGCAATCTGCCGGAACTGCTGGAGGATCAGCTCGATCTGCTGCCGGCGGACCGGCAACGCTGGCTGGCGGCGCATCATGAACGCGTACGCCACTGGCGTTCATTGCTTGGTGCGATCACTCGCGGATAGCGCGGTCGACAAGGCGTTGCCGCCCTACGCCGGCAGATCGGCTAGGCGGCGACCACGAACAGCCCGATCACGCAGACGATGCCGCCGAACCAGGCCAGCGAGCGTATCGTCGCCCAGTCCAGCAGATAGCACAGGCCGTAGAAGATGCGGCAGGCGATGAAGGCCAGGGCCAGCAGGTCCGCTGTCGGGTTCGGTCCGGCCACGACATGCGCGATGATCACGGCGGCGGCGAACATCGGGAACGCTTCGAAGCTGTTCTGCTGCGCCCAGTGCGCCCGCTTGGGCCAGCCCTGGATGGTTTCCAGGAATTCGCGCGGATTGTGATTGGCGCGCGGCGTGAAACGGCCGCCGGCCTTGGCGGCCATGGTGAAGCAGAATGGCAGCAGGGCTGCCACCAGCACGCACCACAGAGCAATCGTCATTGTCTTCCCCCTCTGTCGTCTTGGTGTTTCTGGACTCAACCGATCAGCCGGCGCTGCGCTTCGCGATATTTTTCGGCCGTACGCGTGATGATCTCCTCCGGCAATTCCGGACCGGGCGCCTGCTTGTTCCAGTCCAGGGTTTCCAGATAATCACGCACGAACTGCTTGTCGAAACTCGGCGGGCTGATGCCGGGACGATAGGTGTCCGCCGGCCAGAAACGTGAGGAATCGGGCGTCAGCACTTCGTCGATCAGGTGCAGCTTGCCGGCCGAATCGACGCCGAATTCGAACTTGGTGTCGGCGATGATGATGCCGCGTTCGCGCGCGTACTCCGCCGCCTCGCTGTAGAGGCGCAGACTCAGTTCACGGACCTGGGCCGCGAGATCGGTGCCGATCGTGGCTTCGACCTGGGCGAAGCTGATGTTTTCGTCATGGCTGCCGACCGGCGCCTTGTCGGCCGGGGTGAAGATCGGCTGGGGCAGGCGATCGGCGATCTGCAGGCCCGCGGGCAGGGCGATGCCGCAGACCGCGCCTGTGTTCTGGTAGTCCTTCCAGCCGGAGCCGATCAGATAGCCACGCACCACCGCCTCTATCGGCAGGGCCTTGAGTTTGCGGACCAGTACGGCGCGCCCTTCGCACTCGGCCAGTTCGGCCGGCGTCAGCCACTGCGCAAGTTCGAGGTCCGAGGAATGGTTGGCCACCAGGGTCGAAAAGCGCCGCATCCAGAAGTCGGTGACGGCGGTCAGCACCGCGCCCTTGCCGGGAATCGGCTGCGGAAGAATCACGTCGAAGGCGGAAAGGCGGTCGCTGGTGACGATCAGCATATGTTCGTCGCCGACCGCAAAAATGTCCCGCACCTTGCCGCGGTGCAGGCGCGGCAGCGATTGGATCGAGGATTCGTACAGGGCAGGCATCGCGTTCATGGCGGGTTCCGGGAGCGGGCGCTGAATGTAGGCAAGCTGGGCGGGGCTCGCAACTGGCGCCGCCAGGCGGAATAATGCGCGCGCTTTCCGCCACGGACGAATTCCATGCCGCGCCAGTCGCCGATCATTGCCCCCAGCATTCTTTCCGCCAACTTCGCGCGTCTCGGCGAGGAGGTCGACCAGGTGATCGCCGCCGGCGCGGACTGGGTGCATTTCGACGTGATGGACAATCACTACGTGCCCAATCTGACGATCGGTCCGATGGTCTGCGAAGCGCTGCGCAAGCATGGGGTCACGGCGCCGATCGACGTGCATCTGATGGTCGAGCCGGTGGATGAACTCGCGCAGATGTTCGCCAAGGCCGGCGCCAGCCTGATCAGCTTTCACCCCGAGGCGAGCCGCCACGTGGACCGCAGTCTGCAGGCGATACGCGCGGCCGGCTGCAAGACCGGTCTGGTGTTCAATCCGGCGACGCCGCTGGATGTCCTGCGCTACGTCATGGACAAGGTGGACATGGTCTTGCTGATGTCGGTGAATCCGGGCTTCGGCGGACAGAGCTTCATCCCGGCGGCACTCGACAAGCTGCGCGAAGTGCGTGCTCTGATCGACGCCAGCGGCCACGACATTCGTTTGGAGATCGATGGCGGGGTCAAGGCCGACAACATCGGTGCGATCGCTGCCGCCGGTGCCGATACCTTCGTCGCCGGCTCCGCGATCTTCGGCGCGAGCGACTACCAGGCCACGATTCGGGCGATGCGCGATGCCATTGCCGAAGCCGTTTGATCGGGACGCTGAAGGGACTGGTGATTTGAACGACGTCAGCAAGCCGGCGGCACCGGTGCGCGCTGGCCTGGTCTGGACTTTCGCACTGGCCTGCGGACTGATCGTCGCCAACCTCTACTATGCGCAACCCCTGGTCGGTCTGATCGGCGCCGATCTGGGTCTGAGCCATGCCACCGTCAGTCTGGTGGTGACCCTGACCCAGCTCGGCTATGGCCTCGGCCTGCTGTTGCTGGTGCCGTTGGGCGATCGGTTCGAAAACCGGCGGCTATCGGTCGGCCTGCTCACCCTGGTCGCGCTCAGTCTGATCGCGGTGGCCACGGCGCGGGGCCCCGCGCTGTTCCTTCTGGCGACCTTCGGCATGGGGCTGTGCTGTGTCGCAGCGCAGATTCTGGTCCCGTTTGCCGCCTCGCTGGCGCCGCCGGCGGAGCGCGGCCGTGTCGTCGGCAACGTTATGAGTGGTCTACTGGTCGGCATACTGTTGGCACGGCCGCTGTCGAGTTTCGTCGCCGAGTTCGGCGGCTGGCGCGCGATCTACGCGATCTCCGCCGTGGCGATCGCGGTGCTGGCGGTGGCGCTGCGCCGCTTGCTGCCCCTGCGTCAGCCTGCGCCCAGCGATTTGTCGTATGGCGCGTTGATCCGGTCCCTGTGGCACTTGTTCCGGGACACGCCCTTGCTGCGCCGGCGGGCGACCTACCACGCCGCCATGTTCGGTGCGTTCAGCGCGTACTGGACGATGATCGCCCTGCGACTGGGAGACGCGCCCTTCGATTTCTCGCAGCGCGACATCGCCCTGTTCGCGCTGGCCGGCGCCTCGGGCGCGCTGTCGGCACCGCTGGCCGGGCGCCTTGCCGATCGGGGGCTGACCCGGCTCGCGACCGGCGGTGCCTTCCTGCTGGCGGGGCTGTCTTTCGTGTTGGCCGGCTGGGGCGGGGCGGTGGGTTCGCTGTGGCTGTTGCTCGCCGCCGCAGTGATCCTGGATTTCGCGGTGTCCGTGAATCTGGTGCTCGGTCAGCGTGCGATCTACATGCTCGGCGATGAAGTGCGCGGGCGCCTCAACGCCCTGTACATGGCGCTGTTCTTCGGCGGCGGCGCGGCCGGCTCGGCGCTCGCCGGTCTTGCCTATGCCTCCGGCGGCTGGACGCGCGTATGCGAGGCCGCTTTCGTGGCACTGGCATTGACCACGCTGTACTTTCTGACCGAGCTCGCACACGGCGGGAAGCGCTGAACGAATGGCGACCTGAATGCTGTGGGGCTTGGCGGGACGGCGCGGAATTCGCGTATCATTCGCGCGTCCAGATGATTCTTAGCTTGCCGACAATGTTGATCCGGGAGTCGAATGCGCAGGCCGCAAACCTGCGCCAGTGGTGGCGATGGCGCTGACCTGAGTGTCACGCGGCGCTTGTCATTGGCCGCAGCCAGAGCGGTTCCACCTCGTTCGACGATCTCGACCCCATGACGGACTACACCCACATTGCGCTGACGCGCGAACTGGCCGGCGACCTGGATACGCCGGTCGGCACCTATCTCAAACTCGGCAATCGCCCGTACTCGTTTCTGTTCGAATCGATGCAGGGCGGCGAGACCTGGGGACGCTATTCGTTCATCGGCCTGCCCTGCCGCGAAATTCTCAGCGTGCGCGGCTCGGCAATCGAGCGCCGCGTCGACGGTAAAATCGTCGAACAGACGAATTCCGACAATCCCTTCGAGTGGATCGCCGACTACGCCCGCCGCTTCCAGGTGGAGGAGGCGCCGGGGCTGCCGCGTTTCACCGGCGGGCTGGTCGGTTATTTCGGATATGACTGCGTGCGCTATGTGGAATCGCGCATCAATCGCGAGCATCCGGACCCGATCGGCGCGCCCGACATTCTGCTGATGCGTTGCGACGAACTGGCGATCTTCGATTCACTGCGCGCCACCCTGACGATCGTGGTGCACGCCGCGATCGACGATGCGGACGATCAGGCGCGGGCGCGGCGCCGGCTCGACGACATCGAGGCATTGCTGACGCAGCCTTTGCCAAGAGCGCCCTCGCGGGGATCCGGCGGTGTGGCGGCCGAGCGTTTCGAATCCGGATTCACGCCGCAGAGCTACGGTGAGGCGATCGCGAAGATCAAGCAGTACATCGCGGCCGGCGATGTCATGCAGGTGGTGCCCTCGCAGCGGCTGGCGGCCGATTTCGACGCCGATCCGGTGGCGCTGTACCGCGCGCTGCGGCGGATCAACCCTTCGCCGTATCTGTACTGCCTGAATCTGGACGATCATCACGTCGTCGGGTCCAGCCCGGAAATTCTGGTACGTGTGGAAGACGAGGAAATGACGGTGCGTCCCATCGCCGGCACGCGGCGGCGCGGCGCCAGCGAAGCCGAAGACCGCGCGCTGGAAACCGAACTGCTGGCCGATCCCAAGGAGATCGCAGAGCACCTGATGCTGATCGATCTGGGTCGAAACGATGTCGGCCGCGTTGCCGAGATCGGCAGCGTCACGCTCACTGAAAAAATGGCGATCGAGCGTTACTCGCACGTCATGCACATCGTGTCCAATGTACGCGGGCGCCTCAAACCGCACATGCACGCGCTGGACGCACTGGCCGCCGCGTTCCCGGCCGGCACTCTGTCCGGCGCCCCCAAGGTGCGGGCGATGGAAATCATCGACGAACTGGAGCCGGTCAAGCGCGGGATCTATGGCGGCGCCGTCGGCTACCTCGCCTGGTCCGGCAACATGGATATGGCGATCGCGATCCGCACGGCGGTGATCAAGGATGGACGCATCTATGTGCAGGCCGGTGGCGGTGTGGTCGCGGATTCCGACGCTCAGGCGGAATGGGAAGAAACCATGAACAAGGCCGGCGCGATGCTGCGTGCCGCCGCCAGCGTGTAGGGGGGGCGAACCGATGCTATTGATGATCGACAACTACGATTCGTTCACCTACAACCTGGTGCAGTATTTCGGGGAACTCGGCGCCGAGGTCGAGGTGTATCGCAACGACCGGATCAGCGTAGCCGAGGTCGCCGCCAAGCGGCCGAGCCACATCGTGCTGTCGCCGGGCCCGTGCACGCCCAACGAAGCCGGGATCTGCCTGGACCTGATCCAGCGCCTCAAAGGTCAGTTTCCGATTCTCGGCGTGTGTCTCGGGCATCAGGCGATCGGGCAGGCCTTCGGCGGCAAGGTGGTGCGCGCACGTGAAGTCATGCACGGCAAGGTCAGCGCCATCGAACATCGCCAGCAGAGCGTGTTCTACGGTCTGCCTTCACCGTTCACGGCGACCCGTTATCACTCGCTGGTGGTAGAGCGAGACAGCCTGCCTGCTGATTTCGAACTGACGGCATGGACCGCGACGGCGGACGGCGCTGTCGACGAGATCATGGGCATCCAGCACAAGACGCTGCCGATCGAAGGCGTGCAGTTTCATCCAGAATCGATCCTGACCGAGCATGGGCATACCATGCTCAAGAATTTTCTGGAGGCCCGCTGACCGTGGCGATCACCCCGCAGGAGGCGCTGACGCGCGCCATCGAGCATCGTGAAATCTTCCATGACGAGATGGTCGATCTGATGCGCCAGATCATGCGCGGCGAAGTCTCGCCGGTGATGACGGCGGCGATCATCACCGGACTGCGCGTGAAGAAGGAAACCATCGGCGAAATCGCGGCGGCGGCGCAGGTGATGCGCGAATTCGCGGTCAAGGTGGAGACGCCGGCCTATCCGCATTTCGTCGATATCGTCGGCACCGGCGGCGATGGCGCGCAGACCTTCAATATCTCGACCGCCTCGATGTTCGTGGCCGCCGCCGCCGGTGCGCATGTGGCCAAGCACGGCAATCGCAGCGTGTCTTCGAAGTCCGGTACGGCCGACGTGCTGGAGGCGCTGGGCGCCTGCATCGATCTCGATCCGGCGCAGGTTGCGGAATCGCTGGATCGGTGTGGTGCCGGTTTCATGTTCGCACCACGCCATCATCCGGCGATGAAGGCGGTGGGCCCGGTGCGTCGTGAAATGGGGGTCAAGACGATCTTCAACATTCTCGGTCCGCTGACCAATCCCGCCAGCGCGCCGACCATTCTGATGGGCGTGTTCCATCCGGATCTGGTGGGCATCCAGGTGCGCGTGTTGCAGCGTCTCGGCGTATCGCGTGCGCTGGTGGTCTGGGGCAAGGACGGCATGGACGAGATTTCGCTCGGCGCCGCGACGCTGGTCGGTGAACTGCGCGACAACGAGGTGCGAGAGTACGAAATCCATCCCGAGGATTTCGGCCTGCCGATGGCCGCGAGCCGGAATCTGCGGGTCGACGATCCCAGGCATTCGCGCTCGGTGCTGCTGGACGTGCTCGACGGCAAGGCCGGCACGGCGTCGGACATCGTTGCACTCAATGCTGGCGCGGCGCTTTATGTCTGCGGTGTATGCCCGAGTATCGATGATGGTGTTGTACTGGCTGCACGCACCATTGCTTCCGGCGCGGCGCGCCGCAAGCTCAACGCATTCATTGCTGTGACGCGCGAGCTCGGAGGCCTTTCGTGAGCGAGGACATCCTGCAACGCATCCTCGCCGTCAAGCGCGAGGAGATCGCGGCCTTGGCCAAGCGCCACAGCCGGGCTTCCCTTCACGGTCTCGCCGACGAGCAGGCCGCCCCGCGCGGTTTCGCGGCGGCGCTTTCGAGGAAGGCTGCGCATGGTGTGGGGGTGATCGCCGAGATCAAGCGGGCGAGTCCGAGCAAGGGCCTGATCCGGGCGGATTTCGAGCCGTCCTGGCTGGCGCGCGAATATCAAAGCGGCGGCGCGGCCTGTCTGTCGATCCTGACCGATGAGCGCTTCTTTCAGGGCGCAACGGTGTACCTGGAACAGGCGCGTGGGGCCTGCGACCTGCCGGTCCTGCGCAAGGACTTCATGATCGACGAATTGCAGATATATGAAGCACGCGCCATCGGTGCCGATGCAATCCTGCTGATTGCCGCCGCGCTGAGTACCGGGCAGATGGGCGAACTGGCGGCTTGCGCGACCGAACTCGGCATGGACGTGTTGCTGGAAATCCATGACCGCGAGGAACTGGATGCGGTGCTCGACGCCGGCTTGCTGGGCCGCTGCCTGCTCGGCATCAACAACCGCAATCTGCGGACCTTCGAAACCCGCCTGGAAACCACATTGGAGCTGTTGCCGCTGCTGCCCGAAGGTACGGAAGTGGTGACCGAAAGCGGAATCGGCACCGCCGCGGACGTGAAGCGAATGACGGACTCGGGCGTGCGCCGGTTTCTGGTGGGTGAGTCGCTGATGCGCCAGTCCAGCCCGGCGGCGGCCTTGCTTCGTCTGTTGGCTTGATCGTCTGGTCGCCGCGATCAGGCGATTGCGCGCCGTGGCACCGCGTTGATCACCAGAATGCTGCGGCCGGTGACCTGCACCAGGCCGTCTTCTTCGAGTTTCTTGAGTACGCGACCGGCCATTTCGCGGGAGCAGCCGACGATGCGCGCCAATTCCTGCCGGCTGATGCGGATCACCATTCCACGCGGATTGGGCTGCGCATCCGGCTGCTGGCACAGCGCCAGCAGTTCGTGTGATACGCGCCCGGCAACATCGACAAAGGCAAGATCGGCGAGTCGCCGGCTGGTGTCGCGCAGGCGCGCTGCAAGCTGGCCGGCGATTTCGTACATCACGTCCGGCATTTCGTGCGAGAGCTGGTGAAACGCGTGAAATCCGATCTCCGCGACCAAGGTGGGGGTGCGCGTGCGGACGATGGCGGTGCGCACGTTCTGTTCCGGGAACAGGCACATTTCGCCGAAAAACGAGCCGGGATTGAGATATGCGAGTACCATCTCGCGCCCGTCTTCGTCCTCGACGAGCACGCTGACGGATCCTTCGAGTATCAGGTAGAGGCTCGTGGGCAGATCGCCAGCGTGGATCAGTGTGTGCTTGGGCGGATAGCTGCGTTTGTGGGCCCGTCCGATGAACTCCTGGATGGCCGGCTTGTGAAACATCGAATAACCCCCGGTGGACTCGCCATTGTTGGACTGGCGATCCACAAAAAATAGCATGGCCCGGAGGTGAGCGACAGCGATGGAAGTACGTGTGAAGTGGGTCGAAGGCATGGCCTTCGTCGGTGAAAGCGGTAGCGGACATGGCATCGTGATCGACGGGCCGCCCGATCTGGGCGGGCGCGATCTGGGCATGCGCCCGATGGAATTGATGCTGATGTCGGTCGGGGCATGCTCCGCCGTGGACGTCGTGCATATTCTCAAGAAGGCGCGCCAGCCTGTGCTTGACTGCTACGTGGAAGTGAAGGGCAAACGCGCCGCAACCGAGCCCAAGGTGTTTACCGATATTCACCTGCATTTCGTGGTGATCGGCAATGACCTCAAGGCGAACCAGGTGGAACGAGCCGTCAAGCTGTCGGCGGACAAGTACTGTTCCGCCTCGCTGATGTTGTCCAAGGCTGCCAATGTGACGCACGACTTTGAATTGCGCTCGCCCGCATGAGTCGCGAAAGCGTCACGAAATTGCGATAATTAGCGGTTCCTCGCTGAACAAATCAGCATCCGATTTCCTCTGCCGCCACTAGAGCCGCCACTAGATTGGGGACGCCCACGTTGACCAAACCCACCAAGGCCAAGGATCTGAAGCTCAAGCTGCACGGGTTCAACAACCTGACCAAATCGCTGAGCTTCAATATCTACGACATCTGCTACGCGCGTTCGGCACGCCACCAGCAGGAATACATCGAATATATCGACGAGGCCTACAACGCGGAGCGATTGACCGCGATACTCACCGAGGTCGCGGACATCATCGGCGCGAACATCCTCAACGTGGCGCGGCAGGACTACGATCCGCAGGGCGCCTCGGTGACGATGCTGATTTCCGAAGGCCACTTGGACGGCCTGCCGACGCCCGCCACGCACAAGGACTCGGTCGTCGCGCATCTGGACAAGAGCCACATCACGGTCCACACCTATCCGGAAACCCACCCGGACGCCGGCATCAGTACCTTCCGCGCCGACATCGACGTTTCGACCTGCGGCAAGATTTCGCCTCTGAAGGCGCTCAACTACCTGATCAGCAGCTTCGAGTCGGACATCGTGGTCATGGACTACCGCGTACGTGGTTTCACGCGCAACGTGCGTGGCATGAAGCATTTCATCGACCACAACATCGACTCGATCCAGAACTTCATTTCCAAGGGCATCAAGGACCGGTACGACATGGTCGACGTCAACGTCTACCAGGAGTACTTCTTCCACACCAAGATGCGCCTCAAGGACCTGGACCTCGACACCTACCTGTTCGGAGAAGGCGCTCGTGAGCTGCCGCCGCGTGAATCCAAGCGGATTCGCAATCGTGTCGACCACGAGATCATGGAAATCTTCTACGGCCGGAACATCGCCCGATAAGCAAGCGCGCGGGCGCTGCTTCGACTAGAAGCGGCCGGCCGTCCACTTCATCACGGCCGCAACCCGCCGCATCAACCGGCGCACCGGCGCCGGCAGTGGCCGGCCGCCGGCCAGGGCCGCCTCGTTGCCGTGACGCTGCTCGTCCAGACGCATCTGTTCGAGAATCGTGCGGCTGCGCACGTCCGAATCGGACAGTTGCGCGATGTGCTCGTCCAGGTGTTCGGCGACCTGCCGTTCGGTTTCGTTGACGAAACCCAGACTCCAGCGGTCGCCGGCGAGTCCCGCCAGCGCGCCGATTGCAAACGAACCGCCGTACCAGAACGCCTGCAATCGGCTCGGCCGCGCGCCCAGCTCCGCGAGACGGGCCTCGCACCACGCCAGGTGATCCTTCTCTTCCATTGCGGCAGACAGCATGTGTTGACGCGTTTTCGCATCTCGAGCGGTCATCGACTGGCCGTGATAAAGCGCCTGAGCTGCCACCTCGCCCGCGTGATTGATGCGCATCAGGCCAACGCTGCGAAGCCGGGTCTCAGCTGCTGGAACAGCGGCGTCTGCCCTATCCGGATCCAGACGTGCAGGCAGTGCGCGACGAGGGGGCTGAGCCGCCGTCATTAGCAAAGCCGACCCGCGGACCAGGGCGGATTCAAGTACGGAATCGGAACGAATTTGTCGCATTGAAGGCCAAATATCACCTATGCAGGGGATTCCAAATGTGCCACAGCTCGCTAAATTGAGCTCGTCTCGCAAGGCGAGGCGTAAATCACTTTGGACAGGGAGTGTCGAAATGAAATATGCCCGAATCGCAGGTCTGTTCACCGCCGGCCTGATCTCGTTTTCTGCCTGGAGTTGCCCGGTCAACGTCAACACGGCGACCGCCGAAGAACTCATGGAACTCAAGAATATCGGCGCAGCCAAGGCCGAGGACATCATCGAGTACCGCAGTGCCCAGCCGTTCAAGGTCCCTGAAGACCTGATCAAGGTATCCGGTGTCGGCGAAGCGACCTTGTCGGCCAACAAGGACTGCATCACCGTGGAGTGAAAACCCGAAGGCGGGGTGATCAGGCATCACCCCGCCCACGCGGCCCCTCGTCTGCGAATGTGCATTCCGACTCAGGGGGCGTCGATTGGGAATGCAATGATGCCAGCGCGGCCGATGAATAAAATCAATTAAAACCGCCACTTCTGCCCGAAAACAGGGCATTTTTGACGCACCGCAACAGCGCACCGCACCACTTGGTTACACATTCTTGACGGCCCCAATACCGGGGGCTACTCTCCGCCTGCATCGCTAGGTCCCGGGCGTCGTACTCGCGTTCCCGCGTGCACGATTCGGGGGCAACTAAATTCGTAGGGAGAAAGTTCTGATGAAACTCAGCACAGAGGGCCGACTTCGGTTGGCTGCTCGCAGCATGCTTTTCGCCGTAGGCGTTGGCGCTGCGAGTCTGTCGGGCGTGGCATACGCGCAGAGTAACGTGGAAGGTGCGATTTACGGCACCGTCCCCGGGGGGGATGACGGCACCATCGTCATTGAAAATACCGCAACGGGAGCAACGTTCACGTCGACTGGTGGAGACGACGGACGCTTCCGTTTCAGTGCATTGCCGACCGGGTCGTACAAGGTCACGCTCAAGCGTGAAGGCAAGCCGGATGTTTCGAAGATCGTTTCGGTTCGCATCGGTACCGGTACGTCCGTATCGTTCGAAACCTCGACCAACGCCGACCTGGGCACCGTCCAGGTTGTCGGTGCCGCGATTTCTCCGATCGACGTGACGTCGACGGACACCACCATCAACTTCAGCGAAGAACAGATCGATCAGTTGCCGATTGCGCGCAACCTGACCGCTGTCGCCTTGCTGGCTCCAGGCACGACGCTGGGTGACTCCGCATTCGGCAACCTCGCGTCGTTCAGCGGTTCGTCGGTCGGCGAGAACGTTTACTACTTCAACGGCTTCAATATCTCTAACTTCCGGACGGGCCTCGGCTTCTCCGTGATTCCGTTCGAGTTCATCCGCGAATTCCAGGTCAACAGCGCCGGATACGGTGCGGAATTCGGTCGCTCCACCGGCGGTCTGGTCAACATGACCTCCAAGAGCGGCGGCAACGAGTTCAAGGTAGGTGCCAATATCTACTGGGAGCCGGAATCGCTGCGTTCCTACGCCCCGAGCTCGATCTACACGGACGAAGACTCCGGTGATCGCGTCTACCTCGTCAACAACGATAACGACGAATTCGAAGAGCGCACCGTCAACCTGTTTGCCAGTGGCCCGATCGTCAAAGATCGCTTGTTTTTCTATGCGATCGGCGAGCTGCGCGATCGTCCGGAAACCTACACACTGGCAGGCGGCACCGTTGGTGGTGATCAACAGGTCTTCGATCGTGAACGCGACACCCCGTTCTATGGCGTTAAGCTGGACGGTGTGATTGCGGATGGTCACAACCTCGAGTTCACCTACATCAAGAACGAAGATGAGGTGACCGACACCACCAACAATGGCCTCGACTCGCGCGTCTACAACTTGGGCGGCAAGGTCATCATTGGGCGTTACTCGGGCAAGCTGCTGGACAATCTCACGTTGTCACTGCTCGCCGGCAAGAGTGAAGACGAGGACTCGAGCACCATCGGTAGCCCGGCAACGAGCACCTATATCTCGGCGACGAATATCGGTGGCGGCATCCTCGGGTACTCCCCACTGTCGTTGATCGACACCAACCTTGACGAGCGCAAAGCCTATCGCGCGGACTTGGTCTGGGAGACTCAGGATCATCGCGTTCGCGTCGGTTACGATCTCGAAAACAACTCGGTCGACAACCGCGACTACATCCCCGGCAACTACATGGATCCGTCCAGTGGGCAAACCGCTCGACTGGTCTACTTTAACCGTGCTGCTGGAGATGCTGCGGTTTATACCGATTTCTACGAGAATATCGGTGCTTTCGAAACGGATAGCAGCGCCTACTACATCGAAGACACATGGTATGTCGACGATCGCCTGGTTCTGACGCTGGGGCTGCGCAACGAAACCTTCGACAACAAGAATGCGGACGGTGAAACCTTCATCAAGACGAAGGATCAGCTGCAGCCACGCCTGGGTCTGTCGTACGACCTTTCGGGCGGCGAAGGCACCAAGAAGCTGTTGTTGAAGTACGGCCGCTACTACATCCCGGTTGCCACCAATACCAACCTGCGTCTGGCTGGTGCGGAAACGTATATTCGTCGTCGCTATGATGTCGATGATGCGAATCCGTACGACGAGAATGGTTTGCCGAACTTCGTCGACGCCACCCCGATGCCGTACAGCACTTCGGTGTATGGGGACGGGTCGGTTCATCCGACAGAGTCCGCTGTGGACTCCACGATCGAACCGCAGTATCAGGATGAGTTCGTGATCGGCTACCAGCAGGCCATCGGCAACAAGTGGCAGGTTGGTCTGACCTTCATCCGCCGTGACCTGAAGAGCACGCTTGAAGACATCGCGATCGACGCGGCGTTGAACGAGTACGCTGCGGGCAATGGCTACGACGATTTCTACGCAACCGGCTTCGACTACTACGTCCTGACCAACCCGGGTAGTGATCTCAACATTCAGGTCGACCTTGACGGTGACGGCGATTTGGAACCGGTTAATCTGTCGGGCGCCCAGACTGGCTATCCGAAAGGTGAGCGTTACTACAATGGCCTCGAGTTCACGTTCGAGAAGATCTGGGACGGAAAGTGGACCGTGCAGGGCTCGTACACGTGGTCGCAGAGCTACGGCAACGTTGAGGGCTACGTTCGTTCCGACAACGGACAGGACGACGCAGGCTTGACGACTGGTTTTGACCAGCCGGGTCTGGTTGACGGCTCCTACGGCTTCCTCCCGAACGACCGCCGTCATCGCTTCAAGGCCTTCGGTGCGTACCGGGTGCTGCCGGAGCTGGACATCGGTGCCAACCTGTTGGTGCAGTCGGGCCGCCCGATCAACGCTTTCGGCAACCACCCGAACGACGAGTTCGCTGCAGCATACGGCTCCGAGTCGTTCTACTCGTACGGGGAACTCAACCCCCGTGCCAGCCGTGGCGAGACGCCGTGGATTTGGTCGCTCGACCTTTCGGCGCGCTACAAGCCCATGGTGGTTCCGGGCCTGACGGTGGGTCTGGACGTCATCAATGTCTTTGACAACGATGATGAAACCGAAGTGTTCGAGATCGAAGAGCAGGACTTTGGTCCAGGCGCTCCGGATTATCGCTACAACAATCCGACCGCCTATCAGACGCCGCGCTATGTCCGTCTGAGCCTCGAGTACGACTTTACGTTCTAAGCCTTACTGTCGACTTGTGGATGAGGGAGGGCTGGCAACAGCCCTCCTTTTTTTTATTTTGACTTGGATGCGTTCCGGCACTATCGGACGTAATTCCGGGCAGATTGGTCCGATTTCTTCGAGCCGGGGCGGGTGACACAATGGAGAAGCACAGCGTGTGCAATGACGATGGTGTCCGTCACGGCGTCTGAGCTTTATGCGCTGGCATAGCTTGTGCTTCAAGCTAGTCTGCCAATCAATGACGCACCACAATCGAGCGCAGCGCTGATAAGATGCCTGCCTGCGCTTGATCCCAGCGCGGCCGGTCGCCCATCGCGGTCCCGCACTGATCGGCACTCGAGATCGAAGGCCGTCGCACATTTCGCGACGATATCGAAACACGGGCACACAAGCATTTGTAACGCAATCGCGTGTTTCAGATCGAATCACCGACTTCTGGAAAAGGGTAATGCTCAGTCAACAAACACGAAGCGGAGCAAGCTCCGCAATTTTTTTCGTCGCCGCTTGCATGATTGCCGGAACGCCGGGGATTGCCAGTGCGCAAACGGCGCAGAGGGTCGTCAACGAGCAGCAAGCTACGGATGACGCAGCGCGTCGCTCGCAGCAAAAAATTGATCAGTTGGATGATCAGACTCAGAAGATGCTCAATGAGTACCGGGCTGCAGTGCGCGAAACACAAAGCTTGAAACAATACAACGAACAGTTGGCCGTTCAGGTTCAGTCGCAGACCGACGAAGTCGGTTCGATTCAGGAGCAGCTCGAGCAGATTGAAACAACGAACCGCGAAGTCTATCCAATGATGCAGAAAATGCTCGCGACACTGGACACCTTCGTGGAACTCGACGCGCCCTTCCTTCCGACAGAGCGAGAGACCCGGATCACCGAGCTCAAGGACATCATGTCCCGTGCCGATGTCACCACGGCCGAGAAATATCGACGTTTGCTTGAAGCATATTCGGTGGAAATGGAGTACGGCCGCACAATTGAGTCATATCAAGGTCCGCTTCCTGGCGACCAGGGCAACAAGCAGGTCGATTTCCTGCGTGTAGGTCGTATAGCGCTGATGTATCAGACGTTGGATGGTGAAGAGACGGGCTATTGGGATGCTGACGCCAAGTCTTGGGTTGTCGACGACGATTTCCACAAATCAGTTACACAAGGTTTGCGTATTGCAAAGAAGCAGGCGGCGCCTGATCTGATCACAATTCCTGTCCACGCGCCGCAGGAGGTCAAGTAATGACGACTAGAACCATGCGTAATCTTGGGCTGGCCGCTGCAGCATTTTTGCTGAGCTCGGTTTCTACACCGGGCTTGGCGCAAGGTAGTCTGCAGGAGTTGTTGAATCAGACGCGTACGGTTCGCGCTCAAGAGGAGCAGCTGAACAAGTCACGCGAGCAATCGTTTTTGCAGGACAGGAACAAACAGTCCCAGTTGCTTGCGGAAGCGAAGCGTGCGCAGGCGGCCGAGCAACAGCGCAGTGAACGACTGAGCGCCCAGTTTGATGCCAACGAGAAGAAGCTGACAGAGCTTCAGACTCAGCTTGATGCGAAGGCTGGCACGCTAGGCGAGATGTTTGGCGTCGTCCGCCAAGTTGCCGGCGATGCGGCATCGACCATCCATAACTCTTTGATCAGCGCACAATTTCCAGAGCGCGAAGACTTCCTGCAGAAGCTGGCGCAATCCAAAGCGCTTCCGTCGATCGCTCAACTTGAGCAGCTCTGGTACGAAATCCAGCGTGAGATGACCGAAACCGGGCGAGTAGTCACGTTCCCAGGTGAGGTCGTTACGCCAGACGGTGAGCAAACCACCCAAGCAGTTACCCGCATAGGATCCTTCACGGCGGTCTCTGATGGCCAGTTCCTAAACTATCTGCCGGAAAGTAAGGTTCTGTCCGAGCTCTCACGCCAGCCGGCGTCAAGGTACCTCAGTACGGCCGAAGATTTGCAAGAGGCCACTTCGGGTTATGTGAGAGCGACGATTGATCCCACGCGTGGTTCATTGCTGGCAGTTTTGGTTCAGGCGCCAGGTCTGGTCGAGAAGGCGCAGCAGGGCGGCGTGGTCGGGTACGTGATCATGGGGCTCGCGTTGATCGGCATTCTGATGGCAATTTTCCGGTTCTTTGTGCTGTCTGCCGTGGGTGCGAAGATGTCGCGACAGAAGCGCAACATCGATAGCCCGTCGGAAGACAATCCTCTGGGACGCGTACTGTCCGTATACAGCAAGGATCCGAACGTCGATACCGAAACGCTTGAGCTACGACTTGATGAAGCCGTGCTGCGCGAAATTCCGCCGCTTGAGAAAGGGCTGTCCGCGTTGAAGATCCTGGCAGCGGTTGGTCCGCTACTCGGCCTGCTGGGCACCGTCACCGGTATGATCATCACCTTCCAGCAGATTCAGTTGTTTGGTACGGGGGACCCCAAGTTGATGGCGGGCGGTATCTCACAGGCCCTCACGACCACGGTCCAAGGTTTGATCATGGCAATCCCGATGGTGCTCCTGCATGCGTTCCTGTCGTCGCGGAGCAAGGCATTGATCCAGGTTCTTGAAGAAGAGAGCGCAGGCATCATTGCCGAGCATGCCGAGAAGACCAGAGCCTGAGGTCGGCTTCCATGGACTTTCTACTCGAGCCATTTCATAACGTCCGCGACTTCCTGGAAGCAGGCGGACTGATCGTTCAAGTGCTTCTGCTGGTTGCAGTCATTTTGTGGGCCATGATTTTCGAGCGCGTTTTGTATTACTGGCGCGTGATGCCCAAACTCGTATCGAGTACGCAAAATGCTTGGAGCGGTCGAACGGACCACTCGTCCTGGTATGCGAAAAAGGTCAAGGAAAAGATGCTGGCTGAAGCCAGCCGGCAGCTTGCTGGCTCCTTGACTTTGATCAAGGCGGTTGTTGCCCTTTGCCCATTAATTGGTCTGCTTGGAACGGTTACGGGAATGATCCAGGTATTCGAAGTAATGGCCGCGCTGGGGACGGGAAATGCTCGAGCTATGGCTTCCGGTGTTTCGGCGGCCACTCTGCCCACCATGTCGGGCATGGTCCTGGCATTGTCTGGTCTATACCCAATCTCCCGTTTTGAGCACATCGTTGATCGTGAGCTACGCAGGCTTGGCGATCATATGATTACGCACTGAGGAATTCTGATGAGCCGCAAATCGAGGCGCTCAGAAGATGACGCCGGTATCGACTTGACGCCGATGCTTGACGTTGTCTTCATCATGCTGATCTTTTTTATCGTGACCACGTCCTTCGTCAAAGAAGCGGGTATCGACGTCAACCGCCCGAGCGCCAATACCGCCGAGCGCAAGGAACGCGGCAATATCCTGATCGCCATCCGGGACAATGGAGACGTTTGGATTGACAAGCGAGCAGTAGATATCCGAGCGGTGCGGGCCAACGTAGAGCGTCTCCACGCGGAAAATCCGGAAGGATCGGTGGTCATCATTGCCGACAAGGCTTCGGAGACTGGAATCTTGGTCCAGGTGATGGATCAGGTTAGAAGTGCCGGTGTTTTGAATGTGTCTATCGCGGCGTCCGAGCCGTCGGGCGGCTAGGGTATGCGTAGGATCGCTGCCACCGGTCTTGCGGTACTGATCGCGTTCTCGCTGTTCTGGCTGATGCACTATCTGATCCTCAGTGGTGCAGGCAAGAAGCCGGATACCGAGGAATACAACGTCGTGGACTTCGTTCGGCTCAAGCGTGACGAACGCCTGGAGACGAAGACGCGAACCAAGCCGGAAAAGCCACCGCCACCCAAAGAGCCGCCGCCGCCGCCGGAGTTGGAAGTTCAGCAGCAGAAGCCGCAGCAAGAGGCGCCGACACCTTTCAAGGTTCCTAATTTGAATCTGCCCACAAACGTTACGGGCGGTCCATTTCTCGGAACTTTCTCGGCGAACGATGCCGCATCTTTTGGCGACGGTGAGTTGGTTGCGTTGGTTGACATCACGCCAACCTATCCTCAGCGTGCAGCAAGAGCGGGGATCGGTGGTTACGTCAAACTTCAGATCACCGTGAATCCGGACGGCTCGGTCAAGAATGTTCGTGTACTGGAGGGCAACCCGCCAGGAATGTTCGACTCTGCAGCTTCAAGTGCCGCCCGGCGTTCCAAGTTCAAGCCGAAGATCGTCAATGGCGTCGCCCAAGAGAGCTCTGGCGTGAAGGTTTACCAATTCCAGCTAGGGGAATAGGAGTTGAGGCGCATGATTCGAACCACGACCACTGGCGCAGCTTTGGCGCTGATGCTGTGCTTCACCCCTGTCTTGAGCGCACAACAAGCGGACTGCGGATCTGAAACCGGTCAGTCCAGCGGTATGTCCGAAGCGACCTATAGGGTTGTTGAGGCTGCTCAGAAGGCGCTTGAGAAGCAGGACTACTCGACTGCCGAAAAAAAGCTGCGGGATATCGCAGATAAGACCGACGGTTATGAAAGAGCGATCGTCTTTCAGACCCTTGGTTACGTATATACACAGCAAAATCGCTACGTGCAGGCAATACCGGCATTCGAGGAAGCGTTGAAACTCAACGCATTGCCGCAGCAGCCTCAAGAGAATCTGCTTTACAACACAGGTCAGCTTTATATCGCTGCAGAAAACTACGACAAGGCGATCAGCCTTCTGGAACGTTACATCAAGGAGGCGTGCAAGCCGCCTTCTCCCGAGGCACACGTTCAGTTGGCGGCGGCATATCTCGAAAAAAAGCGATTTCGGGACGCCTTGATTCAGGTTGACATCGCGCTGAAGAAAGCACCGGCTCCCAAGGAGCAGTGGCTGCAACTCAAGCTGGCGCTTCACTATGAGCTGAAGCAGTACTCGCAGTGTGCCGACACGTTGATTCAACTTGTTGGGATGGCGCCAGATAATCAGCAGTATTGGCGTCAGCTGTCGTCGGTTTTGTACGAAGTCGAAAAGGATCAGGAGTCTGTTGCCGTGCTGGCGTTGGCGGAGCGGCAGGGTTTTTTGAGCCGCGAGGCGGAATATCGAAATCTGCTGGGTCTCTATATGCAGACTGGAATACCGCTCAAGGCGGCCAAGCTTTGGGACGAAGGCATCAAGAAGGGAGTGGTCTCCAGGTCAGCGAAGAATCTGCAGACTTTGTCAGATGCCTATATTTTGGCACGCGAATATGATGAAGCCGAAGCCAGCCTGAAGACGGCGGCGCGGCTGTCGGATGAGGGAGACATCTACAGGAAGCTAGGCCAAATCTATGTCGAGCAGGAGCGTTGGGACGAGGCGCTGGATGCGTTCGGCAAGGCGCTCCAAAAAGGCGTCGATAAGGTGGGTTCCACTCAATTGCTGCTGGGTGTAGCCGCCTACAATGTCGGCCAGAACGACCGTGCCCGCACCGCTTTACTGGCGGCAACCAAATATCCGGACAGCGAAAAGAACGCTCGCCAATGGTTGAACTACCTGCGTTGAGCCCGGACCGGTGAACTCGAAACCACCGGCCAGGACGCACCGTCTGCCGGTGGTTTTTTCATGAGCGGCATCGCGGCGAGATGGCGACGTCAGCGCTCCAGTCGGGTGTTTCTGATCGCGTTAGCCTTCTCGATGCCTGGCCTGGCTTTCGCCGCAGCGCCAGCGCTCGATCTGGCGCCGGCTGCGCAGCAGGTTCTTCACAAAGGAAACTATTCCGAGCCGGAATCCCTGGACCCTCAGAAGGCGACCGGAGTGACCGCGCACAACATTCTTCGCGACCTGTACGAAGGGCTGGTCGGAGAAGCGCCGGATGGCAGCCTGGTTCCGGGCGGAGCTGTGAGCTGGTCTGTGTCGGATGATGGGCTGCGGTACATCTTCCAGCTGCGTCGCGATGCATCCTGGTCAAACGGCGATCCCGTCACCGCCCAAGACTACGTGGCGGGACTGCGCCGCGGCGTGGATGCAGCGACCGGTTCACAGTACGCACAAATGTTGATGCCGATCAAGGGCGCGGCTTCAATTGTTTCGGGCCTGGCGCCACCGAGCGCGCTCGGTGTTCGCGCGCTGGATGAGCACACGCTGGAACTTCGGTTGGCTACACCAGCACCGTATGTGCTCAGTCTGCTCACCCATCCGGTGTGCTACCCGATCCATCGAGCAAGTCTCAAGAAGTATGGCGCCGCGTTCACGAGGCCCGGCAAGCTGATCAGCAACGGTGCCTACACTTTGAGTGAGTGGGTGGTCCAGTCGCATATCGAACTGGTACGCAATCGGCACTATTGGGACGATGAACACACGGTGGTGAAAGCGGTGAGCTATTACCCGACCGAGAACCTTTCGGCGGAACTCAAGCGTTACCGGGCCGGGGAGATCGACTGGACCTACGACATTCCAGTGTCCCAGATCGACTGGATACGCGAACACCTGCCGGGCGAGCTTCACATCGATCCTTACTTTGGCCTTTATTTCTACGGCTTCAATTTGACGCAGCCGCCGTTCGACAATCCGGATCTGCGCAAGGCGCTGACGCTGGCCGTTGATCGGGATACCTTGTTGAACAAGGTACGAGGCCTGGGTGAAACCGCAGCCTATGGCTGGGTTCCGCCGGGCACGCCCGCTTACGAAGCCGCACGTCCCGCCTGGGCGGACTGGATGCAGGCCCAGAGGAATGCGGAAGCCTCGCGGCTCTACCTCAAGGCTGGGTATGGCGACGACAATCCGCTGGAAATCGAGCTGCGCTACAACACGCACGAGGATCATCGCCGTATTGCAATCGTGCTGTCCTACATGTGGCGCAAGACCCTCGGTGTACAGACGCGGCTGGTCAACGAGGAATGGAAGGTATTTCTGCAGAACCGCAGATTCAAGAAGGTGACGCAGGTATTCCGTTCGTCCTGGATCGGTGATTACAACGATCCCTTCGCGTTTCTTGAATTGCTGAAGACCGGGCACGGCGCCAATGATTACGGCTACAGCGATCCGGAATATGATCGACTGCTGGCTGAAATCTCGGCAGAGCGCGATCCGCAGCAACGCCTGCAGCTCATGAGCCAGGCTGAGCGCATCGTGATCCGTGACCTACCGGTGCTGCCGATCTATTTCTACACCACCAAGCGTCTGATCAAGCCCTACGTGGCGGGCGTCGTTCCGAACGTCATGGATCATCAGTACACCAAGAACGTGCGGATACTCGCGCACTGAGCCCGGCCGGGCTATTCGCCTTCGTTGTCCGAAGGGGGCTTGTGCGTAGGCGCGGCCGGACGTTCGGCCTCGTCTTCTTCGTCTTCGTGAAGGTCGTCGAAGGCCGCCGGCTGCTCGACCGGTCGCGCGGCCGCGACCCGTGCTGCCGGAACCTCTTCGGGGGACGGTTTGTCCTCATCCTTGCCAGGTGTGGCCGCAGCCTCGCTGGCGCTCGTCATGGACGCCCGCACCGGCTCGGCCAGCGCGAGATAGACCGGTCTTGCGCCGATCAGCTTGGCGGTGCCGCTGCCGATGATGGAAGCCATCATCAGCGGCACGGTCATGCCGTAGCTGTCGGTCATTTCCGCGACGATCACGAACGAGGTGATGGGAGCCTGCACCACACCGGAAAAGTACGCGACCATCGACATCAGAACGATGGCGCTCAGCGGGATGTCCTGAAACAGCGCAGCGAGGTCGGCGCCAAGCCCCGCGCCCACCGCCAGCGAGGGCGAAAAGAAGCCACCCGGAATGCCGCTGGTTGCCGATATCGCAGTGGCCAGCAGCTTGAGCAGCCCAAAGCCGGCGGAGGTGTTATCGGTGCCTTCGACCAGGGCCCTCGCCGTGTCATAGCTCGTGCCGAACGTCGCGCTGCCGGACAGGATGCCGACTACGGCGACTGCCAGGCCGCAGGCCGCCGCGAATCGGATCGGGTATTTCTGCATCGATGTGGAAATCAGTGGCAGGCGACCGGTTAGTACGGCGACCACGATCAGCGAGAAGATACCCCCGGCGAGTCCGCAGGCGATGCCGCAGAACGGAATCGCAATCCACTGTTCCATGCCTTCGAGCTTGATGCGTGCCTGGCCGAAGTAGGTGTAGTCCCCCATGAAGGCGAGCGACGCCACGCCGGCGATGATGACGGCGCTGAGAATCAGGCCGTTGACGCCGCGTTCCAGTGAGCGGCTCATCTCCTCGATCGCGAAGACGATTCCGCCCAAGGGCGTGTTGAAGGCGGCGGCGACGCCGGCGGCCGAACCGGCCAGTATCAACGCGCTTTGCTGGCGGCCCCACAGGCGCCCGACCGCGTGCATGATCGAAGCGCCCACCTGCACCGTGGGGCCTTCGCGCCCGATCGAACCACCCGAGGCAATGCCGATCCACATCATCAGGATCTTGCCGATGGCGATACGGGGCGACAGCAGCTTGCCGCGCAAGGTCTCGTCCGTGAGATCGCGCGCAACGATGGCCTGCGGAATGCCACTGCCCTGCGCGTTGGGAAAGAAAAAGCGAGTGGCGGCTGCCGCCGCGGCAAAGCCAAGCGGCGTGATCAGCAGCGGAACAAACCGAGAGATCGCCAGCAGCCGATCAAACAGGTCCTGCGCCCATTCGGCGCCCACGGCCATCAATACAGCGGCGAGTCCCACGGCAAAGCCGCCGCCCCAGAATGCGAGGCGTCGCGTCCACTGCTGTGGCGAGAACCACTCTGTTCGCGCAAGTTTCGAGAGCCGAATGCGCTTCAACTTCAATCCAGGGCCAAAGGCGGCGAGGCAAGCAGAGCCGCTTGGTAAGTGAGCGAATGTTAAGAAGCAGTTTACTCCAGTGACATGAGTGGCGGCACCGAGCCCTGCGGGTCATGTTCGCGATCTGCTTTAATCAGGCGCTTGCCCACACCGATTCCGGAGGCTCCCGGATGCGCACCTTGGTGCCCGCATTATTACTGTTGACCTCGGTACTGACCGCGAATCCCGCCATGGCTGACAGGCTCACAATTGATCGCATCTATGGCGACCCCGCGCTCGAAGGCGCTGCTCCGCGCGGACTCAAGATCGCACCGGACGGCTCGCGCGTCGGCTTTCTGAAAGGGCGAGCCGACGACCAGAACCAGCTCGACCTGTGGTCCTACAACTTGGCCGACAACAGCACGCGGCGGCTAGTCGATTCCCGGAAGCTGGTGCCTGATGAAAAGCTCTCGGATGTGGAAAAGGCCCGGCGCGAGCGCGCCCGCACCGCAAACTTTCACGGCATCCTTGACTACGAATGGTCGCCGGACGGTCAATCCCTGCTGTTCCCGCTGGGTGGCGCGCTCTACCTGCTGCGTCTCGACCAGCCGGATACACCACGCAAACTTACTGATGGCGGCGTGATCGATCCCAAGATTTCCCCGCAGGGGCGCTACGTGTCATTCGTGCGCGACCAGAATCTTCACGTCATCGATTTGAATTCCGGCGACTTACGCCAGCTGACCCAGGACGGTGGCGGCACGATCCACAACGCCCAGGCCGAATTTGTGGCCCAGGAAGAGATGGATCAGTCCAGCGGCTACTGGTGGGCGCCGAACGACAGCGCCATCGCCTTCAAGCGATATGATGAAGCCCCCGTGCCGATCGTGAAGCGATTCGAGGTCTACGCCGACCGCACCGAAGTCATCGAACAACGCTATCCCGCCGCTGGCGACCACAATGCCCTGTTGTCGCTGGGGCTAGTGTCGCCGCAGGGGGGCGCCGTGCACTGGATCGACCTCGGAAAGAACACGGACATCTACCTGCCTCGCGTCGACTGGCTTCCGGACTCCAGCGCCCTGAGCTTCCAGCGGCAAAGTCGGGATCAGAAGACGCTGGCGCTGATCCGGGTCGATGTCGGCAGCCTCCGCCAGAAGACACTTGTCACCGAACATGCGAAATCCTGGATCAACCTGCATCGCGATCTGCATTTCCTCGAGTCACGCGCGCAGTTTGTCTGGGCGTCCGAACGCACCGGCTACAAACATCTCTATCTGTATGCGAATGACGGCACGCTGATCCGGCCTCTGACGCAGGGACAATGGCAGGTAGACAGCCTGCTCGCCGTCGATGAATCCACCGGCACCGTCTACTTCGACGCCAACAAGGATGCGGTAATCGACCGGCAGCTGTACGCAGTACCACTCGACGGCAAGAGGCCGGCGTCACCCCGGCGCATCACCGACCGTGACGGTACGCACGAAATTGAGTTCGCCGAAACGCCGACGCTCTACGTGGACAAGTTCTCGGATCCGACGACACCACCGCAGGTGAGCGTGCACGCGCCGGACGGCAAGCGCTTGGCATGGATCGAGCAGAACAGGCTCGACGACACCCACCCCTACGCACCCTATCTCGATTCGCACGTTGTGCCCGAGTTCGGGCAGATCAAGGCCGAAGGCGGACAGACACTGTGGTATCGCCTGCTCAAGCCCACAGGTTTTGATCCGGCAAAGCGCTATCCGGTAGTCGTCTACTTTTATGGTGGTCCGACCGGACAGCGCGCGACACGAAAATGGACAGATCCGTTCTCAGAATTCATGGCGCAGAACGGCTACCTGGTGTTCACGCTCGACAATCGCGGAACCGAGCGGCGTGGCCGTGCATTTTCGGACGTGATCTATCGCAAGCTCGGCGACTACGAAGTTCGTGACCAGATCGCGGGTATCGACTGGCTCCGCGACCAGGACTTCGTGGATCCCGGGCGGATCGGCGTGTTCGGCTGGAGTTACGGGGGCTACCTCTCGCTGATGATGTTGGCCAAGGATTCGGCGCAACTCGCGGGTGGCGTCGCCGTGGCTCCGGTCACCGACTGGACGCTCTACGACACGCACTACACCGAGCGCTACCTGTCCACGCCGCAGGACAATCCCGCAGGCTACGAGAAGAGCGCCGTATTCGACTGGCTCGACGGACTCGAATCGCCGCTGCTGCTGATCCACGGAATGGCCGACGACAACGTCCTGTTCCTCAACTCCACCCAGCTGATGGCGTCGCTGCAGGCGCGCGGCATCCAGTTTCAGCTGATGACCTATCCGGGTGGCAAGCATCATCCGTCCACTTCGGCGATGAAGAAGCACATCTATCAGGCGATCTACGAATTCTTCGAGAAGTCCGTCAAGGGTTCATCCACGGAATGAAGCGCGGCGGCGCGCGAATCCTTGCAAGTAGGCGCACATGCGCATAAAATCGCGCGCCTTTCGACGTAAGCCGACTTTGCCGACGGTTTACCGAACTATAACTACCGACTAGAGCGGAGCAACATGAAGACCGTTTTTGCCAATGCTGAAACGGCGAAGCGTGACTGGGTACTGGTGGACGCCACCGACAAGACCCTGGGACGCCTTGCCAGCGAGATCGCGCGACGCCTGCGCGGCAAGCACAAACCCGAGTTCACGCCGCACGCTGACACGGGCGACTACATTGTCGTCATCAACGCGGAAAAGGTCCGAGTGACCGGCCGCAAGCTGACCGACAAGATCTACTACCGCCACACCGAGCACCCGGGCGGCATCAAGAGCACCGCCCTGCGCGACATGCTCGACAAGACCCCGGAGCGCGTACTGGAAAAGGCCGTCAAGGGCATGCTGCCCAAGGGCCCCTTGGGCTATGCCCAGTTCCGCAAGCTCAAAGTCTATGCCGGTAGTGAACATCCGCATGCCGCCCAGCAGCCCACGCCTCTGAATATCTGATCCCATGGCCACTACACAGAATTACGGCACCGGCCGTCGCAAGACCGCCGCCGCCCGCGTCTTCATCAAGCTCGGCAGCGGGCAGATCACCATCAACGGAAAAACGCCGGAAGTCTATTTCGGTGGCCGCGAGACTTCGCGGATGATCGTGAACCAGCCGCTGGAAATCGCCGAATCGGTCGACCGTTTCGACATCAAAGTCACCGTTCGCGGTGGCGGCTCCAGCGGCCAGGCCGGTGCGATCCGTCACGGCATCACGCGCGCCTTGATGGAATATGACGAATCGCTGCGTCCCTCGCTGCGTGCCGCCGGTCTTGTCACGCGCGATTCGCGTGAAGTCGAGCGCAAGAAGATCGGTCGTCACAAAGCCCGCCGCGGCGTGCAGTTCTCCAAGCGCTAATCGGTACTGCCGGCGGCGGCTTGAACTTCGCCGCCGGATCATTACGCTTGGGACTCCCAATTGGGGGATCGTCTAATGGTAGGACTGCAGACTCTGACTCTGCCTATCTAGGTTCGAATCCTAGTCCCCCAGCCAAACACAAACAGGCCCGCCTTGTGCGGGCCTTTTTGTGTTTGGTCGCGGCAGGCGGATGCGGACCGCGCGCAGCGCCAAGGTTCGACCGATTCGCAGGAGCGAATCGAAACATCGCCGCAGGCGATGGCCCCGAAGGGGCGAGGCCCAGGGAAGGGCCGAATAATCCTAGCCCCCCAGCCAAACATAAAAAGGCCCGCTTTGAGCGGGCCTTTTTATGGGGCGAATCTCGTGCCTAATCGGGGTGAGCCCGTGATGCGCAGGCCCCACTCAAACCGGAGACGTCACTCCGGTACTCATTGAGGCGCGAGGGCCAAGCCTTAGCCGCTCAACGCATCCTACGGCTGACACTCAGCCTCCAGGGCCTCGAGTTCTTCCTGCGTGTACGTGCTCGGGCTGCCGCCGTTCAGGGTCACTGTGACTGACTGATCCTCGTTGTAGACGATCGTGGCCATGTCGTCGTCGGCGTCGAGCAGCAGTTCGCCGCCCAGCAGTTCGCCGGATTCGTCCTCGGTGAGGAGCGGGGACACCGTGCTGATGAGGACCGCGCCACTGGGGCAGTCGTCATTCAACAGATCCTCGGCACCGAGCAGTCCATCCAGTGTGGTCTCCGAGACGCCCGCGGCTTCGGCCGGCAGTACGCTGGTGACGAAGTAGCCGCCGTCCAGGGACTCACCCAGCATGATTCGGTTGTGGTAGTCGCCGTCCGGTCCATGGCTTTCGACTTCCCCACGCAAATAGAGGTGGCTGCTCAGGTGCGCCTCGTCCGCGGACTGCGTGTGCACAACGCCAAAGAAGCGGAGATCACTGGATTCCGTAACGCCGCCCTGAGTGGTGCTGGTGGACAGGGTCAGCGGCATGTCTTCAGCCGCTCCGAGGCCAACGTAGTCGATGCCGCTTTCAGTGCCATCCGCCGGTGTACCCGATTCTTCGTATCCGTCGATGGTCGAACTGAACGAGAACTCCGCGGACTCGAACGACTGCACGCAGTCCCGGAATTCAGTGGCGTCGATGTTGAACAGGCTGTCGGTGAACGGAGAATCAACCGAGTCGGAACGGGTGTCGAAGGTCTCGACCTCGCCACTCGTCTCGCAGCTTTCCACCGACTTGTAGGATTTGAGTGAAGCGGGCGTTTCCGGGACGGGGTCCGATTGGGCGATGCTCAGCAGGCTGGCGCCGAACAAGGCCACGTCGTCGGTGGAGTCGAATTCCACGTAGTCGAGGCCGCCGGGCGGCGTGATGCCTCCATCACCATCGTCGCTGCCTCCGCCGCCACCGCAGGCGGTCAGCATGAGCAAGCTGGCGAACAGGCTTCCAGATACGAATTTGTACATGAGTCGGCATTCCGTTTTGACTGTTGACGTATCAGAGTTACGGACAAAAATCGGAATTGCGGACAGCGCGGCACTCCAATCCGCGATAATGGGCGGCCACCAGCACAGGTTCCGATGCACTACCGTCACGCCTTCCACGCCGGAAACTTCGCCGACGTCTTCAAGCACGTGTTGCTTTGCGGTCTGGTCCTCGCACTCAATCGCAAGGGCGCGCCGTGGACGTACCTTGAGACGCATGCCGGCGCCGGCGGCTATCGTTTGCAGGATGAAGCCCAGCGCACGGGGGAGTTTCGCGAGGGTGTCGCACGGCTGATGAGCGTTGATGCCGCGCCGCTTGCCTTGTCCGAATGGCTGGATATCGTCCGCAAATTCAATCGCGGCGCCGCGCTGGACGCCTATCCCGGCTCTCCCTGGTTTGTGCGTCAGCTCGCGCGGGAGCAGGACCGCCTGGTCTTGTGCGAGCGCGTCGAAGGGGTCTTCAACGATTTGCGCATGCTGTTCGCGGCCGATTCGACGGTGGCTCTGCATCACCGAGATGGATACGAACTTCCGGCCCTGTTGCCGCCACAAAGCAAGCGGGCGCTGGTTCTGATCGACCCGCCTTTCGAATCGCCGACCGAGTTCGAACAGGTGGCGACATCCCTGATTGCCGCCAGAAAGCGATTTTCGCAGGGGATCTACGCAGTCTGGTATCCGCTGAAAAAGCGCTTTGAGGCCGACCGCTTCTGTCGGCGCATGGGACGCGAGGCGGATCGCGATGTGCTCGACCTTCGATTCGAGACCGGCGCGCCCGGCGAAGGCCAGATGCGCGGCTGCGGTGTGCTGATCGTCAACCCGCCGTACCGGTTCGAGGAAGACCTCGCGCCAGCACTCGATGTTTTGGAGCGCGTGCTGGCACAGGGGCCGTCTGCAGGCTGGCAGGCTCAGTGGCTCAACAAAGTTTAGACTTTTGCGATGAACGACGAATCCGACAAACCATTGGAAGTCTTGGCCGAAGGCAAGTTTCTGCGACTGCTGAAGCGCGGCCGTTGGGAGTATGTCGAGAGGCCCAATGCGCGTGGTGCTGCATTTGTAGTCGCCGTCACAGACGAGGGGGAGCTTGTTCTCGTCGAGCAGTACCGGGTGCCTCTGGGACAGCAATCGATTGAGCTGCCGGCGGGGATTATTGGGGACGAGGCGCAATTCACCAACGAATCAGCCCTTGAATCTGGTTTGCGCGAGCTGGAGGAGGAAACCGGCTTCCGTGCGGCTCGGGCCGAGTTGTTGTTTGTGGGTCCGACGGCGCCAGGCCTGTCCTCGGAGCACATCAGCTTTATTCGCGCCTTTGAGCTTCGCCGCGTGGGTCCCGGCGGAGGGGTGGCGGACGAGGATATTCAGGTGCACGTAGTGCCGCTGGAAAGAATCGATGAGTGGTTGGCGATGAAGCGCGAGGCCGGCTACTGCATCGAGCCGCGCATCTATGCCGGACTGTATTTTGCGAAGGCGATGTATCGTTCGTAGGCGCGGGGCTGCCGTTCCGGCCGCCGCACTGCATTGATCGGGATCAATGGCCAGTGCGGGGCCAAGACTGAGCATGGCGGTTGCACGACCGCCGCCTTGTGAGGCCGACATTGAACACGTATGCGATCCTCGACCCGATTCCCTTGCACGAGCCATTGCCGCACCGCAAAGCCCTGCGGGCCTGGCTGGTGCCACTGTCGGCGCGCGACACAGGCCATGCGCTGGCGCTGATGGCGCTGGACTCGGTGTTGTTCGTGCTGGCGATCGCGGCCACGGTCTGGTCGGCTTATGTGCCACTGAAGTTACTGTTCGGCGTGCTGGCCGGTTTCATCATCGGGCGCCTGTTCATACTCGGTCACGATGCCTGCCACCAGAGCTTCACGTCGCACCGCGGGCTCAACCGCTGGATCGGACGCTTCGTGTTCCTGCCGTCGCTGACGCCGTACAGCCTGTGGGCGACCGGGCACAACGTCGTGCATCACGGCTATACCAATCTCAAGGATTTCGACTTCGTCTGGCAGCCCAAGACCCGCTCCGAATTTGCCGCGTTGCCGCGCTGGCGTCAGACGCTGGAGCGTGTTTACCGCAGCGGCTGGGCGCCGTGGCTGTACTACTTGGTCGAAGTCTGGTGGTTGCGCATGTTCTTTCCGAGCCGGCGCTACATGCCGACGCGGCGCAGCGAATTCTTCTGGGATTGCATGCTGGTTTCGGGCGCGGCGCTGCTGTGGATCGGCTTGCTGGCGATGGCGGCGACGGCCAGCGGACAGTCGCTGGTAGTGACGCTGTTCGCCGGATTCGCGCTGCCGTTCCTGGCCTGGAATGCGATGATCGGATTTGTCGTCTACGTGCACCACACGCATCCGTCGGTGGAATGGCACGACGACAAGATCGCCTGGGCCGATGCCCAGCCATTCGTGTCGACGACGGTTCATCTGCGCTTTCGCCCGATTCTCGGATTCGATATTGGAACGCTGTTGCACAACATCACCGAGCACACCGCGCACCATGTCGACATGGGGATCCCGCTGTACCGGCTACGGCGCGCGCAGGCCCTGCTGGAAGCAGCGCTGCCGGGGCGAATCATTATTCAGACGTTTTCGTGGCGCTGGTATTTCGACACCGCGCGGCGCTGCAAGCTGTACGACTATGAGCGGCACTGCTGGACCGATTTCGACGGCCGCCGCACCAGTGGTGAAGCGGCGGCAGCGCCTTAGAGCAGCCGGTTCGGCGGAAACTGCGCCGCTTCGGGCAGGGCGCCTGCGGTGCTGACCGCATGCGTCAGCAGACGGTCGGCGGCGACCGGGCCGACCGCTTCACAGGCCGTGATGTAAAGGCCGTGAATCACCGCTGCGTAGTCCGGCGGCGCCAGGCTGATCAAGGCGTCGAGATTGGCGCCCTCGATGGCCCAGCGGCGAACCACGGCCGAGGTCGCCAGCGGCAGGTGTTTCGTCAGCAGTTGCGTGAAGTCGTACCAGCCCGGGTTCGGTGCCAGCTTCATGCCCTTGAGGATGGATTCCCCCATTGATTGGAACACTACGAAGGCCGGCGGCGTGGGCGCCATCGTCGGCTTGGATGGCGGTGCGGCGCCCGGCTGCATCGGCGCGGCGTCCAGCGACTTGTACAGGGCCATGCGCAGACCGTGCCGCTCGCCCTCGTCCATCTGCAGCGGCCCGGCCAGTTCGTTGACCAGTTCGATGACCGTCATGCGCCCGCGTTCGGCTGCGAGCTTCTCCCAGAGACCGATGGCCGTGTGCGCGCGGTCCGGACCGAGTACCGAGACCAGCGCCTGATGCAGCGCTTCGCGACGGCGCGCGCGCGGTGTGGTGGACTTGGGCGAGTCCGCCATGCTCAGTCCTTGCCTGCGTGGGTCAGGTCGCGCTGGAACTCGGGATAGCCGATTTCGTAGTGTTCGGTGAAGTCCAGGCCGCGCTGTTCGTGCAGCGTCGGCGCGCGCAGGCCGAAGACTTTCTTCACGATCCAGAAGGTCAGCAGGGCGGTCGGAAAGCTCCACAGAAAGGCCGCGCCGATACCGATCAACTGGATCTGGATGCGTCCCAGATCGAACAGGTCGCCGCGGTAGAACAGCGCGGCCGACAGTGTGCCCCAGGCGCCGCAAAAGCCGTGCACCGACACTGCGCCGACCACGTCGTCGAGTCGAAACCGTTCGAGCAGCATCACGCCCAGCACGGTGATTCCGCCGGCCACCAGACCGATCACCAGCGCGAACATCGGCACGGTCGTGGCACAGGGTGAAGTGATCGCGACCAGACCGCCGATGGCGCCGTTGACGGCGGCGGTCATCAGGATCGGCTTTCGCAGCAGGCGCTGCATCAGCAAGGCGCCGATGAAACCGGCGGCGCCGGCCAGATGCGTGTTCACGCAAATGACGCCGACCTCGGCGCTGGCCGATAGCGTCGAACCGCCGTTGAAGCCGAACCAGCCCAGCCACAGGATGAAGCCGCCCAGGGCGATGTACGGCAGGTTGTGTCCCGGTATGTCGCGCGGTGTACCGTCAGGCGCGAAGCGGCCGAGTCGCGGCCCGAGCACGATCACGCCGGCCAGCGCACACCAGCCACCGACTGAATGCACCACGGTCGATCCGGCGAAGTCGATGAAGCCCATGTCGACCAGCCAGCCGGATCCGTCATAGAAGCTGCCCCAGGCCCAGGCGCCGTAGACGGCATAGATCACGCCGGTGATGATCATCGAAGCCACTACATAGGGGCCGAAGCGCATGCGCTCGGCGACGGCGCCGGACACGATCGTCGCGGCCGTGGCGGCGAACATCAGCTGAAAGATAAAGTGCGTGGCCTCCACGCCCGACTGCAGGTCCGGGAGGTAGTGGTCCAGCCCGAACCAGCCATTCTCGGTGGCGCCGAACATCAGGCCATAGCCGATCGCCCAGTACGCGATCACGCCGAAGCACATGTCCGAATAGTTCTTCATGATCACGTTGACGGCGTTCTTGGCCCGCACCATGCCGCCTTCCAGCAGGGCGAAACCGGCCTGCATGAAGAACACCAGCGCGGCCGCAACGATCGTCCACGCAATGTCGGCAGGGGTGTCCAGCGGTCCTTCCGCGAACACTGCGCCTGTCCACATCAATGCGGCCCCGGCCGCTACCAAACCTACCCCCCGGCGTCGAGACATGAGGCTCCTTGCTCTATTGGAATATATGGAATCGTCTCAAGAGCTTGCCCAAGCAAGAAAAGGGCCACGCCCGGGCCCTGTTCGGCGCCGGAGTCGCGCGCTACAGTAGGCGTTCGAGCCGGGGGTGCCTGCGCGGTCGCAGGCTGAGAGAGTCCCTTGGAACCTGAACCGGATTATGCCGGCGGAGGGAAGGCTTGCGATTCAGCGCATTCATTTCCCACGCCCGTGCACCGCCAGCGGAGCACTGCCATGAATGTCGCCGTCAATGAATTGTTCAAGAAAGCCGAAGAACTGTCCGCCGAGGTCCGTGCGCCCTTTGCCGCCAGCCGCAAGATCTACGTCGACGGCCCGCAGGGCACGCGCGTGCCGATGCGCGAGATTTCCCTGAGTCCCACGCGCACCGAAAAGGGCTTGGAGCCGAACGCTCCGGTCACGGTCTATGACACCAGCGGCCCGTATTCGGACCCCGCAGTGGAGATCAATCTGCGGGAGGGTCTGGCGCCGCTGCGTGCGGGCTGGATCGAAGCGCGCGGCGACACCGAGCAACTGAGCGGGCCGAGCTCCATTTTCGGCCGCATCCGTGCCGGCGACGTGCAGACCCGCGAGTTGCGTTTCGAGCACATCCGGGCACCGCGCAAGGCGACGGCGGACAACAACGTCAGTCAGATGCACTACGCGCGGCGCGGCATCATCACGCCGGAAATGGAATTCATCGCCATCCGCGAAAACGCGCGCCTGTCGGAGCTGCGCGAGAGTTACGAGCAGGCCGGTTACCTCAAGCGCATGCACCGTGGCGAGCGTTTCGGCGCCAGGCTGCCGGCCGAGGTCACGCCGGAGTTCGTGCGCGAGGAAGTGGCCTGCGGCCGCGCCATCATTCCCGCCAACATCAACCACCCGGAACTGGAGCCGATGATCATCGGCCGCAACTTCCGGGTGAAGATCAACGCCAACATCGGCAACTCCGCAGTCACCTCATCGATTGCCGAAGAAGTCGAGAAGATGGTGTGGTCGACACGCTGGGGCGCGGATACGGTGATGGACCTGTCCACCGGCAAGAACATCCACGAAACCCGCGAATGGATCGTGCGCAATTCGCCGGTGCCGATCGGCACGGTGCCGATCTACCAGGCGCTGGAGAAGGTCAACGGCAAGGCGGAGGAGCTGTCCTGGGAAATCTTCCGCGACACCCTGATCGAACAGGCCGAGCAGGGCGTGGACTACTTCACCATCCACGCCGGCGTCTTGCTGCGCTACATCCCCTGGACCGCCGAGCGTGTCACCGGCATCGTCTCGCGCGGTGGTTCGATCATGGCCAAGTGGTGCCTGGCGCATCACAAGGAAAGCTTCCTCTACGAGCACTTCGAAGACATCTGCGAAATCATGAAGGCCTACGACGTGAGCTTCTCGCTCGGCGATGGCCTGCGCCCCGGCTGCATCGCCGACGCCAATGACGACGCCCAGTTCGGTGAGCTGCATACCCTCGGCGAGCTGACCCAGGTCGCCTGGAAGCACGACGTGCAGGTGATGATCGAAGGCCCCGGTCATGTGCCGCTGCACATGATCAAGGAGAACATGGACGAGCAGCTCAAGCATTGCTACGAGGCGCCGTTCTACACCCTGGGGCCGCTGACCACCGACATCGCGCCCGGCTACGACCACATCACCTCCGGTATCGGCGCCGCCAACATCGGCTGGTACGGCTGCGCCATGCTCTGCTACGTCACCCCCAAGGAACATCTGGGCCTGCCCGACAAGGACGACGTGCGCGAGGGCATCGTCACCTACAAGATCGCCGCGCACGCCGCCGATCTGGCCAAGGGTTTCCCCGGCACCCAGGTGCGTGACAACGCGCTGTCCAAGGCGCGTTTCGAGTTCCGCTGGGAAGACCAGTTCAATCTGGGGCTCGACCCGGAAAAGGCGCGCGAATTCCACGACGAGACGCTGCCGCAGGAGGGCGCCAAGCAGGCCCATTTCTGCAGCATGTGCGGTCCGCACTTCTGCAGCATGAAGATCACCCAGGACGTGCGCGACTACGCCGCCAGGATCGGGGCCGACGAACAGGCGGCCCTGGAAAAAGGCATGGCCGAGAAGTCCGAGGAGTTCAAGCGCCAGGGCGCGCAGGTGTATCAACCAGGCTGATGAGTCCTGCCGGCCGAGGGCGCGAGGAACGATGGTGAGCGACTCATCGGCGTAACGGCGTCGGCTGGCACAATCCCTGCCTTGCTCATGACGAGCCCGGCGGACGACCGGCGCATGAGTTTCGGGGGCAGGGATGTTCTTCAAAGTCGGTCTATCGGCGGCGGCTGCGCTGCTGTTCGCATCAAATGTATTGGCCGGCAGCGAGGCCCTGGGGCTTTGGCGCGGCGCCGTTACGCCCTCCGCGGCGGATCGAGCCCAGCGCCTGATCTCGCCTTCCAAGGCGCGCTATGTGGACGTTGACTCTGCGGCGCTGGCTGCGGCGCTGAATCAGGCGCCGCCCGAATCGGCCGCGGCTATGGACGGACTGCTGCTGGATATCCCGATGCCGGACGGCCAGTCGGCACGCTTCCGCGTCTTCGAAACGGCGGTGATGGCGCCCGGTCTGGCGGCGCGGTATCCGCAGATCCGCACCTACGTCGGCCAAGGCGTCACTGATCCCACGGCCAGCGCCCGCTTCGATATCGGTCCGCGCGGCTTTCACGGTATGGTGTTTTCGAGCGCCGGAACGGTCTACATCGATCCCTTGCTGCGCGGCGATACCAGGCGTTATCAGGTCTATCATCGCCGCGACTTTTCCCGCAGCGGGTCAAGCGGAGACGCGGTAGTCCGGATGGAAGAGCCGTCTTCCGTCATTGCGCAAAAGGCCGTCGACATCGGGACGGAGCTGCGCACCTATCGGCTGGCGATGGCGACGACCGGCGAATACGCCGAGTTCCAGGACCCGCCGGAATCGGCTACGGACACGCCGGACAAGGTGATCGTTCTGGCCGAACTGGTCAATGTGGTCAATCGCGTCACCGGGATCTACGAGCGCGAAGTCGGCGTGCGGCTGCAGCTGGTCGACGGCAACGATGCGGCGATCTTCACGCGGCCGTTGCTGGATCCATACATCAACGACGTCGGCACCTTGATGCTGAGCAGCAATACCTTCGTGCTCAATACCGTGATCGGACGCGGCAACTACGACATCGGCCATGTCGTGAGCACCGGTGGTGGCGGGGTCGCCGGTCTGGGAGTGGTGTGCTCGGCGCTCAACAAGGGCGCCGGTGTCACCGGCCTGACGGCACCGATCGGCGACCCGTTCTATGTGGACTACGTGGCGCACGAGATCGGCCACCAGTTCGGCGCCAATCACACCTTCAACAGCGAAACGGGTTCGTGCGCTGGCGGAAACCGGAGCGCATCGACGGCTTACGAGCCGGGCAGTGCCTCCACGATCATGGGTTACGCCGGAATCTGCGACGAGGACGACCTGCAGCCGCACAGCGACGACTATTTCCATGCCGCGAGCTACGACGAGATCGTGGCCTTCACCACGCTCGGGAGCGGCAACAGCTGCGCCGACATCCTGCCCAGCGGCAATCTGCCACCGGTGGTCGATGCCGGGACGGGTGAATTCACGATTCCCAAGCTGACGCCGTTCGAGCTGACCGGAACGGCCAGCGATCCCGACGGCGACCCGCTGAGCTATCAGTGGGAACAGTTCGATCTGGGCGCGGCGGGTGCGGCCGAGGAGCCGGACGATACGGCACCGCTGTTTCGCTCGTTTCTGCCTGTCGACAATCCCACGCGCATTTTTCCGCGCCCGGAGGATTTGCTGAGCAATACGCACACGATCGGCGAACTGTTGCCGGATCGTGCGCGAGAGCTGAACTTCCGCTTCAACGTGCGCGACAACCGTGTCGCGCCGTCCGCGGGTGGCGTGGCCACCGACACCCTGCACTTCTTCGTCGCCGATGTCGGACCGTTCCTGGTGCTCGAACCGAACGACGCCAGTGAACAGCAGGGTGGTTCGAACGTCGTGGTGCGCTGGGAGGTGGCGGCCACCGATCAGGCCCCGGTCGACTGTTCATCAGTCGATATCTTCCTGTCGAGGGACGCCGGAATGAGCTTCGACACGAAGCTGGCCGGCGCAACGGCCAATGACGGCGAAGCGAGTGTCACACTGCCGTCGGCGGGCGTCGAACAGGCGCGCATCAAGGTCAAATGCGCCAACAGCGTGTTCTTCGATGTGTCCGACATGAACTTCAAGATATTGCCGGGCGCCAGTGCGCCCGGCGGCAGTAGCGGCGGTGTCTGGTCGGTCTGGACGAGCCTGTGTCTGATGCTGTTTGCCGGTCTGAAGCGATGGGCCTTCAGAACGGAAGGCGCGGCTACGCGCTAACACAAGCTTCAGCTCTGGTGTTTAATCTGCGTTCACCTGAACGCCGACACACAATCAGAGATGCCCGAAATCGACTTCCAGAACCTCGAAAGCCTATTCCTTGGCAACTCGCTCAATAGCTGGATCATCACCGCCGGGGTGACTGCCGTCATCGTGCTGATCGCCTTCGCGATCAAGTGGTTGGTCGTGGTCCGGCTGTCTAAATTCGCCAAGCGCACGGATTTCGTCTACGACGATGCCATCGTCGAATCCGTGCGCGCCACGCGCATGTGGCTCGTCTTCTTCCCGGCCTTGTTGATTGGCGTTCAGGGATTGGACCTGCCGGACAGGCTGCTGGGCGGATTGGGCAAGGCGGCAACGCTCGCGTTCTTCATTCAGCTGGGCCTGTGGGTCAGCGCGGTGATGCGATTCACGATTGCTCGCTCTCGCGCGAAGGCGATGGAGACCGATCCGGGCACGGCCACCAGCCTGTCGGCACTGAGTTTCGTCGGCAAGATGCTGTTGTGGGCCGTGATCCTGCTGCTGGCACTCGACAATCTGGGCGTCGATGTCACCGCCATGGTCGCCGGCTTGGGCGTGGGCGGCATCGCCGTGGCGCTGGCAGTGCAAAACATTCTGGGCGATCTGTTCGCATCGCTGTCGATCATCGTCGACAAGCCGTTCGTGATTGGTGACTTCATCATCGTCGACAGCTACATGGGCTCGGTCGAGAACATCGGTCTCAAGACCACGCGCATCCGCAGTCTTGGCGGTGAGCAGATCGTGTTTTCGAACAGCGACCTCCTCAACACCCGCATCCGCAACTACAAGCGCATGCGCGAGCGACGCATCGTGTTCCAGTTCGGTGTGCTTTATTCCACGCCGGCCGAACAGCTGGAGGCGATTCCCGCCATGGTGCGCGAGAGCGTCGAGGCCTTGGAAACCACCCGTTTCGATCGCGCGCACTTTCAGGGATTCGGCGATTCCTCGCTCAATTTCGAGGCCGTCTACTGGATGCTCGATCCAGACTTCAATCTCTACATGGACCGGCAACAGTCGATCAACCTCGCTCTGGTGCGCAAGTTCACGGCGGAAGGCATCGACTTCGCATTTCCCACGCGTACGCTGCATCTGGAAAGTCCGGTGCGGGTGCTGTCCACCGGCGAACCGGCGGCAGCCGAGGCACCGTAGTTCCGCTCCGATCGGCGCTGCCGGGCACTCTGATACTGTGCGGCTCTGATCGCATCAGGGGCATTAAATGAGCATTACCGTCTTCTATGCCGGCCTGCTGGGGCTGTGGTTCCTGGTGCTCAGCCTGCGAGTGGTACAGGGGCGCGCCAACGGCCCTTCGCTGGGCGACGGTGGCGACAATGGCATGCAACGCCGGATTCGTGCGCATGCCAATTTCGCAGAATATGTGCCTCTGGTGCTGTTGCTGATGGGGCTGCTCGAAGCCGGTGGAATCCATGGCTGGTTGATGCATGTGTTCGGTATCACGCTGCTGCTCGGGCGCTTGTTGCACGGTTATGCGCTGGCCTACACCCAGCACTTCAAGTTCGGTCGCATGATCGGCACCTTGCTGACGTTCATCGTGCTGGCAGCCGCCGCCCTACTGTCAATTTGGCGGGGACTCGCGGGCGCATGGCTCTGAGCGGCGCGATTGCTGCGGCCTGAGATAGGGCCGTGAGCGCGTCAGGGACGTGACAGCGCATATCGAGACTTCGCGGGCATCGGTACTGTGCCTGCTGCTGGGCGCGATCAGCGCAATCGGCTGGTGGTGGGGCGAGGCCCCACTGGCCACCTCGAAGCCGGTGGTCCGTGTCGAGGCGATCGACCTCAGTCTGGACGTGGCGCCGCCGGCGGAAGCCGCCGTCACGGATCGTGAGCTGAGCCTGCCCTTGATCCATCCGCACGCAGGCGGCTGGCCGGACCGTCTTGCCGTCATCGTCGTGAACGCGCCAGTGGCACCCGTGAGTCTGCGACTTGGCGCCGAATCCGCGGATGGGCTGATGCTCGGTTCGGCTCGTGGCGGCCACGTCTTTCGCTCTGTCGTCGGTCGGGTCTTCGATCCTCCGCCCGGCAGCTCCGATCCAATCGAAGTTCGTGTCGAAAAGCCCGCTTCGGGCTGGTGGCCAGTCCATGTGCGCGTGGGTACGGCGGATGCTCTGTTGTCCGAAGACGAGCACCGACAACTGATTCGTATCGGGCTGATTGCGATCATATTCGGCAGCATGCTCACCGTGTTTCTGACGCTGGATGTGCTGCGGACCCGTTCGGTGCGCCTGTTCGTGATTTATTGGCTGATTTCGCTGACCTATCTCGCCCTGAGCTGCGGTCTGATCGAATTGCCGATCTGGCTGCCGCCTTCCACGCTGAGTCGGCAGCTGGAGATCATCGTGTTCGGGATCCAAGCGCTGTTCATTCGTAATTTCTGCGACGCGGACGTCTGCGCGCCGCGTCTGTCCCGCATGCTGGGAATCGCCGGCTACGCCGCCCTGCCGATCGGCGCGGCCTGCCCGCTACTGGCGGCGATACTTCCGGCGGTGCTGTACCGCGTCGTGGTCGACGATTTCTTCCTGGCCATTCAGGTGTTCACGCTCATTTCCCTGTGCGCACTGGCCCTGCGCGGCATTCGTGCCGCCATCGTTATGGCGATCGCCCTGCTCCCAACCTGGGCCTTTCTTTGGATGGCCGCCGCCACGGTGTACATGCCGCGCGCGCTGTCGGACTTCCCGTGGAATTCCTGGGAACTGGAAATTCTGTTGATTGCCTGGACCTGGCAGGTCGGTTTCCTGCTTGCCGCGTTTGCGCACCGTCTGCGCCGCCTGCGCGAAGAGCGCGACCAGATGGAACACGTCGCCAACAATGATTCACTGACGGGCCTGTCGAATCGAGCCGCGCATGAAAGTCAGCTCCAGCAGCGGGTGATGGCCGCTCATTTGTCCGGGCAGCCGCTGGCGTTGGTCTTTGTCGATATCGACCACTTCAAGTCAATCAATGATCGCCATGGCCACGCGGCTGGCGACGAAGTCTTGTCCTTGTTCGCAAAACGTCTCCAACAGGGACTGCGCGAGAGCGATATTGCTTCGCGTATCGGTGGCGAGGAATTCGTGCTGATCCTGGGCAAGGTTTCCCCCGTCATCGCGAGGCAGCTGGTCGAGCGCTTGCGCCAGTCGGTGGCGGGCCACCCCTTCGTGACCCGCATCGGCGCGCTCATGCTGACGGCCAGTTTCGGCATCGCCAACCTGCGGCCGGACGACGATGTACGCTCCCTGACCAGCCGCGCCGATGCCGTGATGTACCGGGCCAAATGGAACGGACGCGATCGGGTCGAATGTGACGATGATGAGCGGCCAGCGGGCGGCTCCGACCTGGGCGACGGCCAGACCGTCTGAAACGGACTACGAGCCCGGTCGTCTTCTGCCTACAGGGCGTCGGGCAAATCAGCCATGGTCGTCGGCCCGTCCTCGGCGGACACTGAATGCGGGCGTATCCCCACCGGCCGCCGGGGACACGGAAGTGGTCCCGGTTGCATCGCTCCCGCGTCCTCGCGCTGCCGGATCGCCCTTGCGATGCTCCATGCCCGTGGCGGCACCGGTGATGCCGGATCGACCGTCACGGGTCTTTTTTGAATGTCTGCCGACGCCGTCATTGCAGACAAGCCGCAGGCCTGATCCGCAAACCGTACGGCGCTCGGAGCGAAATCAGGACGATTTTCAGCCGATGCGTCGCGCCTGGAACGCCGCCTGCGCCTTGCCGCTATTGCGAGCCACGCTGATGCCTTGATTAGCGCGACCGATCAGGCGGCGCTGCCACGTCCGCTCCAGGCTTGCGGCATGGCGTTCACTGCTGTTCCAGGCTGCCTGCATCAGAAACTTGCCGGCGGCCACGGCGTCCGGCGAACGCTGGCGGAATTCCTCGATCAGCGATTCGGCACGCGACATCGGTTCGGCATCGACGTAGCTCAGCAGCCCCAGCTTGTGAGCTTCGTGCGCGTCGACGGTACGGCCGGACATCGTCAGCTCCTTGGCCACGTCGATGCGCAGCAACTCGCGCAGCAGCACCGCGCCGCCCATGTCCGGCACCAGTCCCCATTTCGATTCCATGACCGACAGACGCGCGTCCGGCGTGGCAATGCGGATATCCGCGCCCAGCGCCAGCTGCAATCCGGCGCCGTAGCAATGCCCTTGTACCAGCGCGATCACCGGTACGCCGAGTTCGCGCCAGGACAGACTCCAGCGTTGGAACTTGTTCCGTGTTGGGCGCCACAGCTGGAGATAGGCGCCCAGCATGGCTGAAGGTTTCGACAGCACGGCCTTGAAATCCATGCCCGCACAGAAAGCGCGGCCTTCGCCGCGCAGGATCACGGCGCGCAGGCGGCGCTGCCGGCGCAGGTGCTTGGCCGCCGACAGCACGCCCGAGAGCATCTCCGGATTCACGGCGTTGAGTTTGTCGGGCCGATCCAGGACCACCTGCGCTACATCGTCGTGGATCTCGATACGAACCATGCCGCCCTTGGCGGTCCAGTTTGTAGAAGTACGCATGTCGGAATTCCTTTTGAATCCGCTTCCGAGTCTGACAGAGCGGTCGGTTAGGCTACGGGTTCATTCCCGCCGCTCGCTTCCGACATGCCCGAAAAGCCCTACGCCCCGTCCTGCGACCGTAATCGTGATCCGATTCTCGAGGTTTTGCGCGAGGTTCTGGACAAGCCCGCCGACGTGCTGGAGCTTGGCAGCGGCACCGGACAGCACGCAGTCTACTTCGCGCACGCCCTGCCGCATCTGTGTTGGCAAACCAGCGAACGCGCCGAGGAATGCGCCGGCGTCCGGGTCTGGCTCGACGAGGCGCAGTTGCCGAATACGCCGCCACCATTGATCCTGAATGTGGCTGGCGACTGGCCGAAGCGGCAGTTCGATGCGGTGTTCACCGCCAACACCCTGCACATCATGAGCTGGCCGCAGGTCGAAACCTTGTTCGCGCGTGTGCCCGCGGTATTGCATGCGGGCGGGCAGCTGATCGTCTACGGGCCGTTCAATTATGGCGGACATTTCAGCAGCGACAGCAACGCCGCCTTCGAGCAATGGCTCAAGGCTCGCGGTGCGCACATGGGCATCCGGGATTTCGAAGCGGTGGATGCGCTGGCGCAGCAGGCCGGCCTGCGCCTGGTCGAGGATCGCACGATGCCGGCCAACAACCGTTGTGTGATCTGGTCGCGGCGATGAGCGTCCAAACCTGTCCCTGTGGTTCGGGGCGACCGCTTTCGGATTGTTGCGCGCGCTTGCATGGCGGGCTGCCGGCGCCCAGCGCCGAAGCATTGATGCGGTCTCGATACAGCGCTTTCGTGCTGGGTTTGGAAAGCTATCTGCGGGCGACATGGCATGTCTCGACACGGCCGCAATCATTGTCGTTGCCGGACGCAAATAAATGGCTGGGGCTCAGCATCAAGCGCCACGAGACGGTGGGCGATGCTGCACAGGTCGAATTCGTGGCGCGCTTTCGCGTGGGTGGCGGCAGTGCCCAGCGCCAGCACGAACGCAGCCGCTTCGTGCGCGAGCCGGATGGCCGCTGGTACTACGTCGACGGCGAAATGCTCTGACTTCGGGACACAGTCTGCCCGGGCGGTGGCTCGCGGCTGCCCCGTGTCGGCGTCAGTCCCTGAAATTCTCGAACTGCAGCGGCAGTTCCAGATTTTCGGCGCCACGTAACAGCGCGATGGCCGATTGCAGGTCGTCGCGCTTCTTGCCGTTGACGCGAACCTTGTCTTCGTGAATCTGCGCGGACACCTTGAGCTTGGCATCCTTGAGCCGGGCGATGATCTTCTTCGCGTCTGCCTGCTCGATGCCCTGTTTGATCGTGATTTTCTGCCTGGCGCCGGCCACGTTGGTTTCTATAGGCCCGGCGTCGATGGCGCGCAGGTCGATGCCGCGGCCGGCCAGTCGCTTGTCGAGAATGTCGCGCAGCTGTTCGAGCTGAAATTCGCTGGGCGCGCTTTGCGAAATCACGAAGCCATCGAGCTCGAATGCGGCACCGGTACCACGCAGGTCGAAGCGATGCGTCAGATCGCGGGCGGCCTGGTCCACGGCGTTGGCCAGTTCGTGCTTGTCGACTTCGGAAACGATATCGAAAGAGGGCATGTCGGTCGGAAGTGGTCGAGGGTGCCACAGTATGCCGCGCCGGGCGCCTACACTTCCGCATCGGGCGCGGCGATAATCGCCTTCTGGCCGGTCATTTCGGCCCACGCGACGGGTGACGCTTGCGCCTCAACAAATTCCTCAGCGAGACCGGTGTCTGCTCGCGCCGTGAGGCCGACGCCTGGATCGAGGCGGGTCGCGTCGCCGTCAACGGTCGGCGCGCCACCCTGGGGGTCCAGGTCGAAGCCGTTGACGAGGTGCGTGTCGACGGGCGGGCCGTGGGTCAGCGCAGCCGTCGTCATATTTATATCGCGCTCAACAAGCCGGTGGGCATTACCTGCACGACCGAGCGCCATGTTGCCGGCAACATCATCGATTTCGTGGGCCATCGCGAGCGCATCTTTCCGATCGGCCGGCTCGACAAGGATTCGGAAGGCCTGATCCTGCTCACCAGCAACGGCGACATCGTCAACGAAATCCTTCGTTCCGAGAACCGTCACGAAAAGGAATACCGCGTCACCGTGGACCGGCCGCTTAGCGACCAGTGTCTCGCTGGGATGTCGCGCGGGGTGTGGCTGCCGGAACTGAAGCAGACCACCAAACCCTGCCGCGTCACGCGCGTGCACGGTGCACGCGGCGAGCATGTGCTGCGCATGGTTCTGACGCAGGGGCTCAACCGGCAGATCCGGCGCATGTGCGCCGAGTTCGGCTACAAGGTGCGGCGCCTGCAACGCATACGCATCATCAATATCCAGCTGGGCAGGCTGTCCTCCGGACAATGGCGGGAACTGGAACAGGGCGAGCTGCACGGCCTGCTGCCACAGCGCACGGTGTGGTGAATTGCACGCATGAGGTGACACTTTTTTTCGGGATTTGATAGCGTCGCCGAACCGTCACCCGAATGTCATACTGCTGAAATGAAAATGTGCTGGTCCGCCGGCAGCGCCTGCGTCAATGGGCTGCAACTCTCCTGGGAACAAGCTGGTCCGGATCATGGTGAACCTTTGCTGATGGTGATGGGCCTGGGCGGGCAGTTGATTCACTGGCCGGAGGCACTGTGTGCCGAGCTGGTGGACCGCGGCTTTCGCCTGATCCGCTTCGACAATCGCGATGCCGGACTGTCCGCGCACGCTGACCGCGGCATTCGCGTCAATCTTCCACGCGACTGGCTGCGTGCCCGTTTCGGGCGGGCGGGGGCGGCGAACTATGACCTGCACGACATGGCCGATGACGCGATGGGATTGCTGGACGCCTTGCAGGTCGGCAAGGCGCATCTGCTCGGTGTGTCCATGGGCGGCATGATTTCCCAGATTGTCGCCGCCCGCTATCCGAGGCGAGTCAGCAGCCTGTGCTCGATCATGTCCAGTACCAACCATCCCAAGCTGCCGCCGGCGCGGCTGGACGTGCTGTGGCGCATGGCGGGCATCGGTCCGCGGCCGAAGACGCGCGAGCAGGTGATTCACAAGACCACGGCGATGCTCAATCGTGTCGGCAGCCCCGGCTTTCCGACACCAATCGAATACCGGCGCAAATTGGCGGGTCGCGCCTACGATCGCGCCTTCAGACCGCGCGATCTGATGCGTCAGACCCACGCGATCGTCTCCACCGGTAGCTTCGAAGATCTGCTGCCGCAGATTCGGGTGCCGACGCAGGTGGTGCACGGTCTGGCCGATCCGCTGCTGCGACCGGTGCACGGCCGTCGCAGCGCCCAGCTGATTCGGAATTCGCGTCTGGAACTGATCCCGGGCATGGGCCACGACTTCGCGCTGCCGCTGATGTCTCGCTGGGCCGATCTGGTGTCCGGCAACGCCGCTCGCGCCTGAGCCGCGAAAGCGGCTCGCCGGACGCTCAGTCGCGGGACATCGTCGCGTCGATCGCAGGTGGCGCCAGGCGGTGCACCCACAGCCAGCCACCGCACAGACACAAACCCAGCCAGATCAGAAACGCGGCCCATTCGCCGTTCAGCATCATCAACAGGCCGGGCAGTGCGGCCAGCGCGCCAATCAGACGGCGCCGTGCGGGCGGCCAGGGCGTGACGGATTCGCGCGCATTGCGCGGCAGATTGCGCAGGCGCTTGGGGTCGCGGCTGCCGAGCATCAGCAGCAGGACCAGGCTCGGTACCGCGCCCAGAACCACCAGCAGTAGCAGCGAGAGCGACACCGGATCAGGTCGCCGGACTGGCTTGGGTGGACGGCAGGCGCTTCATCGCCGGAGACGGTCGCCGCACCGCGCGCAGGCACAGCAGACCGGCGATCGACAATCCCAGATCGATCGCGAACACCGCGTTCATGCCGCCGTGCGCGGCGTCGATCCAGGACACGCCGGTGCCGATCCAGCGTAGCCACGGCAGCCCGATCAGCGCCAGCGCGGTCAGCGACAACAGGATGCGACGTGAATCGGCCAGTTGCCGAAGCAGGTTGGCGAGCAGCAAGGCGCCCAGCAGCGCCACCAGGAATGCCGTCATCATCGTGATGTGAACGTCGCCGCCCAGACGTACCACCGGGAAGTAGCCGTAGGCCGCCATGATCAGCGCCAGCGGCAGGCCGTAGCCCAGCCCGGTGACGCTGCGGCCCAGGTACCGCCACGCTGGCTGGTCCTCACGGCGCGTGGTCCACAACAGCAGGCCGGTGAACGTGACGTAGGCACCGGCGAAGCCCAGCGCAAACCAGGCGGCCTTGGACAGCACGCCAGCGAAGTTGCCGAAGTGCAGCGGCCCCATCAGCGAGTAGACAGCGGTGCCGCTGGACGGCACCGAGCCGAGCAGCGGCTTTTCCTGCATGAAGCGCCCGGCGGCGTCGTACAGGAAGGTGCGATTGCGCAGCGTGCCGGGGGCCGCGAGCATCACCACCGTCTGCAGGGCATCGGCGCGACCCCAGTGTTCGCTGAGGATGTACCAGGGGTCGGAGCCGGCGCGTTGGCGAGCATCGTCGAGCGCGCGGTCCAGGGCGGGCGGCGGCGCGGGCGTGGGATCATTGGTGGCGGGGTTGCCGACCAGCACTTCGATGACCTTGTCGCGATCGCCACCGAAGGCGGCCATCGCCATCGCCGGAATGCCGAACGAACTGGCGAAACTGAAAAAGCTGCCGGTGAAGGCGAGGATGAAGGCGAACGGCAGGTTCCAGGAACCGGCGATCACGTGCGCATCACGTGTGCTCAGCATGCGGTCCTTGTGGCGCCGCAGCGTGAACAACTCCTTGAACAGATGCCGGTGGATCACGAAGCCGGTCACGGCGGCGAGCATCATCGCCAGACCCAGAATGCCGGTCAGCAACAGTCCCCAGGGATTCGGCAAGTGCAGGCGCACGTGCAGATCGACCATGAAGTGCGCGAGCGCGTTCGGCAGGTTCATTTCACCGATTTCCTCGTCGGTGCCTACGTGGCGTTCGATGATCTGCCGGGATTGCGGATCGATCACCGTGACCACGCCGCGTTCGATCGGCTTGCCGGCATCGTCGGTGTCGTGCTTGTGGAAGAACACCTGCATGCGCCCGCCGGCCTGACGGAAGGCGATCATTTCTTCGTGGAATTGCGGATCCACGGTCTGCGCCGCGTGCTGGATCGCGCTGCCGATACCCTGCGGCCAGGCCGTGTCGGCCTGACTCGGCAAGGGACTGGACCAGTCCGCGATCTCGTCGGTGAACACCGAGGCCACGCCGGTCACGATCACGGCGTAGAGCAACAGACCCAGCAATACCGCCGACCAGCCATGTACCGCGAGCAGCGTTCGAGTCTCTCTTTGCGGCAGGCGGATCATGCGGGCGTACTCATCATGCTGTTCGCGATCAGGGCGCCGTGGCTCAGGGCGAGGCCGAGCACCACCAGCCAGGCTCGGCCCAGGCGCACATCGAGGCAGCTGTACAGGAACATTGCCGTCCACAGCAGCGGAAAGAGCACGATCGGCCATACTAGGTTGTCGATGCCGGCCGGCCCCTTCGGCAGCCACAGCGCGCTGCCGACCATCACCAGCGCCGCCGCGATGAAGCTCACCGGCCCCATCAGCACCCCGCGCGACCAGGCGCGGGCGCGATTCGGAGGTGGAGGGGCGGCGGTCTGCGTCATGATCGGTGATTCGGGCTCATCGGAAATGAAAATGGCCACGACAAGGCCCGGACGGGCACTGACTGCAGTAGATCATAACGAGAACTATTTGCGTTAACAACGCGACGCGACATTTGCGGCGCTCATGCTCGCCGCGAATGTCGTCATGCCTCAGGGTTGCTTGCGATTCGGCGGACGTTTGCCGCTGGGCTTGCCGCCAGGGCGCTTGCCGAAGTCCTTGTCGGCGCTGCGTCGTGGTTTCGAATCACTCGCGGTCGGATCCGCGCCGGCCGGATTGTTGAGCCTTGTGATTTGCAGCTGCTGACCACAAACCCAGGTCTTGCGCAGGTCCTTGAAGATCACCTTGGGCATGCCGGACGGCAGATCGACGAAGCTGTAGGTTTCGAAAATCTCGACGCGACCGATGAACTGCGAATCGAGGCCGGCCTCGTTGGCGATTGCGCCCACGATATTGCCGGGCTTCACGCCGTGTTTGGAGCCGACCTCGATGCGGAAGGTCTCGCTGGGAACCTCGGGCCGCTTGCGGTCGGCGTGCAAAGCGTCGACCGGTCCGGGTCGGGGGGGGCGATTCTCGGCGTCTTCCCGGGGCGCGGTGGTCGGAGACGCTGAAGCCGGCGTTGCCCTGGGCCGGGCATCGGCGGCGCGTGGCGCCGGTCGCTCGAACGGTCCGGTGGACGGTTCTGTCGGCGTGGCTGGGCGTGATTCACGAGGCTCGCGGGTTTCGCGCGGCGGCCGGCGTGTCGCGCTGTCCGGCGTCAGCAGCACCGGACGATCGCCTTTGAGCATCTGCGCCAGCGCGGCGGCGATGTCCAGCGGGTCGGAGCCAGTCTCTGCGGCGAATTCGGAGAGGATCGCGCGCAACTGCGCGTGTGCATTGCCGACCTGGCGATCCGAATCGATGTTGGCGATGGTGTCGGCGATGGTTTGCTTGAACTTGTCGATGCGGCGCTGGTTGACGGCGTCGGGGCTCGGCGCGCTGATCGCCTCGATGGTCTGCCGCGTGGCGCGTTCGATCGCGCGCAGCAGATGCCGCTCGCGCGGCGCCACGAACAGAATCGCCTCGCCCTTGCGCCCGGCGCGCCCGGTGCGGCCGATGCGGTGCACGTAGGATTCGGTGTCGGTCGGGATGTCGTAGTTGAGAACGTGGCTGATGCGCTCCACGTCCAGTCCGCGCGCGGCGATGTCGGTGGCCACGAGAATATCGATCTGACCATCCTTGAAGCGCGACACGGTGCGTTCGCGTTCGGCCTGCTGCATGTCGCCGTTGAGTGCACGTGCGGAGTAGCCGCGGGCCTCCAGCTTCTCGGCCAGTTCGACGGTCATCGCCTTGGTGCGCGAGAACACGATCATGCCGTCGAAGTCCTCGGTTTCAAGGAAGCGCGTCAGCGCGTCGAGCTTGTGCAGGCCGCTGACCAGCCAGTAGCGCTGGCGAATGTTGGTGCCGGTGGTGGTCTTGGCCGCGATCGTGACCTCGACCGGCGAATTCAGGTGTGTCTGCGCGACGCGCCGGATCACCGAGGGCATCGTCGCCGAAAACAGCGCAATCTGACGCGGTTTGGGAATCTGTTCGAGCACCCATTCGACATCGTCGATGAAGCCCATGCGCAGCATCTCGTCGGCCTCGTCGAGCACCAAGTGCTTGAGCTTGTCGAGACGCAGCGTGCCGCGCTTGATGTGATCGACCACGCGCCCCGGCGTGCCGACCACGACCTGTGCGCCGCGCTTGAGCGCCTTGAGCTGCGGCGTGTAGCTCTGTCCGCCGTAGATCGGCACCACATGAAAGCCGGGCATGTTGCCGGCGTATTTCTGGAAGGCCTCCGCGACCTGGATGGCGAGTTCGCGCGTCGGCGCCAGCACCAGTGCCTGCGGCGCGGCGAGCGAGAGATCGAGCATCGTCAGGATCGGTAGCGCGAAGGCTGCGGTCTTGCCGGTGCCGGTCTGCGCCTGTCCGAGTAGGTCGCGGCCTTCCAGCAGCGGCGGAATCGTGCGCGCCTGAATCGGGCTCGGTGTTTCGTAGCCGATGGCGGCAAGACCTGTGATCAGGGATTCAGCCAGCGCCAGATCGGAGAATCGAAGGGCCGGCTCGGTTGCCGCGTCGGACGGTGGGGGCGGCGTAGGGGGCATGGGCGTTCCTGGCGGTCCGCGTTGCGGACGTAGAGCGGTGCCCGGTCCGGTCGGGACTTGGGCGGCGCCCATTGTACGACTTGCGCGGTGCTGCTTGCAGTGGCGGCCGGATCGGCCTCGGTCCGCGCTCAGATGGGTGCGAACAGCTCTTCCAGATCGTCGGGCGCAAAGCTGACGGCGCGGCTGCTGCCGCCGCCTTCGAGCACGGCCTGCGCCAGCGCTGCCTTGTGCACCTGCATCGCCTGGATTTTTTCCTCGACAGTGCCAGCGCAGATCAGCTTGTAGACGAACACCGGCTTGGTCTGGCCGATACGGTGTGCACGGTCGCTGGCCTGCTGCTCGACCGCCGGATTCCACCAGGGATCGTAGTGGATCACGGTGTCGGCGGCCGTCAGGTTGAGTCCGACGCCGCCGGCCTTGAGGCTGATCAGGAACACCGGCGTGTCGCCGTTCTGGAAGCGGTCGACCAGGGCACCGCGGTTCTGGGTGCCACCGGTGAGCATCAGATAGGCGATGCCGCGTGCACGCAGCGCGGCCGCGATCAGATCGAGCATGCCGGTGAACTGCGAGAACACCAGCACGCGGCGGTCTTCGGCGATCAGTTCGTCCAGCAGTTCCAGCAGCAGCTCGAGTTTGGCCGAAGCGGTGATGCCGCGCGCGCCGTCGAGCTTGAGCAGGCGCGGGTCGCAGCAGACCTGGCGCAGCTTGAGCAGGGCGTCGATCACCACGATGCCGGACTGCGACAGCCCGCGCTGCGCCAAGGCCGCCTGCACGCGGCTGTGCTGGGCCAGGCGCAGCGATTCGTAGAGTTCGCGCTGGCGGCCTTCGAGCTCGACGCTGCGCAGGATTTCAGTGCGCGGCGGCAGTTCCGGCGCCACGTCTTCCTTGCGGCGGCGCAGGATCAGGGGTGCGATGCGCCGGTTCAGGCGCTGCTGTCGTGCCACGTCGCCCTGCTTTTCGATCGGAGTACGATACAGGTTGGTGAACAGGCGCTCGTCGCCGAGCAGGCCGGGTTCGACGGCGTCGATCTGCGCCCACAGTTCACCAAGGTGGTTTTCCAGCGGCGTGCCGGTCACCGCGAGGCGGCGCCTTGCGCGCAGTTCACGTACGGTCTGTGCGGCCTGGGTGCGCGCGTTCTTGATCGACTGCGCCTCGTCGAGCACCAGCAGCCCGAAGTCGTGCTCGGCGAGGCGGCGCCGGTCACGTGCCAGCAGTGGATAGGTGGTGATCACCAAGTCGTGCGTCGCAATCCGGCGGAACAACCGCGCGCGCTGCGTGCCGTGCAGGATCAGCAGTTTGAGCAGGGGCGCGAAGCGCCGCGCCTCGCGATACCAGTTGCTGATCAGGCTGGTCGGCACCACCACCAGCACCGGTTTGCACAGACGGCCGCTGGCGCGTTCGGTCCAGATGTGGGCGAGCACCTGCACGGTCTTGCCGAGGCCCATGTCGTCGGCAAGGATGCCGCCGAGCCCGGCGTCGGCGAGAAAGCCGAGCCAGGCGAGCCCTTGCTGCTGGTAGGGGCGAAGTTCGGCTTCGAAGCCCGGCGCGGGCTGCATCGGCTCGCGCCGCGTTTCGAGCCCGTGCAGACGCTGTCTCAGGGTTTCCCCACCGCTCCAGTTCAGTGGCAGTTCGTCGAGAATCGCCGCCTGCGGCAGCCGCAGGTGCAGCCGCTCCTGTCCGTCGTCCGGATCGCGACCGCCGATGTCGACCGGTCGCGCCAGCCATTCGAGCAGCGGTTCGATCAGGGCGCGCAGCCGCACCAGCGGCAATGGCACGTGGCGGCGCCCGTCGACGGTGGCCAGCCACACCGCGTCCGGCGCCTCGTTCGGCAGCGGTTCATGCGGAAAGTCCGGATCGGCGAGTACCTGACGCAGGATCGGCAGCAGATCCAGGCGCTGATCGCCCACGTCGATGCCGAGCGAGACATCGAACCAGGTGTCGTCGCGGTCACGCACGTCGACGTGCCACTGATCCGGCGCCTGCAGCAACTCGACCGGGAAGTCGTCTTCGAATTCGAGCGTAAAGGCGGCGGCCAGGCGCGGCAGCAGATTGGCGAGATGCGACGGCGAGGCCGGGCGGCCTTCGCCGCGTTCGAGGACGTAGTCGGCGGCCAGAAAGCGTGCGGCCTCAGCATCGTCGAGGTACAGGCCGACCACTTGATCGGCCGGCACCAGCCCGAAGGTCAGCAGGCGATCGCGGGCATCACCTTCCAGCGCACGCATACGTTCGATCCGCAGCGGCCGATCCTCATGTGTGAATCGGGTCCAGGCGCGGCCGTCCGGAGGCACACGGTGACCGTCATAGTCGAAAGCCAGCCTGGCGACGCCGATGGTTCGTTCGGCACCGCGCCGAGCCCGCGAGCGAAACGGCGCGCCGCGCAAGCTCAGCACCGGTTTGGGCGTGACGCTCACAGTGACGACCGAATCGCCGTTGGCGAGGACCGGTTCGCCGAGCATCAACGGCACCGGCCCGGTGTGGCGCTGGGTCGCCTCCAACAGGGCGGCCACGCAATGTGCGCATTGCGTGCCGTCCGGGCAGCTGCAACGCATGCTGATTTCGAAGGCCGCCTGGGGATTGGGCCGCAGCTCGATGGAGCACTGATATGACTGTGGTGCGCCATCGAGCACATTCGCCCGGATGCGGGTCTGACGGGGATGCGACTGGTCCATGTCGAAGTCGCTGACGCAGCGTCGCTGCGCGTACTCGCGGCCCTGCCGCAGGGTTTTGCGGTCAAACAGCTGTGGCCAGTTGGACCCGGCCAGCAAGGCGATCAGACGTTCGTCCTCCATCAGGCAAAACAGGCTCGTTCGGGTTGACAGCCGACCAGCGTAGCAAAGCTTTTTCGCTAAACGTAGATCATCTTGCGTGTCATGCCACCGTCGATCACGAGGTTCTGGCCGGTGATGAAGGCGGCTTCCGCCGAAATCAGGTAGTGCACCATCGCGGCGATATCCTCGGGCTTGCCGACACGACCAACCGGGTGCTGCGCGTGGTCCTGGGCGCTGAGTTCCGGCGCGTGGCGCTTGTCGGCGCGCTGCCAGTCGTCGGTCGCGATCCAGCCGGGGCTGACGCAGTTGACGCGGACCCCAGGGCCCAGACTGATCGCCAGCGAGTGCGTGAGCGCGACGATACCGCCCTTGCTCGCCGAATAGGCTTCGGTATCGGCTTCGGACATCAGAGCGCGCGATGAGGCCATCAGCACGATGGCGCCGGGTTTGTTCGTGTCATCCAGAAAAGGCGCGGCAGCGCGCGCCAATAAAAAAGCGCCGGTCAGATTGACCCGCAGCACGGCTTCCCATTCGTCGAGCTGCAACTCGTGCAGGGGCTTGAAGCGCGACACTCCGGCATTGCCGACCACGGCGTGCAGGCCGTCACCGAGCTCGCGTGCCAAGGCGACCGCCTGTTCGACCACCGCCGGATCGCCGGCGCTGCCGTGAACGAAGCGGACTTCGCGTTGGCCGGCCCAGTGCCCGAGCAGTTCCGAGCCGGCCTGTTCATCGACATCGATCACCACGACATGCATGCCCGCGTGCGCCAGACGCAGGCTGATCGCTTTGCCGATGCCCTGGGCGCCGCCGGTGACCACGGCCGATCTGTTGTTCATCTGTCTCTCCGTCGAAGCTGCGGACGCGATCGCCTGCAGCGCGCTAAGGTGGCTGAAACTCTCTTCGATCCTAAATTCGCGAGCTTGTCCTTGGCATGAACAGCTATCTCAGCGGCGTTCTGGCCGTCATGCATTGCGTGCTGCTGCTGGCGGCGGCATCGGCGGCGCCGTGGCGGGCGCTGCTGGCGGTTCCGGTGCGTTTGCACCTGTTGTTTGCCAGCGTGCTGGCCTTGACCCTGACCTGGGCCCTGACGGGCAACGAATGGTCGGTATTGGGCCTGGCCAGCGTCACCCTGCTGCTGGGCGCGCCGCTGGCCTTGATCGTGGGCACGGCGGCCGAGTGCGTGGTGGCGATGCTCGGTGATGTGCCGGTCCGCATGCTGTTGACCGCCGCCTGGGTCGATGTCGCGATCCCGGTTACGGTGACCGTGCTGCTGTTGCGGGCCGCCACGCTGTGGCGACCCGGCCATCGCCGCGTCTACACGCTGCTCGCGGCCGGTGTCGGCGGGATGCTTTCGCGACTCGCGCAATTGCTGGCGTTCAGCGCGATCGCGACACTGCAGTTGCCGCCGGAGACGATGTTGCTGATGGTGCTGGCCGAAGGCCTCGTCAATGCGGCGATCATCGCGATTCTTTCGGCCTGTCGACCGCAATGGCTGCAAACCCTGAGCGAGCCTTGATCGGTGCTCACCTGTTTGGGGTATCGCAAAGCACGGCCGGGGCGCCGGTATAATCCAGACGGCGGTGCCGTCCGGTGCCGGCTATGACCACCTATGGATCGACATGAAAGCGATCGTCTGCAAGGAATTCGGCCCGCCCGAGAAGCTCGTGTTCGAGGATTTCGAACTGCCGGCGCTCAAGCCCAATGAAGTGCGTATCGCGGTCAAGGCGGCCGGCGTCAATTTCCCCGACACGCTGATCATCGAGAACCGCTACCAGTTCAAGGGCACTCCGCCATTCGTACCGGGAGCAGAGGCGGCCGGCAAGGTCATCGAATGCGGCGAGAAGATCCGCCACCTGCGGCCCGGTGACATGGTGGCCGCGCTGTTGACCACCGGCGCCTTCGCCGAGGAAGCCATCACCTCGGGCGAGAACGTGCTGCCGATTCCGCAGACGATGTCGCCGGTGGATGCGGCCGTGTTTCCGCTGATGTATGGCACCACCTTGTACGCGCTCAAGCAGCGCGGTCAGCTCAAGCCCGGCGAAACCCTGCTGGTGCTGGGCGCTGCCGGTGGGGTCGGTCTGGCCGCGGTGCAGATCGGCAAGCTGATGGGTGCGCGCGTGATCGCGGCGGCGAGCAGCGACGAGAAGCTGGCGGTGTGCGCGGCGCACGGCGCGGACGAACTCGTGAACTACGCCGATACCGGCCTCAAGGACGCCGTCAAGCAACTCACGGGTGGCGCCGGCGCAGACGTGATCTATGATCCGGTGGGCGGCCCGCTGGCGCAGGACTGCCTGTCCTGCATCAACTGGAACGGGCGTTACCTGGTGATCGGCTTCGCCGCCGGCTCGATCCCGGAAATCGCCGCGAATCGCCTGCTGCTCAAGGGCGCATCGGCGGTCGGCGTGTTCTGGGGCGCCTTCGTGAGCCGCGAGCCGCAGGCCAGCTTCGACAATTTCCAGCAGCTGTTCGAGTGGTACGCCGAGGACCGGCTCAAGCCAATGGTGTCGAAAACCTATCCTTTGGCGGAAGCCGCCCAGGCCTTGCGGGACATGCTGGGGCGCAAGGTCACCGGCAAGCTCGCGCTCACTACCTGAGGCGACGTTCCCGTCAGGCGCTCAGCGCTTCGAGTGGCGCGGCGCTGATCAGGCTCCGTCTGTAGTCCGCCAGTTCGGCGATGCTCAGCGTCACCAGCTGGTGGCGATGCGCATAGCGCTCGATGTCCGCTCCACGCGCCATGCTGCCGTCCGGGTTCATCAACTCGCACAGCACGGCCGCCGGCTTGAGCCCGGCCAGCACCGCCAGATCCACCGAGCCCTCGGTGTGTCCGCGGCGTTCCAGTACGCCTCCGGGTACCGCCCGTAGCGGAAAGACGTGGCCCGGCCGCGCAAGATCCTCCGCTTGTGCGCCGTCGGCGATCGCGGTGCGAATCGTGGTCACGCGGTCTGCGGCCGATACGCCGGTGGTGACACCTTGTCGCGCCTCGATGCTGACGGTGAAACCGGTGCCGTAGCGGCTGTTGTTGACTGGAACCATCGGCGGCAGTTGCAGGCGCTGGATCGTCGCATCATCCAGGCACAGGCAGACAATGCCGCTGCAATCACGGATCAGCATCGTCATGCTCGCAGTGTCGATGCGCTCGGCGGCGACGATCAGGTCGGCCTCGTTCTCGCGATCGAAATCATCCATCAGGATGACCGGCCGGCCTTGACGCAAATCGGCCAGTGCCTGTTCCAGACGTTGATCGAACGCCTGTTGCTGGGTGGGAAAAACTTCGAATTGGGTCATTGAAACGCGCTCATGCAATCAGGAATGGGCGTTTCAGGGCATACGGCAACCGTTCGCCGTCGGCACCGGTTCCCGGTGCTGATGGCAAGGGCGCACATCTTCTTTCATCCGGACTGTGACCGTCGGCTCTGGAGTCTCACCAGATCTGCTGACCCCGCAATGTGATTGCGGGCGCTCGCGGGCTTGCCACTAGGCTTTACCGCCGGTGGGGAATTTCGCCCCGCCCTGAAGACATACGTGCCGCCGTCGTTGGTGGCGCGGCCATTCTAACGGTTCTTTCGACGGCGGGTATCGTGTCGGATTCGACGCAAGACAGTTCACGGTGCGGGCACGGTTATAATCGCCGCCCTTCGTTCACCGGACCGGGCCCCGCGAACATTGCCGCGGCCCGTCCCGATCACCAGTTCTTGAAACGGATGTTCAAACGCATACTCGTCGTCTGCACCGGCAATATCTGCCGTAGCCCCATCGGCGAAGGTCTACTCAAAGCACGGCTGGACGGCCGTGGAATCGAGGTGTTATCGGCCGGCGTCGGCGCGCTGGTCGGGCACCCTGCCGATGCCCATGCCAGCGCGGTGATGCGCGAGCATGGCTACGATATCGACGCGCACCGCGCGCAACAGGCCACCCAGCCGATCCTGGCCCATTCCGACCTGATCCTGACGATGGACCAGACGCATTCGGATTGGCTGAACCAGCGCTATCCGCAGTTTCGCGGGCGGGTGCACAAGATGCTCAAGTGGCAGGCCAATGCCGATGTGGACGATCCGTATCGACGCCCGCGCGAAGCCTTTGAGCGCTCATTCAGTGAAATCGAATCGGGTGTGGACGACTGGGTCAAGCGCTTGGGGTAAGGGACCATGGCGTCCCGCGGCGCGATATTCGATCACTGAATTTGCTTAGATCGAAGGTGCCGCAAGGGCTGGAGCGGTGCGCGGATACGTTAGACTCGCGCCCGCTGCGGAACCGGTAGCGGGTCGATACGGTCATCTACTCCGTCCGCACGAAGCATTACGCGTCCGCTTTGCTTGAAATGCTTCTGGGCGGATGATGCTCGTTTCGCCGCAAATCGACGCACCTCAATTTCTTCAGACGATACGAACAGGTACTTGAGCGATGGCTGCCCTTGGAACCGAACGCGTCCTCAGCGTTCGCCATTGGAATGACACTCTTTTCAGTTTCACCACGACGCGCGATCCGAGTCTGCGCTTCGAGAACGGCCAGTTCGTGATGATCGGCCTGCAGGTGGAACAGCGGCCGCTGCTGCGCGCCTACAGCATTGCCAGCGCGAACTATGAAGAGCATCTGGAATTCTTCAGCATCAAGGTGGCGAACGGTCCGCTGACCTCGCGGCTGCAACATCTCAAGGAGGGCGACGAAATCTTCGTGAGCAAGAAGCCCACCGGAACGTTGCTGTTGCATGACCTGCTCCCCGGCAAGCATCTGTACCTGCTGTCCACCGGGACCGGACTTGCGCCGTTCATGAGTCTGGTCAAGGACCCGGAGATGTACGAGCGCTTCGAGAAGATCGTGCTGGTGCACGGTGTGCGCCAGGTCAACGAGCTGGCGTATGAGGAATACCTGTCCGAAACGCTGCCGAACGATGAGATTCTCGGCGAGTATGTGCGTGACAAGCTGATCTACTATCCGACCGTGACGCGCGAGGCGTTCCGCAACACCGGCCGCCTGACCCAGCTGATCGAAAGCGGCAAGCTGTTCGACGATATCGGCCTGCCTCGCCTCAACCCGCAAACCGACCGCGCGATGCTGTGCGGCAGTCCGGCGATGCTGACCGACACCGCGGCCCTGCTCGACGCCCACGGCCTCACGATTTCTCCGCATATCGGGGCGCCCGGTGACTACGTGATCGAGCGGGCCTTCGTCGAAAAGTAGGCTGGGCGCCCCTGTCGCCCGGCCTGCCGGTACGGTGCTGCCGCGCTGGGTGTAGCATTTGCAGTCGGCTTTGCGACGATCCGCGCGTCTGTACGGCAGTTCCCGCCGTGGCATGCGGCGTTGCCCGCACCATTGCACGCATGCAGCCCCCCAAGTCTTTAAGTGCCCGAATCATTGTCATTGGCGACCGCCCGGGATCGCGCCAATCCACGGTGAGAACGCTGAGTGCCTCCGGGCTCTCGGAGACCATCGAGGCGGCCGGAGTCGACGAAGCGATCTCGCAGCTGGCCGGTATCGATCTGATTGTTCTGGATGCCAATGCGTCCGAAGACGCCGCGCTGGCGCAATGTCGTCAGCTCCGCGAGCACTGCGAATCCGAACTGCCGATACTCAGCTTGGCCCCGGCCGGTTTGCGCGAGGCGTTGGACGCGGTTGCCGACGTCTGTCTTGCGCAGCCGGTGGAGCCCGCCGTGCTGATTGCCGTCATCAGCACGCTGCTGCGCGCGCGTGCCGCGGAAACGGCCTTGAAGCCTTCGAAAGAATATACGCAAGCGCCCCCACAGCACGACGGAGCCACCCGCGCCGATGCCGAGAATGGACTGAAGGACGACATGCTGTCGGTGCTGTCACACGAGTTGCGCAACCCGCTGAATGCGATTTCGGGTTGGGTGCAGGTCCTTGGTCAGGATCGTTCGCCCGAGACGCTGCGCGAAGGGATTGCCGCGATTGGACGCAATACCCAGATCCAGATTGAACTGATTTCCGATCTGGTGGATGCCTCGCGCGCCCTGACCGGCAAGCTGGAACTCGATCTTCAATCCGTCGACCTGGGCTTCATCACCGAGCAGGCCGTCACGGCCCTGTATGCCGACGCCTCCGGACGACGGGTGACGTTGCGCAGCGCCGAGCTCTACACCTGCATGGTTCGTGGCGATCAATTGCGTTTGCAACAGCTCGTACGCTCCTTGATCGGTCTCGGTATCCGGCACACGGCCGAAGGCGGCACGATTGGCCTCACGCTCGCGCAGGACGGCGATCTGGCGATGCTCTCGATCAGCATCGACCGCTGCGATATCGAACAGGCAGTGCTGGACGGTATTTTCAACGTGAGTGCTTCGAAACCGCGCCGGCGTCTCGACGGACTTGGCCTCAAGCTGTTGATGGCGAAGCGCCTGGCGGAGCTGCATGGTGGCGCGCTCAGTGCGACAACGGATGCCAGCGGGGCGCTTCGATTCGCCTTGAGCATGCCCAGTGAAGCGGATGCTGCGCCGATCGATATCGATGCGCTCACGGCACAGGCGATGCAGGCTGAAGTCAGTCGCCTGGCCGGTATCGACGTGATGGTGGTCGATCCGGACACCGAATCGCGTCAGGCATTGCGCGACCTGTTGCGTTCGCTCGGCGCCAACATGATCGAATGTGCCAGTTCCGAGCGCGCGCTCAAGCTGCTGCGCGGTATGCACCCGTCCGTGATCATTCTCGCCGCAGCACTTGCAGGGGATGATCTCGGCCGCTTCACGGCCGGGGCGCGACGCTATGGCGGTGTCGAACAGCCAATGATTGTCCTGCTGCCGAGCGATGCGGCGGCGATGTCGGCATCAGCGTTGGACGGATTCCAGGCGCAGCTGCACCGGCCGGTCACGCGCGAGGCCTTGTGCGCAGCGGTCGAGTCGGTGGTGTCGGCACGCCACTGAGCGCATGAACCGCGGCTCACGAAAAAGCCCACCGTTTGAAGGTGGGCTTGGTGACTGACACGGGTAATCGCCTATTCGACCGCGTCGCCTTCGCTCACGGTGATCGTGATCGTGTCGGATTTGACCACCGGATCGGTCGGCTGATGTTTCCAGTCACCGAGGATCAGTTGCAGGGTGTGTTCGCCGGGCGTGAGTTCGATCTCGGTTTCGGTCTGTGCCTTGCCGAAGTGAACGACTTGATCGGTAGCCGGCAAGGGCCGGTCGGTGTCAATCTCCGGATCATCGATCAGCAGATGATGGTGGCCGGAATTCGGCAACGGGTCGCCAGCGGGCACGATCTTCACGTGTTCCGCGCCAAACACGATTTTCACCGGACTGCTCACGGTAGCGCCATCGGTGGGTTCCACGAAGTAGACCCGCGCATCGTCCGGAACCGGGGCGGGGGTGCTCATGGCCGGTTCGGTCGTCATCTCATGAGCGGCCGGTTCGGCGGGGGTCATTGCCTTCATGTCCTCTGAACTGTCAGCGGGTTCCTGATTGCAGCCGGTGGCCAGAGTCAGAACGAACAAGGGGACGGCGGCGTAGGCGAGACGCATGGCATGCTCCTGCTGCGTTGGGGGAGGCCGATTCTTCCACATGGCGAGCGCCGCGACCAACTCGCGCAAAACCGCTGCGCATTGTGGCCGGACCGCAAAACGTGTACCGTGCGCGCCAGTTTGTCGCGGCGCGGTCCGGTTCGCGCCCGAGGTCCACCGGCCTTAGCCGCTTTTCCTCTTTAGCAAACCTGTCCGGCCTTCGCCGGATAATCCGAATCTCATGCGCCTGAACCGGTGCTTCCAGCGGAAGCCAGGCCGAACAGGATGCATACCAGATGAATTTTTCTGAACTCGGCGTAGACGCCGCCCTTGCGCGTGCGGTCGCCGATCTCGGCTTTACCGTTCCCACGCCGATCCAGGCCCAGGCCATCCCGGTGGTGCTGAAAGGCGGTGATCTGCTCGCCGCCGCGCAAACCGGCACCGGCAAGACCGCCGCCTTCATGCTGCCGCTGATGAGCCGGCTGATGCAGGGCAATTCGCGGCGCGAGCCGCGCGCCCTGGTGCTGACGCCGACGCGCGAGCTGGCCTCGCAGATCGCCGACGATGCCTCGGCCTACGGCCGCCATGCGCGGCTGCGCAACACCCTGATCTTTGGCGGCGTCAGTGCGCGTCCCCAGGAAGCGGCGCTGCGTCGTGGCGTCGATATCGTCATCGCCACGCCGGGCCGTCTGCTGGATCACGCCTCCACGCGCACCATCGATCTGTCGCATGTCGAGATTCTGGTGCTGGACGAGGCCGACCGCATGCTCGACATGGGCTTCATCCGCGACATCCGGCGCATCCTCGCCTTGCTGCCGGCGAAGCGTCAGAACCTGCTGTTCTCGGCGACGTTCTCGCCGGAGATCCGCAGCCTCGCCGGCAGTCTGCTGCATGCCCCGGCGACGGTCGACGTGGCGCCGCGCAACTCCACCGCCGAGCGCGTCGAACAGCGCATCTATCATTGCGACAAGTCGCGCAAGCAGCCGCTGCTGTCCTACCTGATCGGCAACGGCAACTGGCGTCAGGTGCTGGTCTTCACCCGCACCAAGCACGGCGCCGACCGCCTCGCCAAGCAGCTCGAGCGTGACGGCCTGACGTCCGCCGCGATTCACGGCAACAAGTCGCAGAACGCCCGCACACGGGCGCTGGCCGACTTCAAGGCGAACCGCGTACGGGTGCTGGTGGCCACCGACATTGCCGCGCGCGGCATCGACATCGTCGAACTGCCGCATGTAGTCAACTACGAGCTGCCGCATGTGCCGGAAGACTACGTGCATCGCATCGGCCGCACCGGTCGCAACGGCTGCGAGGGCGAAGCGATCTCACTGGTGTCCGAGGACGAACGCGGGCAGCTGCGCGATATCGAGCGGCTGCTCAAGCGCAGTCTGCCGGTGACCGAGCAGGTTGGCTTTACCTTGAGCCGCCCGCCTTCCGGCGAGGTTCGTCGCCCCGCAAAGAGCCCTACCAAGCCCAATAACGCCCGCGCCGAGGACGGTAACAAGTCCGGCGCGCCGGGCCAGAAGCGCCGTCGGCGCCCCCGTCGTGACGGGCAGGCGCCGCACAGCGGCCACGCTCACCCTTCCAAGACCAAGGATCGCGCATGATTCGTATCTACGCAGGCGGCCTGCCGCCCGATATGACCGAGCAGGAACTTTCAGAACTGTTTTCCGAACACGGCCGGGTGCGCGAGCTGTCGCTGGCCCATGACGTTTTCACCGGGCGTTGCCGCGGCTTCGGCTTCGTGGCGATGGAAGGCCATCATGCGCGGGCCGCGATCACGGGCCTCAACGGGCGCGAAGTGCGCGGACACATCCTTCGCGTCAATCAGGAAAAGACCAAGCCGGGCGCGCGCCGCGGCGGTCGTCGCTAGTTGATCTAGTCGTCCAACTGCTCGACCGCTACGGGTATTGCCAAAGAGTGTTTTTCTCCCTCTCCCTCTGGGAGAGGGCCGGGGTGAGGGCGCTTTCATGGCTCCGCACTGGGCCCCAGGGCGAAAGACGCCTTCATCCCCAGTCTTTCCCCCGGAGGGAGTAGGGCGCCATTTAAGCCCCCTCGGTTCGTGCCGCCGACGCTTCCTAGGCCCTTTCGATCCGGTCCACGCCGTCGGCGTGCCCAAGCAGGAGCACGTCGGCTCCGCGGTGGGCGAACAATCCCACGGTGACCACGCCGGCGATCTGGTTGATCGTGCTTTCCAGCGCGGGTGGGTCGGAAATCCGCAGGCCGTGAACGTCCAGAATGTGGTTGCCGTTGTCGGTGACCACGCCCTCGCGCCATACCGGACGACCGCCGGTTGCCGCCAGCTTCCGGGCCACCAGACGGCGGGCCATCGGGATCACTTCCACCGGCAAGGGGAAAGCCCCGAGCATCTCGACGCGCTTTGAGCGGTCTGCAATGCAGATGAAGCGTTGGCTCGCGGCCGCCACGATCTTCTCGCGCGTCAGCGCGGCGCCGCCGCCCTTGATCAAGTTCAGGCGTGCGTCGGATTCGTCGGCGCCGTCCACGTAGATCGAAATGCCGTCGACCTCGTTGAGGTCGACCACCGGAATCCCGATCGCGCGGAGCCGTTCCGTACTGGCGAGCGAGGATGACACCGCCGCCGGAATTCGCGACCTGTGCGCCACCAGCGCGTCGATGAACAGATTGACGGTGGAACCGGTGCCGACGCCCAGCACCTCACCCGGCACCAGATACTGCAGGGCCGACTCGGCGGCGAGGCGTTTTGCGGAATCCTGGGACATGGGCGGGCGTGGCGGAAAGGGTCGCTGAATCTACCGTGTTTCGCCGCGATTCTCACCCGCTGGCCGGTTTCGTCGGCCGCGCGCCGAACAGGGCGCTGCCGAGCCGTATCAGGGTCGCCCCTTCGGCGATCGCTGCTTCGAAGTCGCCGGACATGCCGGCCGACAGCGTGTCGAGCCTGAGCCCCCGTTCCAGCAGCGATTCATACAGTTCGCGCAGTCGTCGATAGGGGCGTCGTGGGTCGCTCCCCGGGGATGCCGGTGCGGGAATCGTCATCAGCCCGCGCAGCCGCAGCCCCGGTTGCGCGGCGGCGAACTCGCACAGCGCGGCCGCATCCTCGGGCCTCACGCCGGACTTGCTGGCCTCGCCGTCGATGTTGATCTGCACGCACACGTTCAACGGCGCCAGCGCCGCCGGACGTTGCTCGCTCAGGCGTCGCGCGATCCTGTCGCGGTCCACACCGTGAACCCAGTCGAAGCGGGACGCGATCTCGCGCGTCTTGTTGGACTGAACCGGCCCGGTGAAATGCCATTCCAGGCCGCAATCGGCGAGCGCGTCCATTTTTTTCACGGCTTCGGACAGATAGTTCTCACCGAAGGCGCGTTGGCCGTTGCGCACAGCATCACGAATCGTTTCAACATCGAAGGTCTTGCTCATTGCGAGCAGCCGAACGGTTCCCGGTGCGCGCCCGGCGGCGGCACTCGCGTGCTCGATCCGGGCCCGGATTTGCGTAAGGTTTTCAGCGATGTGCGTTTTCTTGCCTGTCATCGGGTTTGCCGATAGTGTTCGAGCGTTCGGGGAGCCGCAATCAAACTGGGGAGTGTTCATGGATATCGCGCAGCTCTTGACCTTTGCCGTCAAACAAGGCGCATCCGATTTGCACCTGTCGGCCGGGGTCGAGCCGATGATTCGTGTCGACGGCGACGTCAAGCGCATCAACCTGCCGCCGATGGAGCACAAGCAGGTGCACGGCATGATCTACGACATCATGAACGACAAGCAGCGCAAGGACTACGACGAGTTCTTCGAGACCGACTTCTCGTTCGAGATTCCGGGGCTTGCGCGTTTCCGCGTCAATGCTTTCACCCAGGCGCGCGGCGCCGGCGCGGTGTTTCGCACGATTCCCAGCAAGATCATGTCGCTGGAAGATCTCAAATGTCCGCCGATCTTCAAGGACATCGCCAAGTTCCCGCGTGGCGTGGTGCTGGTCACCGGACCGACCGGCTCCGGCAAGTCGACCACGCTGGCGGCGATCGTCAACCACATCAACGAAAACGACTACGGGCACATCCTCACAATCGAGGATCCGATCGAATTCGTGCACCAGTCCAAGAAGTGCCTGATCAACCAGCGGGAGGTGCATCGCGATACGCTCGGCTTCAATGAAGCACTGCGCTCGGCACTGCGCGAGGATCCGGATGTCGTCCTGGTCGGCGAAATGCGCGATCTGGAGACGATCCGTTTGGCGCTGACGGCCGCCGAAACCGGGCATCTGGTGTTCGGCACCCTGCACACCAGTTCCGCCGCCAAGACGGTCGATCGCGTGGTCGATGTGTTTCCGGCGGCCGAGAAGGACATGGTTCGCGCGATGCTGTCCGAATCGCTGCGCGCGGTGATTTCGCAGACCCTGCTCAAGAAGACCGGCGGCGGCCGCGTCGCGGCCCACGAGATCATGCTGGGCACCCCGGCGATCCGGAACCTGATCCGCGAAAACAAGATCGCGCAGATGTACTCGGCGATCCAGACCGGCGGCAAGGACGGCATGCAGACGCTCGACCAATGCCTCAAGGACATGGTCAAGCGCGGCCAGGTGTCCACCGCCGAGGCGCGCCTGCGCGCCATGAACAAGCACGACTTCTGATGTCCGCCCGTCGCGAATCTTGCCTCGCGGGGCGCCGCATTTCGGCGATTGTGCTGGGGGCGCTGATGCTATGGACCTGTGTCGCCGTGTCGGCGGAACTCCCGAAAGTCGGAGACGTCCCGCCTAATGTCTTCGGCAAGGACCAGCGCCGTGAACGCGTGGATCTCGAAGCCTTGAAAGGCGAGGTCGTGGTCCTGACGTTCTGGGCCTCCTGGTGCGGCCCCTGCATGAAGGAAATGCAGATGCTGTCGCAGCTCAAGGCACTGGCTGACAAGCAGAACGCCAGCCTGGAGATCATCGCGGTCAATTTCCACGAATCGCATGAACGCTATCGGCAGATACAGAAGCTGCTCAAGGATCTGCCGATTCGAGTCGTCGAAGACCGATACGCGCGCGCATCGCAGACCTATGGCATCAAGGGGATCCCCAACATGTGGCTGATCGGCCGTGATGGCGTGATCGCGGGCCACCATGTCGGTTACTCGGAAGCGCAGCTCAATGATCTGCTGGCGGAGATCAGCGCGCTGATGTCGGCGCCGGCGCAAGTCGCCATGCTGGCCAACCCGCGCTGAGCTGCGCATCGCACTGACGAGGCACCAATGGAACGAGATCAGGCAATCAAACTCGTCAGCCAGTTGCTGGGCTTGATGAAGCAGAAAGGGGGCTCGGACCTGTTCATCTCCTCCGGCTTTCCACCGGCGATGAAGATCGACGGGAAACTCACCCCGGTGATGGACAAGCCGCTGACAGCGGAAGCCGCTGCGGTGATCATGCGGGCCTTGATGAATGACCGGCAGATCAAGGAGTTCGAAGCCAATAACGAATGCAACTTCGCGATTTCACCACCGAACATCGGGCGCTTTCGCGTCAATGCCTTTGTTCAGCAGGGCCGCGTCGGCGGCGTGATGCGCACGATCAACACCACCATCCCCAGCTTCGAAGACCTGGGACTGCCGCCGCAATTGCGTGACGTGGTGATGGCCAAGCGGGGTCTGGTGCTGATGGTCGGCGCCACCGGCTCCGGCAAGAGCACCTCGCTGGCGGCGATGCTCGGTTATCGGAACACCCACTCACACGGCCACATCATCACCATCGAAGACCCGATCGAATACGTGCATCCGCATGTCGGCTGTCTGGTCACCCAGCGTGAGGTCGGTGTGGATACCTATTCCTGGGAAAACGCACTCAAGAACACGCTGCGTCAGGCGCCGGATGTGATTCTGATCGGCGAGATCCGCACCCGCGAAACCATGGAATACGCGATCAATTTCGCGGAGACGGGCCATTTGGTGCTATCCACACTGCACGCCAACAGCGCCAACCAGGCTCTCGATCGCGTCATCAACTTCTTCCCGGAAGAAAAGCGCGAGCAGTTGCTGATGGACCTTTCGCTGAACCTGCGTGCCATCATTTCGCAACGGCTGGTGCGCAGTGAAGCCGGAGGGCGTGCCGCGGCGATGGAGATTCTGATCAATTCACCGCTGATCTCCGACCTGATCTTCAAGGGCGATGTGGCGATGATCAAGGAAGTCATGGGGCGTTCGCGCGAGCAGGGGATGATCACTTTCGACCAGTTCCTGTTCGACCTGTTCGAGGCCGGCACCATCAGCTACGAGGAAGCCCTGCGCAATGCGGACAGCCAGAACGAGCTGCGTCTGCGCGTCAAGCTTGAATCCACGCGCGCCCGACAAAGCCTGCTGGATGACCCCGGCGTCCGCGCCATGCAGATGAAGGATGAGGACGACGGCCAGCTGTTGCGCCGATAACACCGATGAGCACCCCGCCGAATTCCCTGCAGGCGTTTCAGAAGCTGCTGGCCTACCTCAAGCTGGCCGTCGAGAAAGGCGCCTCCGATCTGTTCTTCACGCCGGATGCGCCGGCGATGCTCAAGATCGAGGGCCAGATGCTGGCCGTGGGCAAGACCCAGCTCAGCAGCGACTTCATCAAGGAACTTGCCTATAGCATTCTCTCGCCGGAGCAGCTGGAGGTGTTGCGCACGCGGCTGGAGATCGACGTGGCGACGGAAGCCGGCGGATTGGGCCGCTTTCGCGTCAACATCTTCCATCAGCGTTCCACCGTGGCGATGGTGCTGCGCCACGTGAAGGCCGAGGTGCCGCGACTCGAGCAGCTCGACATGCCCGAAATCATCAAGGATCTGGTGATGCTCAAACGCGGCATGGTGCTGATGGTCGGCGCCACCGGTTCGGGCAAGAGCACTACGCTGGCGGCGATGATCAACCATCGCAACGAACACGCCGCCGGACACATACTCACGATCGAAGACCCGATCGAATACGTGCATCCGAATCGCCGCAGCATCGTCAACCAGCGCGAGATCGGCGAGGACACCGCATCTTACGAGCGCGCCCTGGTCAGCTCCCTGCGCGAAGCGCCGGACGTGATTCTGATCGGCGAGATTCGCAAGCGCGACACCATGGAGGCGGCGATCCAGCTGGCCAACACCGGCCATCTTGCCTTGTCGACGCTGCATGCCAACAATGCCTATCAGGCCCTGCAGCGCGTGGTGAATCTCTATCCCCCGGATCTGCGCGACCAGCTTTACATGGACCTTTCGATGACCCTGCGCGCGATCGTGTCGCAGCGACTCGTACGCCGCAAGGACGGTCGCCGCTGCGCGGCGGTGGAGGTCATGGTCAACACCCCGTACATTCAGGAATTGATACTGAACAAGCGGATCGACGAGGTGCGCGAAGCCATGGTGCAGTCTTCGGACCGCGGCATGCAGAGTTTCGATCAGTCGCTGTATGCCTTGTATAAAAGTGGCGCTATCGAACTCGAAGAAGCGCTGGAGAATGCCGATTCGCGCGCCAATCTCGAAGCCAAGATCAACTTCGGAGGCTGAGTGAGTCGGATTTTCGCGTGTCTGAGGGTGGCGGCGAAATGGGGTGTGCCGCTTTCGCTCGGTCTGCTGCTGTGCGTGGTGCGTGGTCATGCCGCAGACGTCGTTGAATGCAAGCCTGCCCAAAATTCAAATCACGTGCGTGCAGCTGTCAAAGACGCCAGCGAAGCGACTGCCAGTGGACAGCGCGAGGCTGCGATCGCGTCGCTGCTTGACGAGGCCGAGGAGGCACGGAAGGGTGAGGGTCGCACGACACTGTTGCTGACGGCGGCTTTTCTGCAACTTCAGGACGGGCAACTCGATGAGGCGCATGACACCCTGTCAGGGGCCATGCAGGCGGCGCCGTTCGATAGCGCGACGCGCCGGGATGTTCGAGAGTTGATGGCGCAGGTGCTGTCGCGGCAAGGGCGATATCAGGAGGTCGTCGATCTCTATGATTCGACAGACGTTTGTGTCGTGGACGCGGCGTCCGGCTCTTCGTACTCCTATGCCGCAGCGCTACTCAAGACTGGTCAGCTGGATCGTGCGAATGAACTGGCGACAGCGCAGATCGGAGAGACGCGCCAGTCCATGAAACTGGAGGCAGATGAATCGCTGTATGTCGATTTCCAGTGGCAGGTGCTCGCGATGTACGCGCAGTGCGCTCTACAGAAGCGCACGCTCTGCCTGGAGAGTTGGCGTGATCTCTATCGGATACGCGACATGAACGAAAGAATACCGCCCGCCTTGAGCTTCATGCTCCCTCATATCAGAGACTGGCCGGAAGCGCAGGTTATATTGCCTGAGAATGTTGCGCTCGACCGCGACACGAGTGATGACAAGGAATGGGCTGCTGCGGCGATCATGCGCGATATGACGCCGGCCTATCCGTCCTCGGCAGTAGAGCGTGGCCAGGAGGGTTGGGTTCTGGTGGGAATGGCGTTCGATCGGGACGGACATGTCACCGACGTCGAGGTACTTAACTCCCGACCGGAAGGTGTTTTCGATATTGCCGCTCTGAGGGCCGCAAAGCGGATCGTAATGATGCCTTCACCGGACATCCCGGTCGGCGAAACGCGTTCGGCGCGCAAGCTCTACCTATTCAAGATGGCGCAATAGCCCATGCTGCGCTTCGCGCTCCAGCGTCTGATCTACGCGATTCCCACCGTGCTGGTGTTGGCGACGCTGACCTTCTTCCTGATGCACGCGGCGCCGGGTGGGCCATTCGACCGCGAGCGCGCGTTGGCGCCGCAGGTGCGCCAGCAGGTCGAAGCGGCCTATGACCTCGACAAGCCAGTGTGGCGGCAGTATCTGATCTATCTGGGGCGCCTGTCTCACGGTGATCTCGGGCCGTCTTTCCAGTACCCCGGATTCACGGTCAACGAACTGATCGCGAGCGGTTTTCCGGTCTCGCTGAAACTGGGGGGATTGGCGATGTTGCTGGCGCTGGCGGGCGGTGTCACGGTCGGGGCGTATGCCGCCTTGCGACAGAAGCGATTCGGCGACTATGCGTCGATGAGCCTGGCGATGACCGGGATCGCCCTGCCGAATTTCGTCATCGCCCCGTTGCTGGTGCTTTTTTTCGCGCTCGGTCTGGGCTGGCTGCCGGCCGGAGGTTGGGAAGCGGGTCAATGGCAGGACATGGTGCTGCCGGTGGTGGCGCTGGCACTGCCGCAGCTCGCCTACCTGGCGCGGCTGACGCGTGGCAGCATGGTCGAGGTGCTGCGCTCGGATTTCATCCGTACGGCCCGCGCCAAGGGCTTGCCGGAACGAACCGTGATCGCCCGGCATGCCTTGCGTCCGGCACTGATGCCGGTGGTGTCATATCTCGGGCCTGCCACCGCCGCGCTGATCACTGGCTCGGTGGTGATCGAACAGATCTTCTCGATACCGGGCCTGGGGCGACATTTCATCCAGGGTGCGCTGAATCGCGACTACACCGTCGTCATGGGCGTGGTGATCTTTTATGGCGTACTGATCGTGGCGCTGAATTTCATTGTGGACCTGAGTTATGGCGCGCTCGATCCGCGAGTGCGCCAGCGCTGATGGCCATGCCCGCCACGTCCTTGGCACCCGCGTCCGGGATCGGAAGTTCCGGGCCTTTGGCGTGGCGGCGTTTGCGCGAGCATCGCGCGGCGCTGGTGTCCCTGGTGCTGCTCGTGCTGATCGCCCTGAGCTGCATGGTCGGACCGTGGTTGCTGGAGTGGAGCTATGACGAACTCGATTTCGAGCACGTCAACGCCGCGCCGGAGACCGGCCACTGGTTCGGCACCGACAGTGTCGGCCGCGACCTGCTGGCGCGCACGCTGCACGGCGGACGCATATCGTTGCTGGTCGGCATCGTCGCCACACTGGTTTCCCTGAGCGTGGGCGTGGTCTATGGCGCGGTGGCCGGCTATGCCGGTGGTCGTGTCGACAACCTGATGATGCGCGCCGTGGACATTCTCTACGCGCTGCCGTTCATGTTTCTGGTGATCCTGCTGATGGTGCTGTTCGGCCGACATCTCGTGTTGATCTTCGTCGCCATCGGCGCGATCAACTGGCTGGACATGGCGCGCATCGTCCGCGGTCAGACGCTGTCGCTGAAACACAAGGAATTCGTCGACGCGGCACGTGTCGGCGGTATCGGTCCGTATGGCATCTTGCGCCGGCACATCGTGCCGAACCTGATGGGCGTGGTCGTGGTGTACGTTACGCTCACGATTCCGCAGGTGATCCTGGTGGAATCGTTTCTCAGCTTTCTCGGGCTGGGGGTACAGGAGCCGTCCACGAGCTGGGGCGCCTTGGTCAATGATGGTGCCGCTGACATGGAAACCGCGCCTTGGGCGCTGGCGTTTCCGGCCAGCCTTCTCGCGGTGACGCTGCTGTGTTTCAACTTTCTCGGCGATGGCCTGCGCGATGCGCTCGATCCCAAGGACCGATAGCCGTGATGAATGGATCAAAAGCGGGATTTCGCGCAAAGACGCAAAGACGCAAAGAACAGCGACCTTTAGAAACAGAAGTGGCTTTTCAAGCATTTCCTTCGCGTATTCGCGCCCTTGCACGAGACCAGACGCTTCTCGAATGACCCTCCTCCAGGTCCATGATCTCGGCGTGAACTACTCGGCGCATGGCCGTGAAGTTTGCGCGGTCGATCGTGTCAGTTTCGAACTGGCGGCGGGCGAGGCGCTCGGCATCGTCGGCGAGTCCGGTTCCGGCAAGTCGCAGACCGCGCTCGCGGTGATCGGCCTGCTGGGTACCGGCGCTCGCTGCACGGGACGCATCGAATTCGATGGGCAGTCCCTGCTCAACGCACGGCCGCGTCAGCTGGCGCGGATTCGCGGCGCCGAGATCGGCATGGTGTTCCAGGACCCGATGACCTCGCTCAACCCCTACCTGCGCATCGGGGCCCAGATTCAGGAGGTTCTGGGCCTGCACCGCGGCCTGCGTGGTCGCGCGGCGCGGGCCGAGGCCGAGCGCTGGCTGTCCACGGTGCAGATCACCGATGCGCGCCGCCGTATGACGCAATATCCGCATGAACTCTCGGGCGGCATGCGTCAGCGCGTGATGATCGCAATGGCGCTGTGCTGCGGTCCGCGCCTGCTGATCGCGGACGAACCCACCACGGCGCTGGATGTCACGGTGCAGGCGCAAGTGCTGCGCCTGCTCGCCGAGTTGCAACGCGATCTGGGCTTGGCAACATTGCTGATTACGCACAACTTCGGCGTGGTGTCGGAGTTGTGTCAGCACGTGCTGGTGATGAACCACGGGATGGGGGTGGAGAGCGGCACCACCGAGCGCGTGCTGCACGCCCCGCAGGCCGAGTACACCCAGCGCCTGATCGCGGCGGTGCCGCGCTTGAGCGGGCCGGTGGCGGTTGGGTGAGGGCAACGGCCATGCCGCGAGCGGCACCCCGCACAATGAATCGCCTGCGGCATGGCCGTTGTCCTCACCCACCACTCGCATCCGCGAGCGGTCCCCCTCTGCTGCAAGCGGGCGAGGGTAGGTCGGCATTACGCCGCGCGTGATTTACGTGAAAGACCGCCGTTCATTGCGTCTTCGCGCCTTTGCGCGACACGAAAGCCCCTACCAGCCCCGCTTGAGAATCGGCTTGAGGAAGTGCCCGGTATACGAGCGCTTGACCTTGGCCACGGCCTCGGGCGTGCCGGCGGCGACGATTTCGCCACCGCCGTTGCCGCCTTCGGGGCCGAGGTCGATCAGCCAGTCGGCACGTTTGATGACATCGAGATTGTGTTCGATCACGATCACGGTATTGCCATGCTCGCGCAGGCGTTCCAATACTTTGAGCAGTTGCGCCACGTCATGAAAGTGCAGGCCGGTGGTCGGTTCGTCGAGGATGTAGAGCGTCTGCCCGGTATCGCGACGTGACAGTTCCTTCGCCAGCTTGATGCGCTGCGCCTCGCCGCCGGACAGCGTGGTCGCGTTCTGGCCCAGGGTGATGTAGGACAAGCCGACCTCCATCAGGGTGTCGAGTTTGCGCTTGAGCACCGGCACGGCGTTGAAGAACTCCAGCGCGTCCTCGACCGTCATGTCCAAGGCTTCGTTGATCGCCTTGCCCTTGTACTTGACCTCCAGGGTTTCGCGGTTGTAGCGGCGGCCGTGGCAGGTGTCGCAAGTGACGTAGACGTCCGGCAGGAAGTGCATTTCCACCTTGATCACGCCGTCGCCCTGACAGGTTTCGCAGCGGCCGCCCTTGACGTTGAAGCTGAACCGGCCGGGTGTGTAGCCGCGCGCGCGCGATTCCGGAACCGAGGAATACAGTTCGCGGATCGGGGTGAACAAACCGGTGTACGTCGCCGGATTGGAGCGCGGCGTGCGCCCGATCGGCGCCTGGTTGATGTCGATCACCTTGTCCAGCGAATCCAGGCCGGCGATCTCCCTGAGCGGCGAGTGCTGAATGCCGGCGCCATTGAGTTCGCGCGCGGCATAGGCGTAGAGCGTGTCGTTGACCAGCGTGGACTTGCCGGAACCGGAGACGCCGGTGACGCAGGTGAACAGACCCAGCGGAAATTCCGCATCGACATTCTTGAGGTTGTTGCCGGTCGCGCCCTTGAGGTGCAGCCAGCGTTCGTCCTGCGGCTTCACGCGTTGCTTGGGGACTTCGATGCGGACTTCGCCGGACAGGTATTTTCCGGTCCAGGACCGTTCCGCCTTTTCGAGATCGGCCGGGGAGCCGTGGGCGACAATCTCGCCGCCGTGCACGCCGGCACCGGGGCCGATGTCGACCACGTAGTCGGCCTGGCGGATCGCATCCTCGTCGTGTTCGACCACGATCACGGTGTTGCCGAGATCGCGCAGCCGCGTCAGCGTCTGCAGCAGGCGTTCGTTGTCGCGCTGGTGCAGACCGATGCTGGGTTCGTCCAGCACGTACATCACGCCGACCAGGCCGGCGCCGATCTGGGATGCCAGGCGGATGCGCTGCGCCTCGCCGCCGGACAGGGTCTCGGCCGAGCGTGACAGCATCAGGTAATCCAGACCCACGTTGTTGAGAAAGCCCAGGCGCGCGGCGATTTCCTTGATGATCTTGTCGGCGATCTGGCCCTTGTGGCCGGGCAGGTCCAGCGCGCGGAACCAGTCCTCGGCGTCGCGGATCGACAGCCGCGTCAGCGCCGGCAAGGGCTGTTCGGCGACGAACACGTTGCGCGCGGCAAGATTCAGGCGATCGCCGTCGCAGGCGGGGCAGGGCTTGTCCGATCGGTACTTGGCCAATTCCTCGCGCACGGCGTCGGATTCGGTTTCACGGTAGCGCCGCTCCAGATTGGGAATGATGCCTTCGAAACGGTGCGTACGCGTGGCCTTGCGGCCGCGTTCGTCCGGGTAGCGGAAGGCGATCTTGTCGGTGCCGCTACCGTATAGAACGATGTCGCGCGCCTTTTGCGGCATACGCACGAACGGCACTTCCAGGTCGAAGTCGTAGTGTTCGGCCAGAGACTGCAGGATCGCCCAGTAGTAGGGATTGCGGCGGTCCCAGCTGCGGATCGCGCCGGCCGCCAGCGACAGCTCAGGATGCGCGACCACGCGATCCGGGTCGCACACCTGCATCTGGCCGAGACCGTCGCAGCTGGGGCAGGCGCCGTGCGGCGCGTTGAACGAGAACAGGCGCGGTTCCAGCTCCGGCAGCGAATAACCACAAACGGGGCAGGACATCTTGGAGCTGAAGGTGATGTGCTCGCCGTCGCCGGAATGCGGTGCGATATAGGCCAGACCGTCGGCCAGCTTGAGCGCGGTTTCGAAGGACTCGGCCAGACGCTGCTTCAATCCGCCGCTCGCATCGCCGCCGTCGGCGGCGGGGGGGCGCACCTTGAAGCGGTCGACCACGATTTCCACATCATGCTTGAGCTTGCGGTTGAGGGTGGGGATTTCCTCCAGTTCGTAGACGCGGCCGTCCACCCGGGCGCGCACGAAGCCCTGTGCGCGCATCTGTTCGAAGATGTCTGCGTGCTCGCCCTTGCGGCCACGGACCACCGGCGCCAGCAGCAGCCAGGCCGAGCCTTCGGGCTGTGCGAGCACGCTGTCGACCATTTGCGACACTTCCTGCGCTTCGAGCACGGTGCCGTGGTCTGGGCAGCGCGGTTGGCCGACGCGGGCGAACAGCAGGCGCAGATAGTCGTAGATTTCGGTGACGGTACCGACGGTCGAGCGCGGGTTGTGCGAGGTCGACTTCTGCTCGATCGAGATCGCCGGCGACAGACCCTCGATGGTGTCCACGTCCGGCTTCTGCATCATCGACAGGAACTGCCGGGCATAGGCCGACAGCGATTCGACGTAGCGGCGCTGGCCCTCGGCATAGAGCGTGTCGAAGGCGAGCGAGGATTTGCCGGAACCGGACAGGCCGGTGAACACGATCAACTGATCGCGTGGCAGATCCAGCGAAACATTCTTGAGATTGTGCGTGCGCGCGCCGCGGATGCGGATGGCGTCCATGGACATGGGGGGCGTCAGGGTCAGGGAGCGAATCGCGTACTATACGCAGGGAGTTTTTCACGCCGCAAAGCGCCGCCTGCGTCTCCGGCACGGTCGATGCTTGACGAAGAATGCAGTCCTCGTGCCAGCTGGTACATTGAGGTGCGAGGTCGTCGCAAGGCTGCGGCGAAGCGGGGCAACGGCGCTCCACGTAGACGGTCCGCTACGGGTGGACAGACCGAACCGATTCCGTTCAAGTGGGTCTACCGACCCGAGCCCCCAGTTTTAAACAGCCGAATTCAGCCGAATCCATGAACTCGATCGAATGGCGCGCCACAGCCGGTCTGGCCCTTGTCTATACCTTGCGGATGATGGGCCTGTTCATGGTGCTGCCGGTGTTTGCGCCTTATGCGGGGCAGCTCAGCGGCGGCGCCACGCCCCAGCAGGTCGGGCTCGCGCTCGGTGTCTATGGTCTGACCCAGGCGATATTGCAGCTTCCGCTAGGCTGGCTGTCGGATCGTGTCGGCCGCAAGCCGATCATTCTGGTGGGCATGGCGGTATTCGCTGCCGGCAGCTGGCTGTCGTCCAGTGCCGACACCATCGAATGGCTGATCGTCGGGCGCGCGCTACAGGGCGCCGGTGCCATTTCCTCCGCCGTCAGCGCCCTGCTGGCCGATGTCACGCGTGCGCAGGTGCGTACCCAGGCGATGACCCTCATGGGTGCCGGCATGGGTGGCGCCTTCGTGCTGGCGCTGATCATCGGGCCGCCGGTGGCGGGCATGATCGGCGTCGACGGAATCTTCGCGGGCGCTGGCTGGCTGGCCCTGCTGACCGTGCCGATCCTGATCTTCATGGTGCCCAAGGCGCCGCGTCTGAGCGGTACGCGGGGGCGCGTGCGCGATGTGATCCGCGACGGTCGCCTGCTGCGCATCGATGGCGGCATTTTCCTGCTGCACGCGGCGATGACGGCGACCTTCCTGATGTTGCCCTCGGCGATCGGCGAGGCCATGCACCTCGATCAGGCGGCGCAGTGGGAGGTCTACCTGCCGGTGATGCTGCTGTCGCTGTTCCTGGTCTTCCCGATCATCCGCATCGCCGAGAAGCGCGGCCTGCAGCGCAGCGCCATGGTCGGCGCGATACTGGCGCTGGCCTCGGCGCTGCTGATACTCGGTTTCGCCGAACATCACCCGGCGGTTCTGGTGGGCGCGCTGGGCCTGTTCTTCATCGGCTTCAACTATCTGGAAGGCGCGCTGCCGTCGCTGATCTCGCGTATCGCGCCGGCCGACAACAAAGGCGCGGCGTTGGGCGTTTACGCCACGTCCCAGTTCCTGGGCGCGTTCGTCGGCGGCGCCGTGATCGGCGGCAATGCCATGGATTGGTTGGGAATGCACGGCTTCGCCGTGGTCGCGCTGCTGCCGCTGATCTGGCTGAGCTTCGTGTCCGGCATTCCGGTGGTGCCGCGTCATGAGGCGCCGGTCGAGGCCGAGCCGGCAGCGTCGCAGCGCTGACCGGGCGAGGTCCGGCGTAGCGGGCCGGGTCCGGTATGATGCGCGCCCCGACCGTCCCCGGAATTGCCCCCGGCATCACCCGTGCACGCATGCGGCGACGGCGTTATCGTAGCGTTCTGCGGCCCGCTGCCGGTATCAACGGCACCGCGGCGCACGGAATCTGTCCCCGGGGGACACTCAGACCAGACACAGCGAGGAAGGCCATGGCCCGCGGCATCAACAAAGTCATCTTGATCGGCAATCTCGGCCAGGATCCGGAAGTGCGCTACACGGCATCCGGTACGGCCATCGCCAATCTGCGCATCGCCACGTCCGAGCAATGGCGCGACAAGCAGACCGGCGAGAACAAGGAAAACACCGAGTGGCACACCGTCGTGCTGTTCGGCAAGACCGCGGAAATCGCCGGCCAATACCTCAAGAAGGGCCGTCAGGTCTATCTGGAAGGTCGCCTGCAGACGCGCAAGTGGCAGGACAAGTCCGGAAACGAACGCTACAGCACCGAAGTCGTTGCCAATGAAATGCAGATGCTCGGCGGCACCACGGGCGGCGGCGGTGGTGGTACGGCTAGTTATGATCGAGGCGACAGCAGTCCGCCACCGTCTCGAAGCGCCTCGCCCGAACCGGCGATGGACCGCGACTTCGAGGACGACGATATTCCGTTCTAGCCGCTCCAAAAGCGGGTCTCGCGCCCAGACGCAAAGGCGCTGGGAATGGCAAGAAATTGATTGCGCTCTGGCTTTTTTGCACCGAGCTGAAAAAGGGCCTTTCAGAATGAAGGCGCTTTTCTTTGCGCCTCGGCGTCTCTGCGCGAGACCCACTCTTCAATCTTTGGAACCCTCATGGATCGTCGGCGTATAGCCGCCTGTCTGGCTGGCGCCGCGGCCTTCGTGCCGCTCTATTCACCGCAATCATTGCTGCCGCTGTTGCGCAGCTGGGTGGGCCACGACGCATTTCTGGCCGGCCTGATCATTTCGGCGGGCACGTTCGGTGTGGCGGTTGCCGCGCCGTTCATTGGCTTGGTCGCCGACCGTCTGGGCCGTCGACGCGTCATCGTTCTCGCCAGTTTTTCGGCGGTGCTCCCTACCGTGTTTGCCGCGCTGTCGCCGAGCGTGCATTGGCTGATCGCCTTCCGCTTTCTCGAAGGGCTGAGCCTGCCGGCAATCTTCGCCGTCACGGTGGCCTATGTGAACGAGGAATGGCAAGCGCACGAGGCGCGCGCGGTCACCGGACTGTATGTGGCCGGTACGATCATGGGTGGTTTTTCGGGACGCTTCCTGTCCGGTGTGGTCGCCGAATTTCTGGGCTGGCGCTTCGGTTTTGTCGCGCTGGCGCTGACGCAGCTGCTGCTGGCAGTGCTGATCTTCCGCTGGTTGGCGCCAGACAGGCCTCGCCTGCCGCGCTCCGCCGGCACGCAGCCGAAACTGTGGTCCCTGTTGCGCATGCCGCAGTTGCGCAGCGCTTATGCAGCGGGCTTCAGTCTGTTGTTTGCCCTGGTCGCGGGTTTTACCTACATCTCGCTGCGCCTGGCGGAGCCGCCGTTCGATTTGGGGCCGGGGGGGCTGTCGATGATTTTTACGGTCTACCTGGTTGGCGTGATGATCACGCCGGTGTCCGGTCGGCTGCTCAATGCCTTCGGTCATGCTCGGGTGCTGTCGGGCGCCTGGACCGTCGCCGTGGCCGGACTGATCCTTACGACCCTGCCTTGGCTGGCGGCTGTGGTGCTGGGTCTGACCCTCTTTTCCGCAGGTCTGTTCGTGGCGCAGACCACGGCGACCAGTTTTGTCGGAGAAGCCGTGCCGCAGGCACGCGGTGCAGCGATCGGGCTCTACGTGACCTGCTATTACCTCGGCGGCAGTGTTGGTGGCATTCTGCCGGCGCCGCTGTGGACACACTTCGGCTGGCCGGGCGTCGTCGTACTGATTGCCATGACCGCCGCCTTGTCGGTCCAACTCGGTCGGCGCGCATTCCGTGTTCCGCAACCCGCCCGTGTCGCAGGAGAAACACAATGAGTCGCTTGCAGGTCGAAATCCTCCCGGTCACCGCGTTTCAGCAGAACTGCTCGCTGGTCTGGGATGCGCAAACCATGCAGGGAACGCTGGTCGATGCCGGCGGCGATCCGGACCGGCTCCTGGCTGCAGTGGCCACGCGCGGCGTGAAACTGGAGAAGCTGCTGGTCACCCACGGTCATCTCGACCACTGCGGTGTCGTCGCGGAACTCGCGGAGCGGCTCGGTCTGCCGATCGAAGGCCCGCATCGTGATGATGCGTTCTGGATCGAGTCGATGCCGCAGCTGGCGCAGCAATACGGCTTTCCGCCCAGCCGCAGCTTCGTGCCGGATCGCTGGCTCGAAGACGGTGACCGTGTTCAGGTGGGCGGGCTCGACTTCGACGTGATCCACTGTCCCGGCCATACGCCGGGACACGTCGTGTTCCACCACGCGCCGTCGCAACTCGCTTTTGTCGGCGATGTGCTGTTTCAGGGTTCGATCGGCCGCACCGACTTCCCGCGCGGAAACCATCAGGACCTGATCGACTCGATCCGCAACAAGCTGTTCCCGCGTGGCGACGAGATCCGGTTCGTGCCGGGACATGGACCGATTTCCACCTTCGGCCAGGAGCGGCGCAGCAATCCCTATGTGGCGGATTCGGTTGTCGGCGCGTAGGCGCTGACTGCGAAGCGGGAATGCCGGCACCTGGCGACCGCGCGCTGACGCCTGCGGTAGTGGCGAGTGCTCCGGGATCGTGCTAACACCTCCGGCATAAGAAAAGACGGCATCGGAGGAGTGAGACATGCGTCTGCCGCAGTGGGTCAGCCAGTTGTATCGGGCCGGTCTGGACGTGCCGCCGGAGGATCATCAGCGATGGAGTCTGGAGCGCCTGCGCGAGCTTGTGCACTTCGATGCCGCGCTATGGGGCATGGGCAATCGCGAACGGGGACAGTTCCACAATGTGAAGGTGTTTGGTCTGCCGGCCGAGTACGCGCAGACGCTGGAGCTCACGCGCGAACTGAATCCGGTGTTTCCGTCGCTGGTATCCAGCGGCGGTCGCGTCATCGACATGGCCGAGTTTCTGCCCGGCGACGCCTTCCACGCTTCGGCCGTCTACCGTCAATGCTTCTCGCGTTATGGCATCGAGGCGATTCTGACGACCTGCCATGCCGATCCGCGTTCGGGCCTGTTCACCCTGTTGAGCCTGTACCGGCGTCAGGCGGGCGCGCGCTTCAGCGCCGAAGACCGCCAGCTCTTCGAGACTGCGGCCTACCACATGGTGTCAGCGTACTCGCACGCATTCTTCCTGCACATCACGCGGCCACGCACGCCGCAGGCCGAACAATGCTCGGCGATTGTCGACCGGGAAGGCGTGCTGCACGAGGTGCAGCCGGAATTTCTGGATTTGCTGGAACGGCGCTTCACGCCCTATCGCGGGCGTCAGCTGCCGTTTCGCTTCGAGCCGGATCGGCACGAGCAGCGCATCGAAGGTTTGTTGTTGCAGGTGCGGCCATTCGCGGACCTGTACCTCGTGCAGCTGCGCGAACTCACGCCGCTGGATGGGCTGACCGATCGCGAGCGTCAGGTCGTGCTGGGGGTCTGTCAGGGACTGTCGCACAAGGCGCTCGGACGTGAGCTGGGGCTCGCGTCGACCACCGTATCCAGTCATCTGTACCGCGCCTACGGCAAGCTTGGCGTGGAATCACGCAGTGCGTTGGCGCGGCTGGTGCGCGGCTGAGTGCCAGCGTGGCCAGACGTCGATCGCTTTGGCAATGCGCCACGATGCCTCACGCGGCGCCCATCGCGACACGTCGCCGCGACCTGTTCTGTGTATGGAGCCAGGCCACCAAAGCTTCAGGCGCCATGGGGCGGCCGAACAGATAGCCTTGGGCCTGATCGCAGCCCCATTGGCCGACCATGTCCCGGATTGCATCGTTTTCGACGCCTTCGGCGACGACCCGGTAGCCGAGCTGGTGCGCCAAGTCGATCATCGTGTGCGTGATGGCCTGATCCCGCCTTTCGGTCAGTAGCGAACGCACGAAACTCTGGTCGAGCTTGACCATGCTCGCCGGAATGCGTTTGAGGTAGACGAGATTGCTGGCTCCGGTGCCGAAGTCGTCGATCGATATCTCGACACCCATGTCGCGCAGCGTCAGCAACTGGCTGATGATGTTGTCGAGATCGCTCGACACGACGCTCTCCGTCAACTCGATGCCGAATCGACTCGGGTCGGCGCCCTGGGCCGTCAGGATGTTGTTGACGCGATCGCAGAAGTTGGTATCGACCAGGTCGGTCGACGAGACATTGACACTCACCTTCATGTCGAGGCCGATGCGGTTCCAGGCAACCATTTGTCGCGCGGCTTCGGAGATCACCCAATTGGTCAGGCGCGGCATCAGTGCGGTCTGTTCGGCGATCCCGATGAATTCGGTGGGCGGCACCAGGCCGTACTGCGGATGTTGCCAGCGGAGCAATGCTTCGACGCCAACGCAGTGGCCGCTGTTGAGATCGATCTGCGGCTGGTACTCGAGAAACAACTGAGCGCTCTGGTCGAAGGTGCGCGGCAAATCAGCCAGCAGCAGGAAGCTGCGGCGCGCTTTGGTATAGCGCTCCGCGTCGAATTGCGACCAGTGGCGATGAGCCTTCGCGGCATCCAGTGCTGCGGCCTGAGCTTGATCCAAAGTGATCCTGCCCGCTTCGGCGCCGCGTTCGAGTCGTGCTATCCCCATGCGCGGCTGCGCCTGGATCGGCACGCCGTGGCAGTCGACAGGTTCCCGCGCCGCATCGACAAGCGCCCATAGCCATTCATTGCCCCGCGGCTTGTCGAGGTCAGTGACGATGAAGCCCAAACCGTACAGTCCGACGTGGTAGACGCGGCAATGAGGCAACAGGTGCTCGATCCGTTCGATGAAGCCCTGGATGAATGTCGCCACGCCGCCATAACCGAGCGCATGCACCTTGGCCGCAAAATATTCGGGGCGCAGGGTGTCGAGTACCACCGCGTACACGGCGTCGCCGGACTGTTCCGGATCGTCCGCGATGACCTGCAGGTCGTCGATCATGCGGTCGTAGTTGTAAAGCCCGGTGCCGCGGTGAAGCATGCTCTTGCTGCGTCGCGCCTCGAGTTGAGCCATCGTCAGCGTCGCGAGATTCTCCAGGCTACGCAGCTGCGTCTCACTGACGCCGGCTCGCGGCTGCGTATCGATCACGCACAAGGTCCCGAGCTTGAAGCCTTCGCGCGTCACCAGCGGCACGCCCGCATAGAAGCGGATCCCGGGTTGGCCGGTGACCAGCGGATTGCGCGCGAACCGCTCGTCCTGATGTGTATCGGGCACCAGCAGTATCCCGTCCTCCAGGATGGCATGAGCGCAGAACGACACATCCCTGGACGTCTCTGCGGAGTCCAGGCCATGGTTCGACTTGAACCACTGCCGGTCGTCATCGATCAGCGAGATCAGCGCGATCGGTGCCCCGAGCAAGTCGCGGGCCAGGCTGGTGATGCAGTCGAAGGCTTGCTCCGGGGCCGTGTCGAGTATGTTCAGGCGCCGTAGCGCATTGAGACGGGAGCGCTCGTTGTGCGGCTTGCCTGCTGCGTAGCCGGGCCGATCGGATACTGGGTGCGCGGCGCCCTCGACGGTGTTCCTGTCATTGGTGACTAGATCCTGCATCTCCTGACCTCCCTATCGGACACAGGCGACGCGCGCACACGCATCGCCCCTAAAGCATTGAGTGTCGTTCCGACGCAGATTCCGGGCTAGTCGTCAAAACAGACCAAGGCGCTGTTTCGTTCGGCCTTGATAGCGCGAATCGCGGCAAGGCGCAATCGCTGTAGAAGCTTGCGTGTTTCATGTGAATCACGCGGCGCGTGATGCCGACCGACCCTTGCCCGCATGCGGGCGAGGGGAACGGCCATGCCGCAGCAGATTCATTCTGCGGGGTGCGCTTGTGGCATGGCCGTTAGACACGCCGAGACGTCTCGGTCTCAGCCGCCATTGCGGCGCTTTTCCAGCATTTCGCGCAAGTCCTCTTTCTTCTGCTCACAGGCTTCGGGGTCGGCTTCGCAATCGGCACGGGCCTGCTCGGCGCGATCGCGCAGCTTGGCCTTGCGTTCCTCGCAGTCCTGCGGGTTTTCCTCGCACCAGGACTGAAGCTTTTCGCGGCGCGCTTCGAATTTTTCCTTTTTGGCCTCGCAGGCTTCGGGGTCGGCTTCGCAGTCGGCCTTGATCTGCTCGGCGCGTTCCATGAATTTCTCGCATTTTTCGGGGTTTGCAGCACACATCGCCTCGATATCTCCGCGCGAGGGCTTCTCTGCGGCCTGAATCTGGCTGGCGAACAGCAGGGTGACGGCCAGCAGCAGGGTCTTTTTCATGTTCGTGAACTCCAGGATTGTGGGAGGAGGATGAGCCTAGCGGGAAAACGCTGCGCTGCGCTCGCGGTTGACGTCCCTTGCCCGCAGGGCGCTGGCACAGGACAATATGCGGCCATTTTTGTCGCTGCCGCTCGCTGTGGCGACCGTTGCCCACCCGGACCCGCGTCTTGAAATCCAGCCGCCTCGAACTCGCCAATGCCATCCGCATGCTGTCCGTGGATGCCGTCCAGAAAGCCAATTCCGGGCACCCGGGCATGCCGATGGGCATGGCCGACATCGCGGAAGTTCTGTGGAACGATTTCCTGAAACACAACCCGGCGGACCCGAAATGGCCGGACCGTGACCGCTTCGTCGTTTCCAATGGCCACGGCTCGATGCTGCTGTACAGTCTGCTCCATCTGAGCGGCTATGCGCTGAGCATGGAAGACCTCAAGGCCTTCCGCCAATTCAAGTCCAAGACGCCGGGGCATCCCGAAGCGCATATCACGCCGGGCGTGGAAACCACCACCGGCCCGCTGGGGCAGGGGCTGGCCAATGCCGTGGGCATGGCGATCGCCGAATCGGCGCTGGCGGCGCGATTCAATCGTGAAGATTTCACGATCGTGGACCACTACACCTACACCTTCGTCGGCGACGGCTGCCTCATGGAAGGCATCTCGCACGAGGCCTGTTCGCTGGCCGGCACGCTGGGCCTGAAGAAGCTGGTGGTGTTCTACGACGACAATGGCATTTCGATCGACGGTGAGGTCGAAGGCTGGTTCGGCGATGATACCCCGGCCCGTTTCGAGTCCTACGGCTGGCAGGTGGTACGCAACGTCGATGGCCACAACCCGGACGAAATCCGCAAGGCAGTGGATACCGCGCGCAAGTCCGATGTGCCGACGCTGATCTGCTGCAAGACCGTGATCGGCTGGGGCAGCCCCGGCAAGCAGGGAACCTCCAAGGTTCACGGTGCAGCGCTGGGCGCGGACGAAGTTGCCCGGGTTCGCGAAACCCTGAAGTGGACATACGCGCCCTTCGAGATTCCGCAGTCGGTCTACGAGGGCTGGGACGCCAAGGCGCGCGGCGCAGCGTCACAGGAATCCTGGACGCGGTTGTTCGAGGCCTATTCCCGGGAATTCCCTGATCTGGCAGCCGAGTTCTCGCGTCGCATGAGTGGCGCGCTGCCGCCGGACTGGTCAGAGACCGTGCTCCAGCTACTGAAGACGGCGCGTGCGCAGGACAAGCCGATCGCTTCGCGCAAGGCATCCAATCTCTCGATCGGCATCATCGCGCCACGCCTGCCGGAGATCATCGGCGGTTCGGCGGACCTGGCCGAGTCCAACCTCACGCACTGGGACGGTGCGGTGACGCTGCAGCCGCAGCGCGTGGTCGGCAACTACATCAACTACGGCGTGCGCGAGTTCGGCATGGCAGCGGCGATGAACGGCTTGGCGCTGCACGGCGGTTTCATTCCGTTCGGTGGCACCTTCCTCACGTTCTCCGATTACGCGCGCAATGCGATCCGCATGGCGGCGCTGACCAAGACCCGCGCGATCTACGTGTTCACGCACGATTCGATCGGGCTGGGCGAAGATGGTCCGACACATCAGGCGGTCGAGCACGCGATGAGCCTGCGCATCATCCCGAATCTGGAAGTGTGGCGCCCCGGCGACACCTTCGAAACGGCGGTGGCCTGGAAGCTCGCGGTGGAACGCAGTGACGGCCCCAGTGCATTGTTGCTGTCACGCCAGAATCTGGACGTGCAGGCGCATGACGAGGATGGCGAGGATTTTGTGGCGCGCGGCGCTTATGTGCTGCGCGATGCCGAGGTGCCGGCGGCAGTCCTGATCGCCACCGGCTCGGAAGTGGCCTTGGCGATCAAGGCGGCGGACGGCCTGGCTGACAAGGGCGTGGCGGTACGCGTCGTGTCCATGCCCTGCGTCGAGCGTTTCCTGCGGCAGCCGCGGACCTACCGCGAAACCGTGTTGCCGCCGACGCTGCGCAAGCGTCTGGCGCTGGAAGCGGGCGTCAGCGTGTTCTGGCGTGGCCTGGTGGGAGATGAGGGCGATGTGATCGGCGTGGACAGCTATGGCGAATCCGCACCGGCGGCCGACGTGTTCCGCCACTTTGGCTTCACGGTCGAGAACGTCATGTCTCGCGTGCAGGCCCTGCTGAGTTGAGTGTGGCGCGCCCCCGGGGTGCGTAACGCAGACCCGTAACAACGACCCAAGCTTAAACGACAGAGGAATCTGAAGATGACAGTGAAAGTAGGTATCAACGGCTTCGGCCGCATTGGCCGCAACGTGCTGCGCGCCGCGGTTCAGAACTTCGGCGACGACATCGAGGTGGTCGGCATCAACGACCTGCTGGAGCCGGATTACCTGGCCTACATGCTGTCCTACGACTCCGTGCATGGCCGCTTCAAGGGCGAGGTCGCCATCGAGGGCGGGAATCTGCTGGTCAACGGCAAGACGATCCGCCTGACTGCCGAGCGCGACCCGGCCGCGCTGAAGTGGGGTGAGGTCGGCGCCGAGGTGGTGATCGAGTCCACCGGTATCTTCCTCACCGCTGAAGGCGCGCAGAAGCACCTCGACGCCGGTGCCAAGAAGGTGATCATGTCGGCGCCGTCCAAGGACGGCACGCCGATGTTCGTCTACGGCGTCAACGACAAGACCTACGCCGGCGAAGCGATCATCTCGAATGCCTCCTGCACCACCAACTGCCTGGCGCCGCTGGCCAAGGTGCTTCACGACAAGTGGGGCATCAAGCGCGGTCTGATGACCACGGTGCACGCCACCACCGCCACCCAGAAGACGGTGGACGGCCCGAGCCAGAAGGACTGGCGCGGCGGCCGCGGCATCCTCGAAAACATCATTCCCTCGTCCACCGGCGCCGCCAAGGCCGTGGGTGTGGTGATTCCCGACCTGAACAAGAAGCTCACCGGCATGTCGTTCCGCGTGCCGACCTCCGACGTCTCGGTGGTCGACCTGACCGCCGAGCTGGAAAAGGAAGCGAGCTACGACGAGATCAAGGCCGAGATGAAGGCGCGGAGCGAAGGCGCCCTCAAGGGCATCCTCGGCTACACCGAGGACAAGGTCGTGGCCACCGACTTCCGCGGCGATGCCCGCACCTCGATCTTCGACGCCGAAGCCGGCATCGCGCTGGACAAGACCTTCGTCAAGCTCGTGAGCTGGTACGACAACGAATGGGGCTACTCCAACAAGTGCCTGGAAATGGTACGTGTGGTCGCCGCCAAGTAATCGGCCGAACCGAACCGGACCCCTCCCACGCGGAGGGGTCTTTTGATTCAAGGGAACCCTTATGAAATTTCTCCGTCTCGCAGACCTCGACCTCCAGGGCAAGCGCGTCTTCATTCGCGCCGATCTCAACGTGCCGCAGGACGACGGCGGCGCGATCACCGACGACACCCGCATCCGTGCCTCCGTCCCCGGCATCCAGCTGGCGCTGGACAAGGGCGCGGCGGTGATGGTCACCAGCCATCTCGGCCGCCCCACCGAGGGCGAGCTGAGCGACAAGGATTCGCTGGCGCCGATCGCCACGCGTCTGTCCGAGTTGCTGGGCCTGGAAGTGAAACTGATCAAGGACTGGGTCGACGGCGGCTTCTCGGTTGAACCGGGTCAGGTGGTATTGCTGGAGAACTGCCGCGGCAACAAGGGCGAGAAGAAGAACGACGCGACACTGTCGGAAAAGATGGCCAAGCTGTGCGACGTCTACGCCAATGATGCTTTCGGCACCGCACATCGCGCCGAAGCGACGACTCAGGGCATCGCGCTGAAGGCGCCGCTGGCCTGCGCCGGCCCGCTCGTCGCGCAGGAGCTGGAGGCGCTCGGCGCCGCGTTGCTGAACCCGAAGCGGCCGATGGTGGCCATCGTCGGCGGCTCCAAGGTGTCCACCAAGCTGACGATTCTCGATTCGCTGTCCGAGAAGGTCGACAACCTCGTGGTCGGCGGCGGTATCGCCAACACCTTCATGGCCGCTGCCGGCCTGCCGATCGGCAAGTCCCTGGCCGAGAAGGACCTGGTCGACGAGGCCAGGCGCATCATGCTGAAGATGGGCGAGCGTGGCGCCACCGTGCCGATTCCGGTCGACGTGGTGGTGGCCAAGGAATTCTCGGCCAGCGCCGAGGCGACGGTGAAGAAAGCCGCCGATGTGGCCGAGGACGACATGATTCTCGACATCGGTCCCGAAACCGCCCAGCAGCTTGCGAAGATCATGAAGGATGCCGGCACCATCGTCTGGAACGGACCGCTCGGCGTGTTCGAGTTCGAGGCCTTCGCCAACGGCACGAAAGTGCTGTCCGAAGCCATCGCCGAATCGGACGCCATGTCGATTGCCGGCGGCGGCGACACCGTGGCGGCCATTGCCAAGTTTGGCATTACCGACAAAGTGGGTTACATCTCGACCGCTGGCGGCGCCTTCCTTGAATTTCTCGAAGGCAAGACCCTGCCGGCCATCGCGGCGCTGGAACAGCGCGCCGGAAGTTGAACCGCCAAGCGTGACGGCAGCGTGCGAAAGGGCTCTTCGGGGCCCTTTTTCAGTAGTGTTCGCCGCGAACCTGGCGGCGTCGCCTGCGGTCATTGCCGCGTCATCTGGCAAGGCTACAGTCAGTAATGGATCTGCAGGCATGCGCAGGCCAACGGGGCTTTTTCAGCATCCGGCGCAGCCGCCGCAAGTCGCGTTCAGGGCAAGTTCTGGTTGTCGACAGCGTGCTCGATCCGGATTCGGACGAGACCTTCGCCGTCGGCTTCGTCACCGAGATGCCAGCGCGGCGGGCGAGCACAACCGCCTGAGTCGGGTGAACACGCACAGCGAACCGAGGCCGGAGGCTCCTGCGCTCGCACCCGTGGGGTCTGCCTGACCAGCGATCGCCTGTCGCGCTGCGCCAACAACCATTTCAACTTCGGCGGCGGTGTGGTCCGCCGCCCCGACCGGGAAAACCGATGTTCAAACCACTGCCGCATCTCAACACACCCCGCGCGCCTCGGGTCTGCAGCCGTCGCAGCTTTCTGCAAAGAGCCCTGGCCGGATCCGGCGTCGTCGCCACCGGGCCGCTGCTGTGGAGCTGCGGCGGCTCCTCGGGCGGCGACGCCCCGGGCGGGACCGTGCTGTCGCCGTCGCTGACCAAGCTCGGGCCGCTGCAAGACCCGGACGAAAACGGCATCCGCCTGCCGCAGGGTTTCAGCTCGCGCATCGTCGCGGAATCCGGATTCCCGATTCTTTCGGACGTCATCGGTGGCGTGGTCGGTCCCCTGCTCGGCTACGAGTGGCATACCTTTCCGGACGGCGGCGCCACTTTCGCCGCAGATGACGGCGGCTGGGTCTACGTTTCGAACAGCGAGTCCGTGCCCGGCGGCGTCGGTGCGATCCGCTTTGATGCCGAGGGCAATCGCGTCGATGCCTATCGCATTCTGTCGGGAACGATCATCAATTGCGCCGGCGGCCCCACGCCATGGGGTACCTGGTTGTCCTGCGAAGAGATCGCCACAGGGCGTGTTCATGAGTGCTTTCCGTTTGGCGGTGTAAGCGATGCGCGCGCCTTGCCGGCACTGGGTCTCTTCGACCACGAGGCGGTCGCGGTCGATCCGGTTCGGCGCCAACTGTTTCTGACCGAGGACAGCGGCGACGCGAGGTTTTACCGCTTCGTACCCAGCGCCGGTGACTGGCCGGAAGGCGCCGAGCGGCCGCAGCTCGCGGAAGGCCAGCTGCAGGTCATGGTGGTGCCGGGCTTCGCCGATTCGCGGGACATATCGCTGGACGCGCCGCCGCTCTATGTCGAATGGATCGATGCGATGAACCCGGACCGGCCGCAGTCGCGCAATCGTCTGGAGGTCGCGACCATTTTTGCCGGCTCCGAGGGGATTTGGTACATCGACGATCTGGTCTACTTCACCTGCAAGTCCGGCAATCGCGTATGGGCTTACGACGCCCTGGAGCAGACAATTCAGCTGATCTACGCGGCCGAGCTCTACGGTGGGGACGAGGCGCCATTGCGCGGCGTCGACAACTGCACCGTCTATGGGGCGAGCCGAGATCTGGTGGTGGCCGAAGATGGCGGCGACATGCGCATTTCGGCGATTGCGCTGGACGGTACGGTCGAGCCCATCCTGCAGATCGTTGGCCAGGATGATTCGGAAATCACCGGCCCGGCCTTCAGCCCGGACGGCAGCCGCCTGTACTTCAGTTCGCAGCGCGGCGGCGCGACCTATGGTGGAATCACCTACGAGGTCAGCGGGCCGTTCACCGCCACGATCTGAAGGAGCTGGCCGCCTTGACGGCCATGCCGCGAGCGGCACCCTGCAGAATGAATCTGCTGCGGCATGGTCGGTTCTCCTCTCCCGCAAGCGGGCGAGGGTCGGTCGGCATCACGCCGCGCGTGATTCACGTTAACCAGGAAGCCCTTGTGCGACCGGGACAGGCCTAGTTCTGTGCACCCGCTTCCGATGCCAATCGAAGATATTGAGTCCTTGCTCCGAAACTGATGTCGCGGTGAGACTGGAAAAATTTTTGATCAGGAGGGGCGGGCATGAGAAAGTCGGCGACGTGGCCGGGGGCAGTCGGATCCTCGATATCGGTCCTGTGAGCATGAGGCCAATCGTCGCGATCGAGGTTTGCGCCGGCATCAGCGTCCGAAACGATCCTTGCAGTGTGTTTCGAGTTCGGGCTCGCGCGGATGGCGCGGAATTTGCCGGACGTAGTTGTGGTCCGGTGCCACCGGCTGCATCGATTGCATCTCGGCCATCGGTGTCCCGTTTCCCGAGTTCTTCAAAGCAAGGATCCTAGTGATTGTGGAAGTCCCGGAGCAGCATGCGAGCTGATCGCCTCATGGACGAACTGTGCATCGTCACCACCGGCGGGACCATCGACAAGCTGTATTTCGACGACAAGTCGGACTACCAGATCGGAGAGCCGCTGATCGACCGCATGTTGCACAAGCTCGGTGTGGCGTTCCGCTACACCGTGGTTCCGCTGCTGCGCAAGGACAGCCTGCACCTCACCGATGAGGACCGCGTGGCGATTCGCGATGCGATCGCCGCGCAGCCGGCGCGTCACGTCCTGGTGACGCATGGCACCGACACCATGGTGGAGACCGCGCAGGCCTTGGCTTCGCTTGGCGATCGCACCATCGTGCTGACCGGTGCGCTGAGCCCGGCACGCTTTCGCGAGTCGGATGCCGAATTCAACATCGGCACTGCCGTGGGCGCGGTGCAAAGCCTGCCGCCGGGCGTCTACATCGCCATGAACGGCCGTGTCTGGGATCCGAAAAAAGTGCGCAAGAACGTCGCCGAAAACCGGTTCGAGGCCTTGTAGTGAGCCACCTGTGGAACGCACCGCCGCGACTTGCGGCGATGCGTTCCTTACAACTCAGAGTTTCATGCAGTTGGCGTAGTAGCTGACGCTCGCCGGCCAGTCCGAGAACACGCCGAGTACGCCGATCTCGCGGCCCAGCACGTCCAGCACCTCGTACATGTCGCCGTCCTTGTTCATTGCCTCGCTGACGCTCTGGTAGTAGTACTGGCGGCCTTCTTCGACCAGATTTTCGATCGGTCCGGCGCGCTCGAAGCTCCAGGCGATGATGTCGAGCCCGGCCAGCCTGGCGTAGATCGCATAGTCCGAAGGCGCGATCTTGCCGCTTTCGTCCACCGTCACCAGCGCGAAGATCGATGGCGCGACGATGCGCACGCCCTGCGCGGCGAGGTTCTGGAAATCCTCCAGGCTCGGTTCAAAGCTGGGGTCGTCGACCCGAGCATCCAGATACACCGCCTGCCGACCGTACAGCGGGTCGGCTTGCTGCCAGAACAGCACGTCATCGACGTTGAAGGACTGCGGATAGACCTGCTTCGGACCCACGCCGGCAGCCTTGTACTCGTCGATCATCTGCTGCGCATAGGCCTGTTGCGTGTAGTCGCCCTGGTAGGGCATGGCAACCGAGGGCGCCTTCAGTTCGGGCGTCATCTTCACGCCGAGCTGCTTGAACAGGGCGATGCTCTCGGCATGCGTCATCAGCGTGCCGCTGCCGCTGTACAGATCGGTGCGCCAATCCGGCGTGCCATCCAGGTACTGCGCCACTGTGGTTGCATCGGGGTTGCTGGCGTCCATCTTGCCGCGCAGCGTCCTGAATTCCTGCAGTGTGATGTCACTGGTGCAGCACTGCGCGGAGGCGGTCTTGATGCGCTCGCCGCTGATGGGATCGAATTCGGCCGGCGAGAACGGTTCGCTGCATTTCGCGGCCAGTTCGGGCTTGGTGAGGATGTCGGTGGTGGTGTGCAGATCGCACTGCGAGTGACGGCAAACCAGCTCCCGGTCTGCGGTGAAGGTCACATCGCATTCGAGTATGCCGGCGCCCATGCGTGCCGCGGCCTCGTAGCCCTCGCGGGTGTGCTCCGGAAACTGCAAGGGTGCGCCGCGATGGCTGATCGAAAAATCGGATTTGTAGAACGGGCCGCTTGCGCACTGTTCGAGCGCGTCCTTGAGTTCGCCCTCGTCCATGTCCTGGACCAGATAGAACGGACGCGGTCCCAGCTGCACCGCATCGCGGGCGCGGCCGTGGTTCTTGCCGTCCGCGCCACGTTCGCCCGCGCTCGCCGCGCAGGCCATCAGCGTACACAGGCCCGCCAGGGCCGCCATCTTGGCACTCACTCTCATCGCTCTCTCCATCGTGTCAGGCCTTTCGGCCTCGGGGGGAGCAAAAGTGTGCGCGGCCCGCTTTAGAGCAATATGACGAAGCACCAGGCGGCTTGCCGGAGGGCTCAGGCGGCCAGCGCCGCCTCGATGGCTTTGAGCAGCTTGGGATCGTCCGGCGCGGTATCTGGTGCGAAGCGGCCGATCACCTGGCCGTCACGGCTGATCAGGAACTTCTCGAAGTTCCACATCACGTCGCTGTCGTCCTTGGGCAGCAGGTTGTGCTGCGCCAGCTTGTCGCGCAGCCCGCCGTTGCCGGACGGCTCGGCGGCCGGTTGCGCCTCGATCAGCGCAGCGTAAAGCGGATGACGTGGCTGGCTGTTGACATTGAGCTTGCCGAACATCGGAAACTTCACACCGAAGTTGCTGGAGCAGAAGTCCTGAATCTCCGACTCGCTGCCCGGTTCCTGCGCGCCGAAGTCGTTGCAGGGAAAGCCCAGCACCACGAAGTCGCGGTCCTGATAGCGCTCGTAGGTTTTTTCCAGGCCTTCGTACTGCGGCGTCAGGCCGCATTTGGAAGCTACGTTGACGATCAGGGCGACCTTGCCCTGGAACTCGCCGAGGCTGGTGTCCTTGCCGTCGATTGATTTCAGCGGAATGTCATAGAGCGAACGGCTCATGTCGATGTCTCCTTGATTGTTTGGCGGCGGCGCATGGGGCTGGTCCAGCTTGTTCAGTTTAAACGCCAGCAGAGGCGTCTGCGCGACGACAGCCGCTATGGCCGATGGCTTGCAAGTCCGCTGCCTTGCCCCCATGTTGACGATCTCCGGCGCCATCGCGCCTTGATCGGGAGACCTGCAAGATGATTCGTTCGGCTCGTTTGTTGGTGGGCTTGCCGCTCGTGTTACTGAGCCTTTTGCTCTCCGGTTGCGGTTACAACGCGATCCAGCGCCAGGAAGAGGCGGTGAACGCGGCTTGGTCGGAAGTGCTCAATCAATATCAGCGACGCGCGGACCTGGTGCCCAACCTGGTCAACACCGTGAAGGGCTACGCCAAGCAGGAAAAGGATGTGCTGACCGAAGTCACCGAAGCGCGCTCGCGCGTCGGCAGCATTCAGGCGACGCCCGAGCTGGTCGACGATCCCGAGGCCTTCAACCGCTTCCAGCAGGCGCAGGGGCAGCTGAGTTCGGCGTTGTCGCGGTTGCTGGTGGTGTCCGAGAACTATCCTCAGCTCAAGTCGGACACGGTGTTCCGCGATCTGCAGGCGCAGCTCGAAGGCACCGAGAACCGGATCACCGTGGCGCGCAAGCGCTATATCGATTCGGTGCAGGAATACAACGTCACCATCCGTTCGTTTCCGACGAATCTGACGGCGAAGATGTTCGACTACAGCACCAAGTCCAACTTCAGTGTCGAGAACGAGGCCGAGATTTCACGTCCGCCGGCGGTCGATTTCGGCACGGGCGAATAAGTGCGCGTGATGCGCCTGCTGTGCGTCGCCGTGCTGGCCGCCGTCTGCCCGGTAGCGATGGCGCAGACGGTCGAGGTCCCGGCGCTGAAGGCGCATGTCACCGACCGGACCGGGACGTTGTCGTCCAGCGAAAAATCCGCCCTCGAAAGCAAACTGGCCGCCTTCGAGCGCGAGAAGGGTAGCCAGATCGCCGTGCTGATGGTGCCGAGCACCGGCGATGAAACCATCGAGCAATACGGCATCCGCGTGGCCGAGCAATGGAAGCTCGGCCGCGAGGGCGTGGACGACGGCGCGATCCTGATCGTTGCCAAGGACGACCGCAGGCTACGCATCGAGGTCGGCTACGGACTCGAAGGTGCGTTGCCGGACGTGACCGCCAAGCGCATCGTCAGTGAGGTGGTGACGCCGTACTTCCGCGATGGCGATTTCTATACCGGCGTCTCGTCCGGCGTGGACGCGATGATCGCCGTGGTGCAGGGCGAACCGCTGCCGCAGCCCAAAGCGCGTGCCCGGCGGCACGGCGATCCGGCGATCATGGCGCTGGGCGCCATGCTGATCTTCGGCAGCGTGATCGGTTCGATGGTCGCTGCCGGCTCGACCAAGCGGCGCGGCGGCGTGGTTGGCGCGTTGGTGGCCGGAGGGCCGGCCGCGTTGCTGATTTCCCCGGTGGCTGGTGTCAGCGTGGCGGTGGTCGCCATGTTGCTGGTGATGTTCCTCGGCGGCGGTGGCGG
>Ga0207893_1000049_pt1 | contig 102238 bp, 94 predicted proteins | sample MalvirmetaMSP121_FD_184233 | JGI IMG/M metagenome (GOLD analysis project Ga0207893, IMG submission 184233) | Marine viral communities from the Deep Pacific Ocean - MSP-121 (SPAdes) | ecosystem: Environmental > Aquatic > Marine > Oceanic | place: Pacific Ocean | collected 2001-06-02 | reverse complement strand
GGCGCGAAGGGGCGAAGCGGAGTTGATCTACGCCGCAGGCTCGAAGCCTCAGGGTGGGCACAATCTTCCGCCTCGCCGTGTACCCAGTCGCGTTTCCGGGTACAGAAGTAAAGATACAAGGGTGGGCTAAGCGCAGCGTGCCCACGCCTTGGTGCCACACGGGTCGCACGGAGCGCGCAGGTCGCATGGGGCTCCGCGTGGGCAGATGAAGCCTGCCCACCCTACGCTTGCTGGACCACTGCACTATTGGCCGGGTCGGCGATATGCCTCGCAGGCGAGTGAGGTGATCGCTCCGGTTTCCAGCGCCAGCGCGCTCAGCGAACCGCCCCAGACGCAGCCGGTGTCGAGCCCGTAGACCGAGTGCTCGGGCCACTCGATGCGGCCCAGTGTCGACCAGTGGCCGAACACGATGCGATGGCCGCGACTCGCGCGGCCGGGCACGGCGAACCACGGCAGGATGTCGCTGCGCTGCGGGTCCGGCGCGGTCTTGAGGCGCAGCGCCAGACGGCCGTCGGCGTGGCAATAGCGCAGCCGCGTGAAACAGTTCACGACAAAGCGCGTGCGTGCGTGGCCGCCGAGATCGTCGTCCCAACGCGCCGGCCCGTTGCCGTACATGTGATGGAAGAAATCCACGGCGCCGGGGCCGGACAGCACCGCCTGGGCCTCGGCCGCCAGCTGCATCGCCCGCTCGATCGTCCATTGCGGTGCGAGGCCGGCGTGCAGCATGGTGACGCCAAGCGTCTGGTCGCGGTGCATCAGCGGCCGCGCGGCGAGCCAGGCCAGCAGTTCCTCGCGGTCGGGCGCATCGAGCACGTCCTGGAAGCTGTCCTTGGCGCCCGGCGGCTCGGCAGCGGCCGCGCAGGCCAGCAGGTGCAGATCGTGATTGCCGAGCACCGCCTGCACCGAATCGCCGAGCGAGCGCAGCAGTCGCAGCGTTTTCAATGAGTCCGGCCCGCGATTGACCAGATCGCCGGCCAGCCACAGGCGGTCGCGCGCCGGGTCGAAGTTCAGGCGGTCGAGCAGGGCGCGGAGTTCATCGTGGCAGCCCTGGATGTCGCCGATGGCATAGGTGGACATGCTTCGCTCCGAAAGCGCGGTCGTAGACGTTGCTGTTGCTCACCGCTGCCATTATCGCAGCGACCACCGTACCGGCGATTCCCGGGTTGGGTCGAATCCGTCCTCGAACTCCCAACGACAGACAGCCGTGAATTCCGCTGTACCCAGACAACGCCTAATCGAGTCGATCACCTGCGTCGCGTTGCTGTTTGCGGTCGGCGCGGACTTTCCGATCCACAACTGGTCCTGCCCGCCGCATTTCCTGCTGCCGCTGCTGCCGCTGGGCCTGCTCGGGCTTCCGCTGGCGCCGCTATTGCTGGCCGCCGCCTGTCTCGTGCTCGTGCTGGACAGCCGCCGTCAGCGTGGCGCCTAGGCCCGGAAAATCCACCAGTGCGAACTCAGATAGTTGACGCACATGCCGGCCAGCGAGCCTGCCGCAACGCCGAGCACCGGCCATGAGCGAACCAGCGGCACGGTTGCGATCAGCAGCGCGTAGCTGCCGTAGTTGATGGCGCCGCCGCCGAGCATCGCGAGCAGATAGCGCAGCCATTCGCGCAGCCGGCCGTGATTGCGGCGATCCGCGAACGCCCAGTTGCGGTTGATCATCCAGGTGCTGGTCGCTGCCGCCAGGAACGAGGGAACGCGCGCGACGTACGGATTGAGGCCGCATGGCCCGATCAGGAGCTGCAGCACCAGCGAATCGACCGCGAATCCGATCGTGCCGGCCAAGCCGAAGCGCAATAGCCGTTTCACGAGGCCGTTTCACGGGGCCGTTTCACGCGGGATCGGCGCCGGGCGGACCCGGATGCATCAGATAAATCAGCATGCGAAGCTCGCGGCGGCCGCGCGTGACCGTGTCGAGAATCAGGCCCGAGAAGAACGACAGCGTCGCCATCAGCATCAGGCCGGTCGCGAGAATCGCCGTTGGAAAGCGCGGCACCAGGCCGGTATGCAGCCATTCGACGATCACCGGAACGGCGAGAATCGTCGAGACCAGCGCCAGAATCAGCGCGGCACAGCCGTAGAACGGCAGTGGGCGCTCGGCGCTGAACAGCTGCACGATCGTGCGCAGGATGCGCCAGCCGTCGCGCCAGGTGCTGAGCTTGCTGCGCGATTCGGTGTGGCGCTCCCGGTACGGCGTTTCGATCTCGACGAACGGCATGTGCAGCGCCAGTGCATGTACGGTGAGTTCGGTTTCGATCTCGAAGCCGGCCGATTGCGCCGGAAAGGATTTGACGAAACGCCGGCTGAAGGCACGGTAACCCGAAAGCACATCTTCGCACGGCCGGCCGAACAGCCAGGCCAGAACCCCGGTCAGCAGGCGGTTGCCGAACGCGTGGCCGGGGCGGTAGCTCGCGCTGCTGAGCGGTCGGCGCGTGGCGACGACCATGTCGGCCTTGTTCGCCTGGATGGCGGCGACCAGCCGCGACGCGCTGGCGGCATCGTAAGTGCCGTCGCCATCGACGAGCAGGTAGATGTCGGCCTCCACGTTCGCGAACATGCGCCGCACGACGTGGCCCTTGCCCTGCTGTGCGACGCGCTCGACCTCAGCGCCCGCCGCTTCGGCGCTGGCGATCGTGTCGTCGGCGGAATTGTTGTCGAACACGTGAACGCGCGCTGGTGGCAGCGCCGCGCGGAATCCCGCGACGACCTGCCCGATCGTCTGGGCCTCGTCCCGGCAAGGCACCAACACCGCGATGCGCGGTTCCCTCATGCTCATGCTCATGCTCGTGCTCAATGCGCTTCCTCGGCGCGCGCCGCCGGCAGCCGGGCCGGGTCTACGCGATACAAATGCCATTCGCTGTCGGTGTCCGCAGGCCAGGGTAGCGGGTGCAGCCAATCGGGAACATCACCGGCGGCGGCGCGCTGCGCGAGTGTGCGCTTGCCGTGCTTTCCTTTGAGCAGGTCCGGAACGGATCCATAGGCCAATACGTAATCGATGCCACGCTTGCGTACGACGCTGGCGGCTACGTCTTCGCCGGTATCGAGCCAAGCATGAAAGTTGTCGAGCATGCCTTGCACGTTGTGGTGATAGGGGCCGGCAATGACCCGATGCCGAGTCCGGTACAGCAGCTCGGGGCCGCTATACAGGTCGGTAAGAATCGTTGCCGGCGGGATTTGTTGCAAGAACGGCGCAACGCTGCGCAGGCTGCGGTGCTCGTCGCGTGGCGGTGTCGGCCACAACACCGCCAGCACCACGAAAAGGCCGAGCTGGAGCACCGGCCACAGGCTGATGGCGAGTCCGCCCAGGTGCTGGCGCCGCGAGAGTCCGCCGGGGCTCTCATCCGCGAACGCCGGCAGCGCCGATGCACCGGCACACACCGCGAGGATCGCGGCGAGCGCCGCCGCCGCGCCCATGCGCACATGTGCCGCGGCCAGCACGCCGTACGCGAGCGACATCAATGCCAGAGCCAACAGCCACAGGCTGCGTCGGCGCCAGGCCGCGAATGCGCACAGCAGCGCACCGCCGAACGGCAGCAGCAGAAAGCCAAGGTATTCCGAAGGGCGTTGTACCGGCTTCAGCTCGCTCACCTGATCCCAGAACAGCCGCTTGAGTTCGTCGGGCAGCAGGCCGGCCGGTCCGCTCAGTGCCCCAGGAACGATCGTCAGCCAGGCGGCCGCGCACGCCACGGATGCGAGCACGCAGACAGGCAGGCTGCGGGACATCGGCCAGCCCCGCTGCCGGCAGCGTTCCGCCAGCAGCAGATTCGCGCCGAGCAGAACCGCCAGCAGCAGATAGGCGAGACTGACGTGATCCAGCGCCCAGGCGTCGAAGGTCGGCGGGGGCGGATCGAGGCGCCATGCCAACAGCACCGCGACCGGCAGCGTGACGGTGAGCGGCCACAGCGGCCCCTGCCCCAGTCCCTGCAGGCGCATTGCAATACGCAAATAGACCAGGCCGACGACGAACGGCATCGTTTCCGGCGAAATCCACAAGGCCAGCCCCAGCAGCAGCCCGCCGATGCCGTCGACCGTCGCACGGCCGGCGCCGGCGGGCCGCAGCAGACAGGCGGCGGCCGCGGCCAGCGGCACGAGCATGAAGATATGGTGGGTAATCTGGTCGAAGCGGCCGTAGCTCAGCAGTGGAATCGAGGTGGCCGTCAGCAGTCCCGACAGCATGACGGCGTTGCGGCTGCCGAATTGCGACACCGCCAGTGCGACAAAGAGGCCGAGCAGCAGCAAGCTGATCAGCGTGAGCCCGCTTCCGGCGTATCGCAGCGCCGGCCGCTCCGGTATCCCGATGTATCGCAGACCGTCGCGGAGCCACCCGACGGAACAGGCATGCGGCATCGACCAGTGAATCCAGTTGCCGTGCGGCGCGTTGTCTCGCGCGACATGGCGGAAACCGTGCTGCGGCGTTCGTTCCATCAGCGTGACGAGCTTGTAATAACTGTCGGGGTTCGGCCACTGGTCGTCGAACAGCTCGGCGTCACTGCCGCTGAGGATGGCCGCCTGCACCAGCAGCATCATCAGCGTGGCGACGGCAACCGCTGCTGCGCGCGAGCGAATCGAGGGCGTCATTGCGGCCGCCTTGGCTGCGGCGAACACCGACAGGCGGCCGCTTCAAGCGGCTTCAGCGGTGGGGGCGCCGGGCGGAGCCGACGAGCGGTAGCGAATGGCGCGGCCAATTGCTTTGACGGTGGGAGGCAGGGGCGTTGATGATAGCCGGGCGGGTGCGAAGCGCCCATTTTCTCGGGTTTCATGACAGGAGTCGAACAATGTTGAAGCAAACGATGTTGAAGCAAGTCAAGCGGTTCATGCGGGACGAGGAAGGCGCCACCGCGATTGAGTACGGTTTGATCGTGGGGCTGATTGCGGTTGTATTGATCGCCGCATTCACCTTGTTGGGCGGCAATCTAAGCACCCTGTTTAACGCGGCGTCTACAGCGGTTAGCAACGTTAGCGGTTAGCAACGTTGCGCCGTAAGATCCCGGCTGATCCTCCGGCAATATCCGCAGGGATGTGGGTATTCTGATTGGAATCTGGGCGGTGGCCGTCGCTCTGATCGACGCGGCCACCGCGCGGATCTCGAATGCCGCGGTTCTTTGCGGTTTGTTGCTGGCGCTTGCCGTACTTCTGATTCAGGGGCATGGATTGCTCGGCGCCGGCGCGGCATCCTGCGGCATCGGATTTCTGCTCGGCGGGCTGATACCCTTGAGCGGTTATCTGGCCGGTGGGCTGGGCGCCGGTGACGTCAAGTTCGGCGCGGTGCTCGGTTTGCTGCTCGGTACGGCGGCGGTGCTCTGGATGTTGCTGGTGGCCGCCTTGCTGATGGGCATCGTCAGCCTGCTGATGCTGCTGCTGGCTGGAACGGCAGCGGCTGCCGGCAAGCGACGGATCCCGGCCGGGCCGGCCATGGCGGCGGGGGTGTGGTTTGTGATATTGGGGGGTCCGGAATACCTGATCGCCTGATTCAAGATTCGAGATTCGAGGTTCGAGATTCAAGATTCAGAGACTCAGGATTCAACAAGGGTGCTTCGCGCATCGTGACTTTGAGGGCCTAGGGATGGGGATGCTCAAAAAAAGGCAGCACGGCGGCGTGGCCGTCGAATTCACGTTCGTCTTCCCGCTTTTGTTCATGCTGGTCTACGGCGTGATCACTTATTCATTTTTGTTCCTGCTCACCAGCTCGGTCCACTACGCGGCCCAGGTCGGGGCCGAGGCCGCGGTGTCCGTCGCCCCAGTCGCCGACGAAGACGAGTACCGCGCGGCCATCGCGACCCGCGTGGATGCGGTCGCCAAGCAGAGTCTTTCCTGGCTGTCGCCGAGTCAGCGCGCACGGCTGACGGTCGATCCTCCAAATTACGATGTCGCAGGCGCTGTTCTGGTGCGCCTGCAGTTCAATACGGTCGGCCTGTTTCCGGTGGTCGATCTGCCGCTGGTCGGCCCGGTTCCCAATTTCCCTGACATCGTGGTTGCGACCGCGAATGCCAATATTTGATTCGTCATCTGATTCGTCATTTGATTCATCATCTGATTCATCCAATATCTGATTCATTCCGGACTTACTCCGCCACGAGGCCAGGACATGAGCAGTACAGCCTTGAGAATCGTCGCCGCGATCACCGTGCTTGTTGCGATCGTGCTCGCGTTTGCCGCCTATAACATCAGCCGTCAGTACGCCGCCAGGAGCCAGCAGGCCGCCGCGCCGGTCCAGACCGAACCGTCCGAACCGAAGACGCTGGCGGTGGTGGCGACCAAGCCGCTGGCGGCCTACAAGCCGATCGATCGCGAATCGGTGCAGGTGGCGCCGGTGGCGGTGCTGCCGGAAGGCCATTTCACGACCCTGGATCAGGTGGTGGGCAAGGTGCCGCTGCTGGATATCGATGCCGGTGCGCCGGTGACCGGCCGCTATTTCCAGCAAGGCAATGCGCTGGCGCGCGTGATTCCGCAAGGCCACCGGGCGATCTCCCTGGAAATCTCCGAGGTGATCGCCGTCGGCGGTTTCCTGCGGCCCGGCGATATCGTCGACGTGCTGATGTACGTGCGTGGCGGCGGCGACACCAAGGCGCAATCGCGAATCCTGCTCAAGGACATCCGCGTGCTGGCCTATGAGGAGCGCATCATCGACCGCCCCGAGGGGCTCGAGGACGAGGGTGAGGACAAGCGTCGCCGCCAGCGCACCGCGGTGGTGGCGGTTGCGGAAACCGATACGACCCGTCTGATGCTCGGCATCAGTCTGGGCGATGTGCGCCTGGCCCTGCACGGGCAGAGCCTGGGGGTGCCGGAGGTGACGATGGCCGATCTCGAAGCGGTGGAAGCCACCGGCAAGTTGCCGATCACGGAGCAGGCCAAGGCCGCGGACGCGGCGAGCCAGGTGCCGGACATGGCGATCACCGCGGATCAGTTGACGGCGGTCAAGCCGCCTCCGGCGCAGCGCCGGCCACGGCACAAGGTTTATGTGTATCGCGGCACCGATGTGCAGACGGTGTACGAATGAGCAGCCGGCGCGAATCACGATCCACATCGACGAATACCAGGCAAGGGCCAGTCATGATCAAGCGAGTTCAGCGAGTTCAGCGAGTTCTTGGAACGCTGTTGTGCGGGGGGATGCTGTGGGCCGGCGCGGCGGTTGCGGCGGTACCGAACCTGGTTCAGGTGGATGTGGGCGCGCACAAGTTGATGCGCGAGCCGGCGAGCGTGATCCGCGTGGCGGTCGGCGACCCGGCGATTGCCGATGTCAATGTGATCAATCGGCGCGAGCTGCTGATTACCGGCAAGGCGCAGGGCATCACCAGCCTGATGATCTGGAAACAGGGGGCGGCCGATCCCACCGAATTGCGTGTGCGTGTGAGCCCGCCGTCCGATCCGCTGGCTTCGGGCACGCCGGACCCGGAACTCGCCGGCGCGCAAATCGATGCCGGGCGTCGCCTGTCCGGCAGCCTGCCGAATCTGGCGGCGCATCGGCGCGCGCTCAATGCCGCTCAAGGGGGCGCTGAAGCGCCGATCAGCGACAGCAGCACGATCCCGCTGGAAACCCAGGTCACCACCGAAATCCGCGTGGCCGAGGTCAACCGCACCACGGCCCAGCGTTTCGGGCTGAACGTGTTCAAGAACGTCGCCAACACCACCGCGGGCCTGGCGCCTCCGGGCACGCTCAGCGGTGTGGTCAGCGACGACAATGGTGGCTTCACCCTGAATAGCTCGTCCGGCTTCGTGCCCTTGCAGAATGCCTTCAATCTGGTGATTGGCGACGCTTCCAACGGCATACTCGGGGTGCTGAGCATGCTCGAGGGGCGCGGTCTTTCACGCACCCTGGCCGAGCCCAGCCTGACGGCGACCAGCGGCCAGATGGCCACCTTCCTCGCCGGTGGTGAATTTCCGATCCCGGTTACGCAAGGCGGTGCATCGTCCGGCAGCATCACCGTGCAGTACAAGGAGTTCGGCGTGCGCCTGAGCCTGACGCCTACGATCCTGTCGCGGCAGCGCATCGCCCTGCGCGTGGCGCCGGAAGTCAGCGAACTCGACTATTCGGCCGGCATCTCGATCAGCGGCGTCGCGGTCCCGGCCCTGAACGTCCGCCGCACCGAGACTTCGGTGGAACTCGGGGACGGCGAGAGCTTCGTGATTTCCGGCCTGGTCAGCAGCAACATGCTGTCGAACGTCGACAAGGTGCCGTGGCTGGGCGAGGTGCCGATACTCGGCGCGTTCTTCAAGTCCACCACCATGTCGCGCGACGACAAGGAGCTGATCATGGTGGTGACGCCGCATCTGGTGCGCCCGATGCGGCGCGAGGCGCGTCTGCCGCCGCTGCCGGGCGAACGCTACGGTGCCTATCGGCCGCGCTTCGATCAGCTGATCTTCCAGGAGCGAGGCGATTTCGACGAAGCCGAGTTCGGATTCGGCAACTGATCCAGCCGTGTCGAAAGCCCGCGCCGAACGTGTTCAATTCGAGGATGCTCGATTCCGGAAAGACAGGGATGCTCTGCCCGTGAAGACGCATGGAATAATCGTTGCCGATGATCCGGTGTACCTCAGTTGGCTGCAGGGCGCGGTCGGCAATGCCGTGGAATTCTCCTGGGTGCGTCCGCTCGACGCGGAGGACCTGCTGGAGCGCGTCGCCAGTCTCGGTGAAATCGATATCGCCCTGTTCGAGTTCGATGCCGGATCGTCGTCGCAGCGGGCGACCATGATGGAGCGCCTGCTGGAACGCTATTCGGATGTGCCGGTGGTCGGGCTCGGTAGCGAGGGCCGTCCCGAGATCGTGCTGGCGGCGATGCGTGCCGGTGCCCGCGATTTCTTCGTGCTGCAGCGTGATGACGACAATCTGTTGGTGCTGCTGTCCAAGGTTCTGCGCCGCACCGTGGTGTCTACGCTGGGCGGCGCCGGGCGGGGCAAGTTGTACACCATATTCGCGGCCCAGGCGTATGACGGCATCGCGTTCTTCGCCGAACATCTGGCGCTGGGTTTTGCCGGCGGCGGCCTGTCCGGCGAGCGAGTGCTGTTGTTGGACATGGCCTGCCCGCCGGGATCGGCTTCGGTGTTTCTGAATCTCAATCAGTCGTACAGCGTGCTGGACGCCGTCAACGACGTCTATCGCTGCGACCGGACGCTGGTCGACACGGCGTTTTCACGCCATGAATCCGGAATCTACGTTCTGTCCCTGCCGGAAGATCTGGTGGGACGCCCGCAGTTCGAGGTCGATGACGTGCTGAAGCTCGTCGAGGTTCTGCGCGGATTGTTCACGGTTACCGTGCTGGCGCTGGACGGGTCCCTGCCGCTGGCGGCGCTGTCGACCCTGGTCGGCCAGTCCGATCGCGCGCTGATGCTCAGCGATCAGTCGATACTGCGCTCGCGCCACAGCAAGCATCTGCTGCGCGCCCTGCGTCTCCAGGACTGCGCGCTGGATCGTACGGTACTGGTTGTGGATCGGTTCCGCCGCCACATCGGTCTGGACCCGGAGAACCTGGCGCGACTGCTGGACCTGCCGTTGTTCGCCACGCTTTCGGGGCAGGGCACCAATCGCATTCAGGCGATGAACTCGGGCGAGTCGCTGTATTCCATGGCGCCCAAGGACCCGTACTGCCTCGATGTGGGCGCCGTGACCAAGGCGCTCGGCGCCGGCGCCGATACGGCCGCGGCGCCAGCCGGCGGTTGGCTCGGCAAGCTGTTCGGGTGATGCGATGACGGCCAATCCGGAACTCTCCCGCTTTCGACTCAGCGACCAGTACCAGACGCTCAAGGCCAACGTGCATCGGCACCTGATCGCGCTGATCGAAGAGCGCAATCTGGATATCGACATCTGGCCGGCGGAGCGCGTCGAGCGCTTCGTGGTCGACAATGTGCGTCGTTATGTGGTCGAGCAGCGGCTGCCGGTCAACCAGCGCGAATCCGAGGCGCTGGCCGTGGATGCGCTGGACGAACTGATCGGTTTCGGTCCGATTCAGTCGCTGGTCGAGGATGACGAGGTCAACGACATCGTCGTCAATGGACCCGACAAGGTCTTCGTGGAACGCGCCGGGCGCCTCTACAGCGCGCCGGTGCGCTTCAACAACGACAATCACGTGCTCCGTGTGATTCAGCGCATCCTGGCGCCGATCGGCCGCCGTATCGACGAATCCACACCGATGGTCGATGCGCGTCTGCCGGATGGCTCGCGCGTCAATGCGATCATCCCGCCGGTGGCGCTGGACGGACCCTGCCTGTCGATCCGCAAGTTCCGCAAGCAGCCGCTGTCCTCGGCCGACCTGATCCGCAGCGGCAGCATCAGCGAAGCGGCACTGGCCTATCTGCGCGAACGGGTCGAAGGGCGCACCAATACCATCGTGCTCGGCGGTACCGGCTCGGGCAAGACCACGTTCCTCAACATGCTGTCGCAGTGGATTCCGAACTCCGAGCGCATCATCACGGTCGAGGATGCCGCGGAGCTGCGGCTCAGCCACGGCCATACCGTGCGTCTGGAAACACGCCCGCCGAACCTGGAAGGCCAGCGCGCCGTGAGCGCGCGCGATCTGGTACGCAACGCCCTGCGTATGCGTCCGGATCGCATCATCGTCGGCGAGGTTCGTGGCGACGAGGTGCTCGACATGCTGCAGGCCATGAATACCGGCCACGACGGCTCCATGACCACGATTCACGCCAATGGTCCAGCGGACGCGATTCATCGTATCGAGTTGCTCGCCGGTTTTGCGGGCTTCAACGGCAGCGAACTCACCCTGCGCGGGCAGATCGCCAGCGCCGTGCAGATGCTGGTGCACGTCAGCCGGCTTTCCGGCGGCGAACGCCGGGTGATGGCCATCACGGAAATCGTAGGTCTCGATCACGGTGAAATCCGGATGCGTCCGGTCTTTCGCTACGACGCGGAGCACGCGCGGCATCTGGATCTGCGTGACCCGGCCGCGGCAGGGGGCAGCTCATGAGCCAGGAAATGATCTGGATATTCGCGCTGGCTGCGTTTGCGCTGGTGGTGTCGGCGGTCATTCTGTTGGTACGCGCGGGGCGCCGCGAAAAGCAGGAAGAGGTGCTGCTGCGTCTGCGCGCGGGTGAGGAAGCGGATTGGCCCTCGCCGCTCGAAGAGGGCGACGACGAGGGCTGGTTGCGGCCGGTCTACCATTTCGTCTGGCGTACCGGTACGGACGCCACGCCGCGCGCGATTGCGATCGGTCTGGGTGTGCTGCTGGTCCTGCTGATTCTGTTGCCGCTGGCGCTGGGTCTGCTCGTGGGGTCCGTGGTGCTGGCGGTGCTGATGGTCTTCGGCTACGGATTGTTGCAACGCCAGGGTGCGAAGCGGCGAGCCAAAATCCTGGAGCAGCTGCCGGACTTCCTGGAATCGGCCATGCGTGTGCTGGTTGCCGGCAATACCCTGGACGAGGCGCTGTTGGCCGCGGCCAACGACAGTCGCGATCCGATCAGGACGCTGTTCCTGAGAATTTCGCGTCAGGTCCGTCTCGGTGCGCCGCTCGACGAGGTCCTGGGCCACTACGCGGAGGTCTATCGGATGCGCGACCTCAAGGTCATGGCCATGGCCGCCTCGATCAATCGCCGCTACGGCGGCAGCATGCGCAACGTCATTCGCAGCCTGGTCACCGCTATACGCAATCGTGAACTGGCAGCCCGCGAGCTGCGCGCGCTGACGGCCGAAACCCGCTTCTCGGCACTGGTGCTTGCGATTGTCCCGATTGGATTGACGCTTTACATCCTGGCGCGCAACCCAGGGTATTACTCCGACATGTGGATCACGACCGGCGGCAAGATCACGCTGATGGCAACCGCCGGTCTGCAGGTGGCCGGTGTCTATGTGCTGTGGCGAATGCTGCGCGGTGTGGAGGACGCCGACTGATGAGTCCAGAACTGTTCGCACTGCTGGTGGCCGCAGCCATGCTGCTGGGCGTGATCGCGATTGCCGTGCTGATCCTGGTGTTCTCGCAGACGCGACAGAGCCAGCACATCAACCGCCGCCTGGACCCTGAACACCAGCGCACGGCTGCCGATACCGACCAGGACGAAGATCCCTACGTGCTCGGCAGCATCGCCAGCGGCGGTCGGCGCGTCGAGAACTTCGTCGACACCAAGCAGGAGACGCCCAGGCTGCTGGCGCAGGCCGGCTGGCGCTCGGTCGATGCGCGCAACAATTTCTACATCGCTCAGGCCTTGACGCCGGTGCTGGCGGCGATCGTGCTGGTCGTCGCCTACCTGCTGTTCGGCGAACGCTTGCGACCGGTGTTGTGGCTGTTGCTCGGCTTCGCGCTGATGGCGGTTTCGATCCTGTTGCCGCGCATGATGTTGCGTTCAGCGGCCGCCAGGCGTTGCGATCGGATCCGCTCCGAGGTGCCGCTGTTCGTTCATCTGCTGGTGCTGCTGTTCGATGCCGGTCTGTCGACACGTCAGGCGCTCGGCTCTCTGGTCAAAGAGGGGCGCGGCGTGCTGCCGGAACTGGGCCGCGAATGCGCGATCGTGATCCGCCAGATCGAGGCCGGCGCCGATACCGGTGATGTCTTCAAGAATCTCAGCGATACCCTGGAGGTGGCGGATCTGGCCAGTGTTCTGGGCGTGCTGCGGCAGGTGGACCGCTACGGCGGCGAAGTCCGCGAACCACTGCTGGACGTGCTCAAGCTGCTGGAGGAACGTCGCTCGCTGGACCTGCGCGAACGCGTGAATCTCACCTCCGGCCGCATGACCGTGGTGATGATCCTGTTTTTCTTCCCGGCGCTGATGATCTTCGTCGGTGGGCCCGCGTTCGTTTCCATCATACGTGCGCTGGGGGATGTCGCCGGATGACAAGCTGGATGACAAGCCGGATGACAAGATTTTGGCTCGGTGTGCTGCTGTCGTTCGCACTGCTCGGCTGCGCCGCGCCGCAGCGGATGTCGGGCACGGAGCGTCCGGTGCGGGTCGACCAGCCCTCGACGGCCGATGAGGTGGCTGGCGTGCATACCGATCTGGTGCGCACCATGCTCGCGCGCGAGCAGTATTACGCGGCGCTGGCGCATATTCAGGATCTGCGCAATCGCAACGGCGACAGCGCCGAGCTGAGCATGCTGGAAGCCGAGGGCCTGCGTGAACTCGGGCGCACTACCGAGGCGGCCAAGATCTACCGAGGCCTGCTGCACGGCCGCTATTCGGCCGAGGCCAATCACGGGCTGGGATTGATCTACGTGCGCGGCAATCCATCCGCCGGGATCAACTATCTGGGTACTGCCGTGAGCCAGCGGCCAACCGATATCGAGATGCGCAACGATTACGGCTACGCCCTGATGCAGGCGGGCCGCTACGAGGCTGCGCTCACCGAACTGGCAACGGCGATGGAACTGGCGCCGGGCAACGGTCGGGCACGCAACAATTTGCTGATTCTGCTGATGCTGACCGGCGATGAGGCGGGCGTGCGACGGGTGGCCGCGTCGGGCGGACTGGACAACGCGGCCTTGGCGGTATTGCGCCGCCAGGCGGCGTCTCTGCGGTCGCGGACCGTCGCGGCCGGATCGCAATGAGCGGTCACGAACTGAACTTTTGGGAGTAAATCATGCGCTATCTGATATCGGTGGTCCTGTTCTGCGTTTCGGCTCTGGCGTCTGCGGAGACGCCTGCCGTGGGTGTTGAGACCCAAGCCTGGCTTGATCTGCAGACCAGCAACAATGCTGCGATCGGGGCACCTGAGCCGCTGTCCGGCGAGGTTGCGGCCCGCGTCTACCAGCGCTATCTCGAAAGCTTCGAGTATCCGATTCCCGAAACCTTCGAGCGTGAGCGCTTCGTCGAGGACGGCGGCGGCAGCAACTGACATCCGGCGGCGGTGCTCATCGTGTCGCACCCGATGTGCGATGCGTCTGATCTACTCAGTTTGTCTCCGCACAGAACCCCGACCCCGGGTTAGACTCGATTCATGTGGAAATGGGGGGAGTGGCTAAGGCGTCCGGGAATCGCAGCGCTGGGCTTGGGATTGGCCTGGCTGCTTGGACTATTGCTGATCGTCGCCGCCATCTCCAGCCTCTGGCAGAGCGAGGCGCTGCAGGAACAGCTCGACCGCGAGCACGCGCTCAAGACTGCGCAGGCGGCCGTGGCCACGGTACTGGTCAGCGGCGGCGGCGTCGCCGAGCTTCAGGGCACGGTTTCACAGCTTCTGAGCGATGACGGCCTCGGGTTCAAGTCCGTATCGGTTCGCGCGCTCGGCGGAATCGAGCTGGCACGCGCCGGTGCCTACGACGCGCTGGCCTTGCCGCTGTTGTCCTCGCCGGTCAACGGCCGTTTCCGCGAATCCCTGTACGAGATGGCCGGCGACCGGGTCGAAGTACCAGTCATGAGCGAGGGCCGCACCCTGGCCACGCTGGACCTGGTACTGGTCGAGCCGACGCGGCGCGTGGTGCACGACGAGGCCGTTGCCCGTCTGCGCTGGTTTGGCATTGTCGGCCTGGCTCTGAGCCTGCCGCTGGTGCTGTTGCTGTTTGTTCTGTCACGCCGCGGCGCTGTCATGGAACCGCGCTGGGCGCATCGCCTGCGCACCGCCGTACGTGACACTCCGCCGGCTTCCGACGATGCGGTGCAGCAGCTGCCGGCCGAGATCGATTCGCTGTCTCAGCTGTCCTACGCGATGATATCGGTGACGCGCGACGCGCGGGTGCGTGACATGAACCTGCTGGCGGCGCAGATGACGGGATGGGCACAGGCCGATGCGATCGGCCGCCTGATCTACTCCGTGTTTCATCCCCTGGGACTGGACGATGAACCCCTGGTCACGCCGGTGGAACGGGCGCTGCATGACAAGGAGCCGGTGCCACCCGAGGAATGTCGTCTGCGCGCGCGCGACGGCGTGGTTCGCCATGTCGAAACCATGGCCACATTGACGCGCGACGAGGGTGGTGGCGTCGACGGCGCGGTTCTCATGTTCCGCGATATCGGCGCGCGCCAGAAGGCGATCGAGGACATTCGCCGCCAGTCGCGTTTGACGCACGGCATCATCGACCATCTGGTCGAGGGCGTGCTCACCACCGATGCCGCTGGCGTGATTCGCTTCGCCAATCTCAGGGCGATGCGCATGTTCGGTTACACCCGTGACGAACTCGCCGGCGCGACGATGACCAAGCTGATGCCGGTGCCGTTCCTCAACACGCCCGGCATCCGCCTGAGCGATTACCTGTCGTCAGCTCAGCGCAGCAAATTGCCGCGTGTGGTCGGCTGGCGCAAGGATGCCACCACGTTTCCGGTGGAGCTGCTGGTGGAGGCCATGGTGCTACCGGGCGAGGGTGCCCGTGAGGATGGTCATGTCATCATCGTCCGAGACATTACGGATCGTCTCAAGAGCGACAATCTCAGCCTGCGTCTCGGCCGCCTGCTCGACAGTGCGGCCGAGGAGGTCTACGTGTTCGACGCGCAGTCGCTCTATCTGTTGGACGTGAACAAGAGCGCACGACGCAATCTCGGCTTCCGCATCGAGCAGCTGTCGCGGATGACGCCATTGCAACTCGCGCCCGACATGGATCCGGAAGCCTTCTACGGGCATCTCAGCCGGTTGCGCGGGCTCCAGGACGAACACGTGGTGTATCGCACCGCGCATCAGCGCATCGATGGCAGCAGCTATCCGGTCGAAGTCCGTCTGAGCTATTCGCGGGACGAGGAACCGCCGGTCTACATGGCTTTGGTGTCCGACATCACCGAGCGCCAGGCGGCCGAGGAACGCCTGCAGCACCTGGCGCACAACGACGTGCTGACCGGGCTGCCGAACCGGTCGGTGTTGCATGATCGACTCGAACAGGCGGTGTTGCTGACGCAGCGCTCACGCCGGCTGCTCGGCGTGATGTTCATCGACCTCGACCGCTTCAAGGCGATCAACGACAACTACGGCCACGAGGCCGGCGACCATGTGTTGCAGATGGTCGCCGATCGTCTGCGCAGCAGCGTGCGCAGTTCCGATACGGTCGCCAGGTTGGCGGGCGACGAGTTCGTGGTGCTGATGCCCGGCCTCAACGATGTGGGCAACGCCGAAGTGCTGGCGCAGAAGATGGTCGAAGCCTTCCGTCGCCCGATGAGCGTCGACGGCTATACGCTGGTGATCACCGTCAGCATCGGCATGACGGTCTATCCGGCCGATGATGCGGATGCCGAAACGCTGCTCAGACATGCGGACCAGGCGATGTTCGAGGCCAAGAAGGCGGGCCGTGCCGGCTACAAGATGTTTGCCGCCGACACCAGTGCGGAAACCGCGCGGCGCATCGTTCTGGAACGCGACCTCAATCACGCCGCGACCCTGGATCAGTTGCGTTTGCGCTACCAGCCGATTTACGCGGCGGCCCGCGACGAACTCGTGGCGATGCGGCTGTCCACCATCTGGCAGCACGGCGAATACGGAGAGATTGGCGAGGCCGAGACACTGCAGCTGGCGGCGCATATCGGCGAGATCGAGCGGCAACTGCTGTGGCAGCTGCAGCGGCACGGTCAGTTCTATTCGGCCTGCCGCGGCAATCGGCCGGTCGAGGTTCCGGTGATCATCGACATGCTCGACTGGCAGTTGCACGACGCCGGACTGTGCAGCCACATGCTGGACGTGATGCAGCGCTATGCAGTGCCGCCGATGTCTCTGATCGTCGGCTGCAGCGAGGTTGCCCTGGCCGATAACGCCGTCATGCCACAGCCCGGCTTCTCGCTGTTGCGTGGCGCTGGCGTCCGGTTCTGTGTCAACGAGGTCGGCAATGGCGCGAACGCGCTCAACACCCTGGGCAATCTGCCGGCCGATTTCGTGAGCCTCGCACCGGCTTGCATTGCCGGGCTGCCGGCCAACGAGAATGCGAGCGCGACGGCCAAGGCGGTGATGGCGATGGCGAAGCGTCACAACAAGCGGGTGATCGCCTCGGGGCTGACCCACCCCGCGCAACGCGACATGCTGGCTGCGCTCGGCGGCGCCTGGGTGGCCGGCCCGGTGCTGGGCGAACCGATTGCCGTCGACGACACCGAGCAGTTTCTGGCGCAGTTCAGCGTCGTCGGCGGCAGCCGTCAGTCGTCCAAATGAATCGCCAGCACGTCGCAGCTGGCGCGGTGCAGCACGCCATCGTCGGTATAACTGAACAGCGCTGACAGGCCGTGGCGCGGATGATGACCGACCACGATCAGGTCGGCCTGCGTTTCCTGCTGGGCGCGCAGGATTTCCGGGGTGATCGAGCCGATCACCACGCGCAGGAAGCTGCGATCGAGATCGTTGCGGTCGCACCATTCGCCGATACGCGTCTCGGCGAACCCGGCTCGCTCGCTGCACAGGTCGATCGGCGTTGCCAGCAGTGCGTCGCCGGCCGGATCGATCGGAAGATACTCCACCACGTGTATCAGGCTCAGTGAGGCACCGAAGCCGCGTGCCAGATCGCGCGCCTTGACCAGCATCTTCTCGCCTTCGTCATGCGTTTCGATGGCGGCCAGCAGATGTTTGTAGATCATGTCTTCCTCCGCGCGGTGTCGGGTGCACCGCAAGCTCGCTTATTGTGCCCCAGGCTCGGGCTTCTGCGCCGGTCCAGTGTCTGCCACGAGCTGGCAGCTCAGCGCGCCGAATTCGGCGGCCGAAAGGCGTTCCGCCCGCAAGCCGGGATCGATGTTCGCGGCCCGAATCTGCTCGCTGTCCAGCAGCCCCTTGAGTGCATTGGACAGCGTCTTGCGCCGTTGCCCGAAAGCGGCCGTGACGATACGGTCGTAGGCACCGAAATCCGGGATCGGAAACGGGGCGGGGCGCGGCCGCAGCCGCACGATGGCCGAATACACCTTGGGCGCCGGGTGGAAGGCGCCGGGGCTGACACGGAACAGCGAGACGCACTCGGCGCGCGCCGCAAGACTGACCGTGAGCCGCCCATAGTCGCCTCCGCCGGGCTTGGCCACCATGCGGTCGACGACTTCCTTTTGCAGCATGAAGTGCATGTCGCGGATGTGGTCGGCGAACTGCAGCAGGTGAAACAGCAGCGGTGTGGAAATGTTGTAGGGCAGGTTGCCGACCACGCGCAGCGGCTGCCCCGGCGCCAGAGACGGGAAATCGACCTTGAGCGCGTCGCGCTGATGTATCACCAGGCCCGGGTGATGCTCGCAATGCGCCTGCAGGAACGGGATCACGTCGCGATCGAGCTCGATGACCTGCAGCATTTCGCCGGCCGCCAGCAGCGGCTTGGTCAGCGCGCCGCGGCCCGGCCCGATTTCGATCAGCGCCTGCCCGGGCTTGGGCGATATCGCATGAATGATGCGCGCGATGATGTTCTGGTCATGCAGAAAGTTCTGGCCGAAGCGCTTTTTCGCGAGCGGCGGCCGCGTGCCGGGTTCAATCACGGCGGCTCCCCGGCTGCCTCCGGCTCAGGCGAATCGCAAGCGCAATCGCGGCCTCGAAACTGCCGCTGTCGGCGTGGCCGCTGCCGGCGAGATCCAGCGCGGTTCCGTGGTCTACCGATGTTCTCACGATCGGCAGGCCCAAGGTCAGGTTGACGGCACGACCGAAGCCGCAGTACTTGAGCACCGTCAGCCCCTGATCGTGATACATCGCCAGTACGGCGTCCGCGCCCTGCAGCTGGTGGGGTGTGAACAGCGTATCGGCGGGGAGGGGGCCATGCAGGTCCAGGCCCTCGAGGCGCAGTTGTTCGAGCGTGGGCACGATCGTGTCGATCTCCTCGCGCCCGAGGTGTCCGGATTCTCCGGCGTGAGGATTGAGCCCGCTGACCAGGATGCGCGGCCGTTCGATGCCGAACTTTTGCTTCAGATCCCGATCGAGGATGCGTGCCACCGCGGACAGTCGGTCCGGCGTGATGGCGCTGGGCACCTCGCGCAGCGGCAGATGTGTGGTGACCAGGGCGACGCGCAGTTCGCTGCCGTCGCTCAGTGGTGCGCTCAGCATCATCACCGGTAGCGGGCTGCCACAGCGTTCGGCCAGAAACTCGGTGTGGCCGGTAAACCGGATGCCGGCGTCATTGATGATGCCCTTGTGCACCGGCGCGGTGACCATGGCATCGCCTCGTCCGTCCAGGCAGGCGCAGGCGGCTTCGCGCAGCGTATCGAGCACATAGCCGGCGTTGGCGGCGTCGAGACGCCCAGCCCGTACCGGGGCCCTGAGTGCGACCGGCCAGACGCACAGCGTGCCGGCACGGTGGGGGGGCGCCGCGTCGGGTGTGTCCACGGTGTGGATGCGCAGCGACTGCCCGGTAGTGCGCGCGCGTGCCGCGAGCAGCTCTGGGTCGGCGATGGCGACCAGCCGCGCCGGCCATTGCTGCTGCGCGATCGAAACCGTAAGGTCCGGACCGATGCCGGCCGGTTCGCCCGGAGTGACCAGCAGGCGCGGAGCGTGGCCGGCAGTCATTGACGGCGCGGCGTCAGCCGCCGGGCGAGGTGGTGCTCACCGAACCGTCGGCCAGTCGGTATTCGACGTAGGCTTCGTCACGCAGGCGGCGCAGCCAGACATCGTATTCCTCGGCCATGCGGCGGTTGACGATGGCCTGGCGTGCACGCGCACGCTGGGACTCCTCGGTTACATCGCGACTGCGGCGATCCAGAACCTTGGCGACATGCCAGCCGAACTGGGTGCGGAACGGCTGCGAAATCTCGCCGGGCTGGAGTTGATCGATGCGAATCTGGAATTCCGGTGCGAACACGCCCGGAGGCTGCCAGCCCAGCTCGCCGCCCGAATTCTTGGACCCCGGATCGTCCGAGTACTGGCGCGCGAGGTCGGCCAGGTCTTCGCCGCCCTGCAGGCGGTCGTAGATTTCACGCGCCTGCAGGCGGGTCGCCTCTTCGTCGCGGATCGCGTTCGGCATCAGCAGGATGTGCGCGGCCTTGGTCTCGGTGACGATGCGGCGTGGCTCGCCGCCACGCAGGCCGTTGAGCATCAGGATGTGGAAGCCGGAGGTGGCCTCCAGTACCGGGCTGATCTCGCCTTCCGACAGTTTCCGGGCGTTCTCGCTGAACAGCGTCGGCAGATCGCCGAGACGGCGCCAGTCGAGATCGCCGCCCTGCAGCGCCTGCTGGCCGTCGGACTGTGCGATGGCGACCTGGGCGAAGTCTTCGCCGTCGATGATGCGTTGGCGCAGCGCTTCTGCCTTGGCGCGGGCGGCGTCGCGTTCGTCGGCCGAGGCGCCATCCGGCACGGCGACGAGGATGTGGCCAAGGCGGACCTCCTTGTCATCTTCCTTCTGGTTGGCCAGTTCGAAGGCGATATCCTGCTCGGAGACGTTGATCTGGCTTTCGACCTCGCGTGCGCGCAGGCGCTGGATCAGCACTTCGTCGCGAACCTGTTCGCGCACGGCGAGGTAGTCGCCGCCCTGTTCGCGGATCGACTGCGCGAATTCGGCCAGCGCCATCCCGTTCTGCTTGGCGATGTTGGTCAGCACTTCATTGAGTTCGCGGTCATCGACGCGAATTCCGATTTCGCCGGCGCGCTGGGTCTGGATGCGCGTCACGATCAGCCGTTCCAGAACCTGTTGGCGCAGGATGTCGATCGGCGGTGCGGCCAGATCACGACTCTTGATCTGTTCCTGGGCCGTATTCATGGCGATGTCGAGTTCGCTTTGCAGGACCACGCCGTCATTGACGACCGCGACGATGCGGTCCAGCGGCTGGGCGGCGGGCGCCAGGGCCGGGATCAGCACGAGCGCGAGGCACAGCAGGAGTTTTTTTGGTTTCATGGATTCGTGCGGTGTTTTCAGGATGCCGCTGAGGCCGATGGTGAGTTCAGCCCGCAAGCCTAGCATGGGCTCCGAGCCCGTTAGCGCTGGAGGCTTCGGCCTCATTCGCGGTATTCGTTCTGTGAATCGAGCAGGTCCTGGAAGCCGGAGCCGATCGCGCCCAGCCCCTTGAGTTCGAGTTGCAGATAGATGCCGCTGTCGTAGTCGCCACGCGTGCTGCTGATGTATCGCCGCCAGGTCGTGCGGGCGGTCCAGCAGCAGGTCTCGTATTCAAAACCGGCCAGCGATTCGATGGTGCTGTTGTCGGTCAGTGAATAGCGCCAGCGACCGATCACATCCCAGCGTCCACCGATCGGAAAGGCGGCCAGCAGGTCGGACTGTTCAAGAATGTCGCGGCGATAGCGGTAGGCGAATTCGAAGCGCCGTCCGTCGCGACGGTACTTGAGCCCCGTGGCGAAACGGTTGAACTCGCTCGCGCTCGGCGACCATTGCACCGTCGCGCTGGTCGACAGGTACTTCGAATACTTCACTTCCGCGGCCGCCAGCACATCGGTCGCGCCTTCGTCCGGCGGTTCGCTGTCGGGAAGCGATACCTGCGAAGGGTCGAAGCGCAGGATCTGACCGAAGGTGGCCGAGATGCGCGCCAGTCCGCTGTCCGGATCGAGCAGCCGCGTGGTGACGGCACCGGTGATCTGGTTGGCATCGCTGATGCGGTCGGTACCCGAAAAGCGGTTGCGTGCGAACAGCTGCACGATGTCGAAATCCGGTTCACCGCTGTCGAACACCGGAAAGTCGTCCTGTTCGCGGTACGGGGCGTACAGGTACATCGCGCGCGGTTCCAGGGTCTGCAGCATGCCGCTGTCGGTGACACGATCGAAGCGCAGCCCCGATTCCGCCGAAAGGACCGGCAGGCTGCGTTGCAGATCGTTGTCCGTGCCGCCCGAGGTATTGCTCAGCTTGTATTCGGTGTGATGCAAATCCAGTTGTCCGGTGGCGTACCAGGCCGATTTGTCGACCACGGTGCGCAGGTAGGGCACGAGTGCAACCCGTTGCCCTTCGACGACATCATCGCCATCAAAGTTCACGTATTCGCCAGAAAAACCGGCGCGGGTCGCCCACAGGCGACGCTGCGTAAGTGTGTCGAAGGTGATCTGGGGCAGTCGCCGGTACGGCTGCTCAGTGTTGATGACGGTCGGATCGAGCGTCTGGAAGTCCTGCACCGTCATCTTCACGGTGTAGGCGGCCGGCGCCTGGTAGGTCAGGCGCGCATGCCGTTCAAGATGCGTCAGCGCCGACAGATTGATGCGCCCGCCGAGATCCTCGAAGTATTCCAGGTCGCTGACTTCGGCGTAGTTCGCCTCCAGCGCCAGGCGGTCGCTGAGCAGACCGCTATGCTCGTACTCCAGAAAGCTGCGGTCGCGTTGGGCGACGTCGTCGTCCGGCAGATGTTCGCCGTAGACTTCGCCGCGGCCGTAGTCGCCCGGCAGCAGATAGCGGAATTCGCCGCCGAGCTGAACGCCACGTTTGGACATGTAACGCGGAATCAGCTGGGCATCGTAGTTGGGTGCCAGATTCAGATAGAACGGCCAGCGCAGGTCCAGGCCGGTCTTGCCGGATTCGCCAAGCGTTGGAAACAGAAAACCGCTGCGGCGCCGATCATCGATCGGGAACTGGAAATACGGCAGATAGAGGATCGGCACACCGGCAAAGTGCAGGCGTGCGTTGCGGGCGCTGCCGAGGCCTTCGTCGCGGTCCAGATGGACGCGACTGGCCTTGAGGACCCAATCCTCGTGACCGGGCGCGCAGGTCGTGTACTCCACGGCGTCGAGCCGGGCCCGGGTTTCGCCGAGCAACTCCAGGCGCTCTGCGTTGCCGCGGGCAGCGCTGTCGATCAGGGTGAACTCGGTGCCCATGAACACACCGGTTTCGCGGCCCAGATAAAGGTCCGCGGTCCGGCTGCGAACCACCATCTCCTTGCTCTGAAACAGGCTTTCGGCATCGACGCGCACACGCTCGTCGGCTTCTTCGTAGGACAGGGATTCCGCCGACAGCCGTTTGTCGCCCTGGGTCACCACTACCGAGCCCTCGAATTCGCTGAGGCCGCTGCGTAGCAGCGACGCCTTGTCCGCTGTCAGCGTGACCTCCGGAGAACCACCGTTCGATTCGAGCGGTGGCACCGCAAGCTGTGGACACGAGGCGTCCTCGGCGAGTGCAGGCGCGCAGAGCAAGCTGCCCGACAATGCCAACAGGGCCGGAAGTTTGCAGTGGTGAAGGCGCAATGCGCGTCTCGTACTCGGAATTCTTGAGGACGCGAAGTATGTGGACCGAGCCGCCGCGGCGCAATTGTTTGGCGCACTGTGCCCCGATATGCTGCGGCGCAGATGAGTATCTCCCCGCTACAGATCGGCACCGAAGGGTCCGACGACCTGCGCGCGCAGCAGGCCCGGCACTGGGCACAGACCGCGCTCGGACATCCGTTCGAGCGTTTCGCTCCGGCGTCGGCCGATGCCAGTTTCCGGCGTTACTTCCGCGGTGAGGCTCGTGAGCGCTCATGGATCGTCATGGACGCGCCGCCGCAGCATGAGGACTGCGAACCGTTCGTGCGCATCGCCGGCCTGCTCGACGCCGCCGGTCTCAATGTACCGGCGGTGCTGGCGCAGGATCTGGACCACGGATTCCTGCTGCTGAGCGATCTCGGCACGCGGACCTTGCTTGATGTGCTCGACGAGGAGAATGCCGATGCCTTGATGGGCGCGGCCATCGATGCGCTGATCCGCTGGCAGCGCGCGTCACGGCCCGACGCGTTGCCGGAGTACGACGACGTCCTGCTGCGTCGCGAACTGGCGTTGTTCCCGGACTGGTATCTGCAACGGCATCTCGGCCTGACCCTGAGCGGCTCGCAACACGAGGCCTGGAACGGCATTGTGGAAAGCCTGATCGCCGCCGCGCTGGCACAGCCACGCGTCTTCGTGCACCGCGACTACATGCCGCGCAACCTGATGCTGTCCGAGCCGATGCCGGGCGTGCTCGACTTTCAGGACGCGGTCTATGGACCGATCGCCTACGACGTGATTTCACTGTTCAAGGACGCTTTCCATTCCTGGCCGGCGACGCGTGTCGATGCCTGGACTGCACGCTATTGGCGCGACGCGAAGGCCGCCGGACTGCCGCTGGGCGACGAGGCCGCGTTCCGCCGCGACTGCGACTGGATCGGCCTGCAGCGACATCTCAAGATTCTCGGCATCTTCGCGCGCCTGAGCCTGCGCGACGGCAAGCCGAAGTATCTGGCGGACACGCCGCGCTTCGTGCGCTACGTGGTGGACGTGGCGGCGCGCTATCCGGAGTTCGCGGCGCTGAGCGAGTTGTTCGAACGCCAGATACTTCCACGGCCCGCCTGATGCGCGCGATGCTGCTGGCGGCCGGGCGCGGCGAACGCTTCAGGCCCTTGACCGATCAGTGTCCCAAGCCGCTGGTCGAGGTCGCCGGCCAGACGCTGATCGAACGACATCTGGGGCGCTTGTCGGCGGCCGGCGTGCGCGAAGTGGTGATCAATCTCGGCTGGCTCGGCGCACAGTTGCGACAAGCGCTGGGTGATGGGGCGCGTTACGGGCTCGTGATCGAGTACAGCGAAGAAGGCTGGCCCGCGCTGGAGACCGGTGGCGGGCTGCGCCGCGCATTGCCGTTGCTCGGCGAGGCACCGTTCCTGGTCGTCAACAGCGACGTCTGGACGGACTATCCGATCGAACAGCTGGTGGCGCGGGCGGCGATATTGCCCGATGAGCGACTTCTGCATCTGGTGCTGGTCCCCAATCCGGAACATCATCCCCAGGGCGATTTCAATCTGGAATCCGAAACCCTGGGCGACGCCGGCGAACGTCTCACGGCCGCCGGGCTGTGGCTGGCCCGCCCGCGGCTGCTGGACGGTAGCGACGAAACCGGACCGTTCTCGGTCGTTCCGTACTGGCGCCGTGCCATCGCCGCGGGCCGCGCCAGCGGCGAGCGTTACGACGGACTGTGGTTCGACGTTGGCACGCCGCAGCGACGCGAGGCTGTGGAGCGGTGTTTGCGGGGAGGGTAAAAAAGACCCTTGTCTCTCGCAAAGACGCGAAGACGCAAAGTTTAAAATGCTTTTGAGCTGTTCTTGGCGTCTTCGCGCCTTTGCGCGAATCCAGCTTCTCTCGCTTCTACCTGTCAGACCGCCCGCGCGTGCAGCACTTCCTCGGCCTGCTGGTCGGCGTGGTAGCTGGAGCGCACCATCGGGCCGCTGGCCACGTGCGAGAAGCCCATCTGTTCGCCGACCACGCGCAGGCGCTCGAATTCGTCCGGGTGCACGAAACGCATCACCGGATGATGGTGCTTGGAAGGCTGCAGATACTGGCCGATCGTGAGCATGTCCACGTCGTGGGCACGCAGGTCGCGCATCACGTCCTCGATCTCCTCGATCGTTTCGCCGAGTCCGACCATCAGGCCAGATTTGGTCGGCACCTTGGGGTGCATCTGCTTGAATCGCTTCAGCAGGTCCAGCGACCACTGATAGTCGGAGCCCGGCCGGGCCTGTTTGTAGAGACGCGGCACGGTTTCCAGATTGTGGTTGAACACATCCGGCGGGTTGTCCTTGAAGATCGTCAGTGCCGGGTCCATGCGGCCGCGGAAGTCGGGCACCAGCACTTCGATCTGGATGCTGGGTGACAGGCGGCGGGTTTCGCGAATGCAGGCCACGAAATGGCCGGCACCGCCGTCGAGCAGATCGTCGCGATCGACGCTGGTGATCACCACGTAGCGCAGGCGCAGATCGGCGATGGTGACGGCCAGATTCGCCGGCTCGTCGGCATCCAGGGCATTCGGGCGGCCATGCGCCACGTCGCAGAACGGGCAGCGCCGTGTGCAGATGTCGCCCATGATCATGAAGGTGGCCGTGCCCTTGCCGAAGCATTCGCCGAGGTTCGGGCAGGAGGCTTCCTCGCAGACGGTGTGCAGCTTGTGCTCGCGCAGGCTCGCCTTGATGCGTGCCACTTCCGGCGAGGTCCCGAGTTTGGCGCGTATCCATTCGGGTTTGCGCGGCGCCTGTTGCGTGACTTCGATCTTGATCGGAATCCGCGCCATCTTTTCGGCGGCGCGCAGCTTCACGCCCTGCGGAATCGGGGCACGGCGGGGCGGGGTGTTGTCGGGAGCGCTCAAAGGAAGCTCTGGGCTGGGTGAACAGCCATTGTAACGCTGATTGTCGGACTGATCGCCGGGCCGAATGCTGCGCCCGCCGTGCGGCGGGCCGGGTTCAGGCCAAGGCGCCTACGCGTGCCGCGATCGGCGTCACGCCGATTGCCGAATCGCGTTCGACCACGGCCTGGATCTGCGCCTGCGCGAGGCCGGCCAGCGTCTTGCGGTCACGGTTGCCGATGCTGATCGGACTGCAGTAGTCGACTTCCACGCGCAGCACCGGCTCGCGCAGCAAGCGCAGGATGTGCCAGAACAGGGTGTCGTCGCCGACATACGGCGCGACGGCGGAGCCGTCCACGCCCTTGCCGTAGCGCAAGGCGATCGGCTGGATTGACCTGCCGGTTTCGGTGGCCAGCCCGAACAGGCGCGCATGAAAGCGTCCGACGTCGTGGCCGTCGGTGGTGGTGCCTTCCGGAAAGAACAGCAGGCGTCCGCCATTGTTCAGATACGGCTCGATGCGTGATTGCAGCGCCGCGGTCACATTGCCGCCGCGGCGGATGTAGAAGGAACCTGCGGCGGTGGTCAGCCAGCCGACGATCGGCCAGTCGCGGATGTCGGATTTGGCGACGAATCGCGTCTGCTCCTGCGCGGCGATGACCGGAATGTCGAGCCAGCTGATGTGATTCGCCACCAGGATCGAGGCCTGTGCCGACGGCGTGCCGCGTACATCCACCTCGACATTGAACACGTCCAGCAGCACCGACAGCCACCAGCGTGAAAGTCGGTCACGCGGAATGCGGCTGCGCAGCAGCAGTACCGCCAGCGCCAGCAGCAGCCCGACGGCCAGGTGCAGCACCAGACGCAGCGCCCGGACGGTGCTGAGCAAAGTGGGGTTGATCATCCCGGAATGTGGATCCGAAAGGCCGATCAGTCGATGCCGCTCGCGAGCACCGGGGTCGGGCTGGCGCGGTCGAGGAAGTGGCGGGCATAGCGCGGATTCAGGTCGGAGACGTTGAGCAGCATGAACACGTCCGCGCAGTTGAATTCCGTATCCCAATAGGCGTCACCGCAGGCCTTGGCGCCGAGGTTGACGTAGGCCTTGAGCAGCGGCGGCATCCGCACCGGGCCGGTCGGTCGGGCGTCGGCCGTCGGCAGGTTCACGTAGGGCCGCACACGTTGATAGGCCGGCGCCGAGTACTTCTGCCGGATCGTGTCGAGAATCGCATGCGCGCGGGCGCCGCCGTCCTCGAGGCCGATCGAGGCGCAGCCGAACAGGTAGTCATAGCCTTCGCGCGTGATGAATCCGGCGATGCCCTGCCACAGCGTGCCGATCACGGCCCCGCTGCGGAATTCGACGTCGACGCAGGTGCGTCCGATTTCCATGACGCGGCCGGGCAGGGCATCGACCATCTGCAGATCGAATTCACTGGAGGAATAAAAGCCGCCGGCGGCGGCTGCGCACTCGTCGGTGAGAATCCGGGTGCAGGCGATGACGCGACCGCTTTCGACCTCGCGCACCATCAGATGCCGACAGTGGGCGTCGTATTCGTCGGTGTCGATATGCGCCTCCCCGCCGTCGATCTGTGCCCCCATTTCGCCGGCGAAGATGCGGTAGCGCAGTTTCAGGGTTTCGAGAATCTCCGCACGCGTGTTCGCGAAACTCACTTCGAAGCGAGGCGGCGCGGTGAGTCCATTGTTGCGGTCCGTCTGGGGCTGCATGGCATGACCCGTTCATGAAGACGGCGCCACTGTATGAACCGGCTGTTGAACTCAGGTGACCGGACTATGAACCTTCGATGACGCCCCGGCGCCATTCCGAACGGATCGCCGGGTCGCTCCAGATGCGTTGATGCAATGAGGACAGCAGGTCCGGTGCGCCCAGCAGGAAGTTGCGTTCCGTATCCGAAAGGCTGCTCGGCAGGAGTTTGAGGTCCTGCTCCAGGCGTTCTCGCCGCTGCGCTTCCACGGGCAGTGGAATCTGGGTGCGAGGACGCCCCGATGCGCAGGCGATGGCATTGGCCACCGGTTCGGCGACCGCTCGCAGAAAGCCGGCCTCGTAGGGGTCGGGCTCTTTCAGGAACGTCGCCAGCGCACGCAGTTCCTCGGGCGGGGCGGTTTCCTCGGGAATCAGGAACAGCTTGCGCTGGCGACACCAGCGGCCGAGCGTGACGCGGCTGGAAAACACCGACATCGGAATGGCGATGATCAGGCTGCCGGCGATCGGTGCCAGCCACCACAGGAACGTCGGGTTCAGCCAGTAGACGAACGCGGCCCACACCAGGCCCAGTACGGTGCCGCTGCCGTGGCGGCGCAGCGCCTCGCTCCAGGGTGTTGCAGCGTCGTCGCGCGGCGGCGACTTCCACTTGGTGCCGAAGCCGAGCAGCGCACCGCTCACGTAGCGGGCGTGAAACAGCATGCGGATCGGTGCCAGGATGGCCGAGAACAGCATTTCGAACAGCAGGCTGTCGATCAGCTTGAAAGCGCCGCCGAACGGTTTGCTGCGACCGCGCAGGATCAGCAGCAGCGCGGCGAGGATTTTCGGCAGGAACAGCAGCGTCATGGTCGCGCCGAACAATTGCAGCGCCCATTCCGGGTGCCACTCGGGCCAGGTCGGGAACAGCTGGTAGGGCTGCGAGAAGTATTCGGGTTCGACCAGTTCATGGCGCGCCAGCGAGGTCGTCGACAGCACCAGGAAGATGAACCACAGCGGCGCCGAGAGATAGGCCATGACACCGGTCATGAACACCGCGCGGTGGGCCGGATGCAGGCCCTGCGCCAGAAACAGGCGGAAGTTCTGCAGATTGCCCTGGCACCAGCGCTGGTCGCGCTGCAGTTCGTCGAGCAGCGCCGGCGGCATTTCCTCGTGACTGCCCGGCAGATCGTAGGCGATCCACACGCCCCAGCCGGCGCGCCGCATCAGCGCCGCCTCGACGAAGTCGTGGCTCATGATCTCGCCGGCCAGCGGGCCGCTGCCGGGCAGCTTGCTGAGCGCGCAGTGGCGGATGAACGGCGCCACGCGGATCATCGCGTTGTGACCCCAGTAGTGGGATTCGCCGAGCTGCCAGAAATGCAGCCCGGCGGTGAACAGCGGTCCGTAGCAGCGCGTCGCGAACTGCTGGATGCGCGCATACAGGGTGTCGCGGCCCGAGGCCATCGGTGCGGTCTGGATGATGCCGGCCGTGGGATTGGCCTCCATCAGCTGCGCCAGGCGGTACAGACAATCGCCGGACATCACGCTGTCGGCGTCGAGGATCACCATGTACTTGTAGCCGCTGCCCCAGCGCCGGCACCAGTCGGCGACGTTGCCGCTCTTGCGCTTGATGCGGTGCTGGCGGCGGCGGTAGAAGATGTGGCCGAAGCCGTCCACCTCCTCGCACAGCTTCATCCAGGCTTCGACCTCGGCGACGCGGACGTCGGCTTCGGAGCTGTCGCTGAGTACGTAGAAATCGAAGCGCGGCAGCTGGCCGGTGCGGCGCGTCGATTCGAAAGTGGCGCGCAGCCCCGCGAAGACGCGATGCACGTCCTCGTTGCAGATCGGCATCAGGATCGCGGTGCGCACGTTGTCGGCGACCGCGGCGTCGGGTTCCGCCGTCGCGGAAATCGCGTATTTGTCACGACCCGAAAGTAGTGCCCAGAAGCCCATCAGCGCGGTCCAGAAGCCAGCGGACACCCAGGCGAACAGGATTGCGTACAGGATCAGGATCGTCAGTTCCAGCGCGTCCTGACCGTGGTACGGCAGCACCGCGGTCATGAAATAGGTGCCGTAGATCGTCTGGCCAATCACCAGGCCCAGCAATAGCAAGCGACGGATGGTGCCGGTCACGGCCCAGGCCGGCAGCTTGGTTTCGGGTTTGCGTGCGTCGGTCTCGCCCGCGGCGAGACGGCGACGCTTGCCGAAGAAGCGGCTGCGTAGTCCGCGCCCGATTCGTACCAGAAGATTGCGTGACAGCGCTTCCGGTCGCATCGAGGCGCGACTCAGCGGCGGCGTGGTGATCAGGCGGAAGCGCCCCTGCAGGTCGCGAACCAGCGGTGCGCGCGGATGTTCTCCACGAATGCGCAGGGCAATCGAGCTTTCCGGGCCTTCGCTGCCGGCGAGACGGCGATGGGCTTCCTCGAAGGCGGCCGCCTGACCCTGTTGCTCGGCGACCTCGCGTAGCGATCGGCGCTGTGACTCATCCAGTGGCAGGCGGCCAAGGTAGGCATCGAAAGCCGCGCGGCTGGCGGCGGACACGCTCGGTCGGGATGCCGACTGGGGCTCGATCGACTCGGCTCCGGGAGGAGTGCTCATTGGGCGGGCAGCAGATAGCTCCAGGTTTCGGAGAGCGGTTTGTCGCCATCACGCAGCGCCGCGCGCATCTCCACCGGCTTGCCGGAATCCTTGACGCGGTAGCGCAGGTTCAGCCGCCAACCGCCCGTCGCCGGGTTGGGTTGCAACTGCTTCTCCATGAGTTCTCCGTTGTCATTGATCCAGACCGGAGCATCGATTTTGGCAGCTTGAGCCAGATTTGCCAGCGGTCCGCCCACGAAATCCACGACCATGCGCAGCGAGTCGTCCGGTTCGCGGCGGAAGCCGTGGCCGCGCCGCGTCTGCACCACGCGCGCCAGCTCGGGACCGCTCAACTCGTCGTGCTCGAACGACATCCGGTAGGCGTATTGGAAGGCCTCACCGGGCTTGGGCTGGGTCGCCGGCACCCAGAAGGCGACCACGTTATCGTTGGTCTCGTCCTTGGTTGGAATCATGATCAGTTCGACGCGACCCTTGCCCCAGTCGCCTTTGGGCGTGATCCAGGCGCTGGGCCGCAGGTCGTAGCGGGTCTCCAGATCCTGGTAATTGGTGAAGTCACGGTCTCGCTGCATCAGCCCGAAGCCCTTGAGCGTTTCGGTGCCGAACGAGGTGCTGACCAGACGCTTGGGGTTGGTCAGCGGGCGCCACACCCACTCGCCGGTGCCGTCGTCGACCAGCAGGCCGTCGGAATCGTGAACTTCGGGGCGGAAGTCCTCGAACGGCGAGGTCTGGTTCTCGCCGTAGTAGTACATGCTCGTCAACGGCGCAAGCCCGAGCTTGCCGACCTTGTCACGCATGAACAGGGTGACTTCGACGTCGACCTTGGTATTGACGCCGGGTTGCAGCACGAAGCGATAGGCGCCGGCGGCGCGCGGCGAATCGAGCAGCGCGTAGATTTCCAGCGAGGTCGAGCTCGGCGCTGGCCACACCACCCAGAACTCGGTGAAGGCCGGAAATTCCTCACCCGAAATCAGTCCGGTGTCGATCGCCAGTCCACGGCCCGATAGCCCGTAGCGCTGATGCTTGCCCAGTGCGCGGAAGTAGCTCGCGCCGCGAAACACCATGACCTCGTCCTTGAAGTCCGGCTTGTTGATCGGATAGTGCACGCGGAAGCCGGAATAGCCGACATCGCCGAAGCTGCTGGGATCGAACTTGTTCTTGCCGAAGTCGAACGAGTCCGGATTGTAGGACAGACGGCGCACGCCATCGGCGCTGATCAGATTGACCGTGACCGACTGCTGGTACTGGCGGCCCGGATGGAAGAACTGCAGTTCGAACGGGAGCTTGGCGCCGCGCCACAGTGCCTTTTCGGGCTTGAAGCGGATGTCGCGGTAGGCGTCATAGTCGATTTCGCGCAAGGGGCCGGGCAGATTGTTCTGCGGCGCCTCGTAGGCCTGGGTGGACAGCTTCCGGGCGCGCGCCACCACATCCTCGAAACCGAAGGCCGATGCGATGCCGGGCAGGCACAGCGCCATCGCGAGGAGCGCTCGAAGAAAATGCGTTGAACTCATATCCTCAAAATCCGTTCTTCGGCAGCGCCGCAGAGACTCGGCGACGGCTGACTGCGGGCTGGGTAGCCTGCCGGTTACAGCCACCATCAACGGCCGGGAATTCCCGGCACGCCAACCCGAACACGGTAGACCTGATACGGCGCAGCTCGATCGATCTGTACAGGCAGGCGCCCCAGAACCTGCTGGAGCGAGCTGCAGGTAATGTAGAGGGCACCATCCGGACCGAAACTTAACCCATCAGGCCAGCGCAGCAGCGGGCTCTGGACCAGCGTTCCGAGGGTGCGATCCTGCCACAGCACGGCGATCGCGGAATGCTCGATGTCGGTCAGATAGACGTTGCCGCGCTGATCCACGCTGATGCCGTCGGTCATGGTCTTGGGCGCGAAGATTTCCACGCGATTGGCGAGCTGGCTGGCGCTCAGCGACTCATCCATAAGATCGGCTGTCTTCACCCGATACAGATGCAGACTGGTCACCGGCGCGAAGTACAGCCATAGACCGTTTGCATCGAGGCCGACCGCATCCACGCCAGGGCGGACGCTGAACAGGTAGAACAGTTCCATACGCCGGCCCTGCACACGCGGCGTGTAGTACTCGGCGGTGACGGAGGGGTGTTCGCCGAGCACGCGACGCGCGCTGTGGTTGGCCACGTCGTAGACGATCAGCGCGGGGTTCTGGGCCAACAGGCTGGCGTCGGAGATGAAGATCGTATTGCCGTCCGGCATCACCTGCAGATCGTTGAGGTGCGATCCGTAGCCGGCGATCTCGCGCGGGAAGCTGAAATTTTCGACGAGTTCGCCGCTGTCGATGTCGAAGGCCAGCAGGCGCGGCGGGTGCAGGCCGTGATTGCCGTTGTCGAGGACCCATAACCGGTTCTGTGCGTCGACGCGCACGCCCAGCACGGTATCGAAACTGTCCGGCTCGCCTTCGCCGGTCTGGAACGCGAGGTTGGGAAAGGGTTTCATCTGCCCGTCCACAAGCTCCACGACCTTCCATGAGGGGCGGGCTTCCGGGTGCAGCGACACGAAAATCCGTCCGCTCGCGGACACACTGATATTGCCGGGTGGGGTCGGCAGATCGGCTACGCGCTCCAGCGCGGACGCCGGCATTTGCGGCGGCGTGTCGCGAGCGGGGAAATCGTTACCGCCGCCGTAGCGCCACTTCACGGCGGCGCCCAGCAGCAGGGTGAGGATGACGATGAACGTCAGCAGCCGGCTCAGGAACCGGCCGATCAGGGACCGCCTGCTCATGGGATGACGTCTGCCGCGGTGTCGGCGGTGATCGGCAGCGTCACCTCGAACAATGGCCTGATGCGGTTGACGATCCAGCAATACAGGTCGGCAGTCTGTTCCGCGTCATAGATCGCCGAATGCGCCTCGGAATCGCTGTACGGAAAACCGGCGGCCTCAAGCGCGCGTCTCAGCACCGTCTGCCCCAGCGCGGCACCGCCCAGCGTCGCCGTATCGAACACCGAGAACGGGTGGAACGGGTTGCGTTTGTAAGCATTGCGGGCACAGGCGGCATTGACGAAACCGAGATCGAAGTGTGCATTGTGGCCGACCAGGATTGCACGTTTGCAGCCGGCTTCCGACACTGCGCGGCGGATCGGCCGGCATACCTTGTCCAGTGCCGCGCGTTCGTCGATGGCCATGCGCAGCGGGTGGTCGACGATGATGCCGTTGACGTCCAGCGACGCCTTTTCGATATTGGCGCCGGGAAACGGCTGCACCTGCGCGGCATGGGTTTCCTGCCGGACCAGTTGTCCGTCCTCATCGATGCCGAGAATCACCACGGCGATTTCGAGCAGCGCGTCGGTCTGCGCATTGAAGCCGCCGGTTTCCACATCCACGACCACGGGCAGAAAGCCGCGGAAGCGGCGCGACATCGGCACGTGTATGCGTGGGGGTTCCATGGGCTCGTTTGAAATGCGGCGCTGCATCATAGCATCGCCGTTTGTGGGGCCTGGCTGAACGCCCGGCACAGGCTTTGCCGGCAACTCTTATATAATGCCGCGCCCTCCAAGCGGAGCGGTACCGCGCTGCGGGAGCACCGCATTTCCATTCGTCCGCCGGACCCTGTCATGAGTTCCAGTTCTTCCGTCAAAAAAGTTGCGCTTGCCTACTCCGGCGGTCTCGATACCTCGGTCATCCTGAAGTGGCTGCAGGACACCTACGGCTGCGAGGTCGTGACCTTCACCGCCGACATCGGCCAGAAGGAAGACCTCAGTTTCGTGCGTGGCAAGGCCGAGCGTCTCGGTGTCAAGGAAATCTTCGTGGACGATCTGCGCGAGGAATTCGTGCGCGACTACGTGTTTCCGATGTTTCGCGCCAACGCCATCTATGAAGGCGAATACCTGCTCGGCACCTCGATCGCGCGGCCGCTGATCGCCAAGCGGCTGGTCGAGATCGCCAACCAGACCGGTTGCGACGCCATCTCTCATGGCGCCACCGGCAAGGGCAACGATCAGGTTCGCTTCGAACTCGGCGCCTATGCGCTGCGGCCGGACATCAAAGTCATCGCGCCCTGGCGCGAGTGGGATCTCAATTCACGCGAGCGCTTGCTGGCCTACGCCGAGCAGCACGACATTCCGATCGAGAAGAAAAAGGGTGGCGGCTCACCGTATTCGATGGACGCCAACGCGCTGCACATTTCCTACGAGGGCGGCGGCCTGGAGGATCCCTACTGGGAGCCTGAAGAGGACATGTGGCGCTGGACGGTGTCGCCGGAATCGGCACCGGCCACCGCCGAGACCATCGAGATCGAATACGCGCATGGCGATCCGGTCGCGCTAAACGGCCAGGCACTTTCCCCCTACGCGATGCTGGCGACGCTCAACGAACTCGGCGGCAAGCATGGCATCGGTCGGCTGGATCTGGTCGAGAACCGTTACGTCGGTATGAAGTCGCGTGGCTGCTACGAAACGCCGGGCGGTACGATCATGCTGCGCGCGCATCGCGCGATCGAATCGATCACCCTGGACCGCGAGGTTGCGCACCTCAAGGACGAGCTGATCGCCAAGTACGCCAGCCTGATCTACAACGGTTACTGGTGGAGCCCCGAGCGCCGCATGCTGCAGACAATGATCGACGCTTCGCAGGACAAGGTGAACGGCGTCGTGCGGCTCAAGCTCTACAAGGGCAACGTCATCGTCGTGGGGCGCAAGTCACCGGATTCCCTGTTCGATGCGCGTGTGGCCACCTTCGAGGACGATGGCGGTGCCTATGATCAAAAGGACGCCGAGGGCTTCATCAAGCTTAACGCGCTGCGCCTGCGGACGCTGGCGGGACGCGGCTAAAGCGCTGGGTTTCTCGCGAAGGCGCGAAGAAAAGCATTTTGGGGTGAGAGTTGTTTGCCCGCAGTTGGTCTCGGCGCCGGAATCGGCGCCGATGGCGGCATATTGCCGATCGATTCCATGATGCGGCGCTTGCCGTACCAGTCGACCCATTCCGGCGTGGCGATCACCCACTGCGGATTCGGGTGGGTGGTCGTGAAGTTGCGCTTGACCTTGTCGAGGGCGCGCTCCAGTTCGCCATCAACCACCGTGGTGAACGCCTTGGCGCCGCGTACTGCTTCCAGCAGCCAGTGCCGGATCAGCTTCCCAGGCCTTGAACAAGTGATAGGTGGACGGCGCGGCCGGCAACACCCGGCAGATCGGTTCGACGTCGTACGCACCACGATGATCTTCAATGAATCGGACCATTACTCGGGTCGGCAGTCGAACTCCGCCTGGACGAAATGGGCCGGTGCCTTGCGTAGAATCTCATTGGTCCGGTGCAACTGCTGATTTTGGCGCTCCAGCGCATGCAGCCGCTGCTGATCGCTGCTCGGTGGGTCCGAACGCAGACCCTCTGATCTCTCACAGCTAGACGCACCCATTTGCGCTGCAGGGTTCCGCCCCGTTCCCGTACATCCAGCGAGTACCACATCTTCTTTTGCTTGCCCGTACCCAAACCCTCTCAAGCTTTTGAGCTTCTGCGACAGCCGGGGTGGTTCAGTCCAGCCGCAGCGAAGCAGGGGTTCCCGATTCCGGATTATGGCAAGCGATTGCTGACGGAATGCGCCCAGGCCGCGATCGCCAGGCTTGGCGGTCCGCCCGGTGCCGCCGGCAACGCTGAACCGTCCGCGACGTAGAGTCCCGGATTGCCGTAGACCTCGCCGTGCGCGTCGACCACGCCGCAGGTTTCATCCGCACCGAGACTGGCGCCGCCCCAGGGATGGACCGTGGCCGGTCGGGTGCGCGTGCTGATCTTCGTGCCGCTGGCTCTGGCGAGCGCCGCGAACACTTGCTGAACTTCCGCGAACGCCGGTTCCGCGGCGGCGGCGTAGTCGAGCCGTAGACGACCGTTGGCGTAGCGAACGCTCGCTGTACCGGAATCGGCCGCCATCGCGATCACGGCGAGGCTTTCGCGCAACCGGTTCCTGAGCTGCCGTGGCAACGGCAGCGAGTCGACGCCCGGGAAGGCGCCGAGCACGAGGTAGGGTGTGTTACGGCCGTCGTAGTCGAACCGTCCGAGACACGGCGGCGCCTCGAACGAAGACAGCCTCCCACCGCGCCGACGCCACAGTCCGACGCTGTCGGTATTGCCGCCGAAGTGGCTGCCAAGCGCCGGCATCGCGGATAAGCCGCCGTCTGCCGCGCTGCCGAACAGCAGCTTGAGGCTGTTGAGCGCGCCGGCGGCGAGAATCACGCGATCCGCCCGCAGGCATTCGTCGGTCTGCGTGCGCAGGTCGTGGATGTCGACGGCAAAACCGCCGTCCTCGCGTCGCAGGCGGCGTACCTCGCAGCGCTCGCGCAGCCGCGCGCCGGATCGCAGTGCCGGCGCAAGGTAGACCCAATCGACCGTGGCCTTGGCGCCGGATTGGGACCCAAGGAAGCTGTCGCCGTCCAGGCGGCATGCCTCGCGCTGAGCCGTCGCCCGGTCGGCGCCGAACAGCAGACCCACGTACGGCTGCTCAAGCGAAGGGCGGAACATATCCAGGCCCGCGAGCTGGCGCCAGACGTTGTTCTCCGAGAGGTCCTCGGTCAGCGGCACGGCACCGAGATCGGCCAGCACGGTGTCATAGTGGCGCTCGACGTCGTGCGGCTCCAGCTGCGGATGGCGGCCATGCCAGTAGCGTGGGTTCTGCGGCTTGGCAAGCAGACCGGCGTATGCGTGGCTGCCGCCGCCGACGCTTGAGGTGCAGACCACGTCGAGCCCGCGAAAGCGGAAGCTTTCGTACATCCCGTCGCGGTTCAGCATCAGGCTTCCGGCCGCGGCATGCAGGTTGCGCAAGCCGTGCGTCAGTAGCTTGAGGCCATACGGCAAAGGCGCGCGATCGGCGATGCCGAGGCTGCGCACCGGCAAGGTGTCGCGCCAGGGACCGCGTTCGACGATCAGCACCCTCAGCCCGTCGCGCGTCAGGTTGCGCGCACAGACACTGCCGCCGAAACCGCTGCCGACGATCAGCGCGTCGTATTTCATACACCGGCCCCGCGCAGCACGAAGTAGGCGACGCGGCGGTAGCCGTCCTTCCTCACCAGCATGCGGCCGAGATAGGCGTTCCTGCCGAGCCGCCGCAGCTCGCCACGCACGCGCCGCGCCGGTCGGGGATTGCCGGCAAGATCGTAGTCGAGCACCAGCACCTCGCCGTTACCGTACGCCGCGGCTTCGAGGTGCACGCGGAACGGCAGCCGCGGCCTGCCGATGCGCCAGTGGTTGATGCCGTCCGCGCCCGAGAACGATTTCGCGCGCCATAGCCGCGCCGCGATACCGCCGAACGGCGCCGACAGCACCTCGCCCGGATACTCGCCGCGCAGCTCGCCGACGGCCGGCGCCGGTAGCGTGTCGAACAATGCGTCGAGCGCCTCGCGCGACAGCCGGCGCAAATCCTGCTGTATCGCGGCTTCCGTCACCGTTGCCACCTGAAGGGTTTTGTAACCACCGAAGAACGCCGAAAGAACCTTTTCAAGTGGGTTTGTTTTTCGGTGAATTTGGCATCTTCGGTAGTTCCGCTTTTTGCTGTTGCCGTTCCTTGCGTAGAAAGCTTTTCCGTGTTCACGCGAGCACCCCCAGCATCGCCGCTGTGCGCTCGATCAGCCAGTAGCCGCCCATCACGCCGAGCAGTTGCGCCGCCGGCTTTTCGAAGCGCACGCGGCCGACGACGAGCAGTAGCGCGGCCACGAACAGCAGCTGCCCCGCTTCGACGCCGAGATTGAACAGGCCCAGCGCGTAGCCGCGCGCCCCTTCAGGCAGGCCGATCTCGGTGAGCGCGCCGGCGAAGCCGAAGCCATGCAGCAGGCCGAAAGCGAAGGCCGGCAGCCACGGCCGGCGCAGCGCAAGGCTCGCGCGCGGCGGTCCGGCCAACTCGATCGCCAGCAGCAGGATACTGGCGGCGATCGTGGCCTCGACCGGTGGCGGCGGCAGGCGCACGGCGCCGAGCAGCGCCGCAGCCAAAGTGATGCTGTGCGCGACGGTGAACGCGGTGATCGTCGTCAGCAGCCGCGACAGGCGTTGCCGCGGCCGGCGCCAGACGAGCAGCAGCAGGCCCGCCACGAACAGCAGGTGGTCGATGCCGTCGAGGATGTGCTCGACGCCGAGCGCGAAGTAGCCCGGCAACGCGTGCGCCACCGGCGCGGCGAATACGAAATCCGGACGATCGAGGCTGAGCGCGAAACTGCGCCGAGCGCCGTCCGCAAAGCGCAGAGACACGAGCGCATCGGGCGCCGCGACGCCGAGGCCGTTCAGTACGATGCGCGCGCCGGCCAGCGGCCGCCGACAGCGCCAAAGACTGTCGTTGGTGACATAGGCCTCGTCGCGGCGCAGCTGCGCGGCCTCGCGTGCGCAGTACGGCGGCAGGCGCAAGTCCAGCGCTGCGACACGGCCGTCCGGCAGCAGCGGCGTGCGCAGTTGCAGTCGGTATGCGAAACCGGCCGATTCGTCGAGCTGCACGTAGGCCGGACGAAATTCGTGCGCCGGCGCCGAGGCGCTGAAACAGAGCAGCAAGAGCAGGCCGCGCTTCAACGCTCGATCCGATACTGTCGCCGCAGCTCGGTCAGGCGTTCGCGCAGCAGCGCCTGTTTGCGCGCGACGCTCCAGTCGATCAGCAGGCGGCGGCGTGCGGCCTCGAGACTGGCCGGCTCGAATGGCTTGCGCTCGTGGAGCCGCACGAGGTGCAGGCCGTAGCCCGAGGCGATAGGGCCGTGCCAGGCGCCAGGCTGCAGTGATTCGATGGACGCCGCGAAGCTGCGCCCGAACACGCCGCGCAGCGCCTCGGCATCGAGATCGTCGAGGTGGCGGCCGGCGAAGAACGTGTCGCCCTGTACTTCAGTGCCGGCGCGCAGCTGCTGCAAGGCGGCTTCGGCGTCGATGTGCAGACGCTCGCCGCGCTGTCCGCGCAGGAAGGCAAGCTGCTCGACGCTGTAGCGTGCCGGCCGACCGTAGCGCTGCGGATGGGCCTCGAGCAGCGCGCGCAGCTGCGCCTCGCTCGGCGTCTCGGAGTCGGCCGGCAGCTCGATCAGCATCTCGAGTTTCTGCACCAGGCGCCGCCGCACGATCGGGTCGGCGCGGTCCAAGCCGAGCGCACGCGCCTCGCGGAACAGCAGTTCCTCGTCGAGCCAACTGTCCGGAGCGTTCGGCGGCACGGCGATAGCGGGGTCGTCGGTCGACTTCGCAATTGCATTCAGGCCGAACAACAGCGCGCCGAGCAGCAGGAAGCGGGTCAGCGGCTCCCGCAGCACCGCTACGACCACGGCGGCGATGCCCGCTACGTCGAAACCTCGCCGTTCGGCGCCCTGCAGCCTTTCCACAAAAGCATCGGCACCCCTTTCCTCCGGCCCCGGCTGTCGGCGCTCAATCATCAGCTTCGTACCAGATCGGCGAGGTCCAGGCGCGCTCTTCGATGGTGTGAAAGCTCGCCTTGCCATGGAAGCTGCCGGGTTCTCCGGCGATCGGTGCGCAGCAGCCTTCGTATCCGCGAAGACCGGAGTCCTTCGGGAACAGGCCGTTGGCGGGATCAAGCAGGCCGCAGTCGACCGGGTGCTCGACCTTGCACATCCACGCGCTCCAGCGGCAGGAGGGCACTTCGCGCACGCGGGCGTACCAGTAGGCGTCGTGCGCGGCATCGAACTCCTCGTCGGTCCAGCGCGCGCACAGGCTGTCGGGATGGCCGTCGTCGGCTACGGTGCAGTCCTGTGACGGCCGCTCGACCGGCCGTCGCGTCGCGGCCACGGCATCGACGGTCCGCACGCGCGGCGCGCCGGTGGCATCAAGGTAGCCCTTGACGAGGTCGATCGCCTGCAGCGCATGGCCTTCCGGGTCCTGCACGGCCCAGACCGCGAAGTGCGGTTTGGCATCCGTATCGGGCGGCGGCGGTAGATCGGCGCCCATGGCCACGCCGCCGCCGATCGTTTCGCGGCCTGCGGCGAGCTGCTCGCAGACGTCGGACGGCAGCGGCGACCACGACGCGACCGAGCGCACGCGCAGTCGCGGCCCGGAGGTCGCGAACGATTCTCCGCGCTCGATCGCGTCCCAGATCTCCGTGCGCGTGTTCTCGGCGGCCCACACGCCGGTGATGCCGCCGGGATTGAAGGCGCGCGAGAACTCTTCGAAGCGGCGGTTGCTGCAGCGCTGCGGATCGGCCGGATCCTCGTTGCCGCCGTCGCAAAGCCACAAGCCGAGCTGCTCGTCTGGATCGTCGTCGATAACGCCGAAGTGGCCTTTGAAGCCACGTTCGGCGACTGCGCCCGGCGTGCCGTTGTGCGTATCGCTGGCACCAACCACGTTGAGCTTGTACGGATTGACGCCGAGCGTGCGCGCGATCGCCATGCCCTCGGCCATCGCGTTGCGGTAATAATCCAGCGGATGCGAGCAATTGTCGGTGTCACCGCCACCATGGGCGGGGCGCGAGCTGCCGTCCGGCCCCTGCGTCACGCACAGGTCGACGCCGTTGGTGTTGTAGGTCTTGTGGCCACAGAAGTTCGGGTCCACGGCGGGATCGCCGCTGCAGTATTCGGCGCAGCTCGGCGGATCTTCGGGACGGCCCGAGCAGACCGATTTCCAGACCTCGAAGCCGCAGGCCGGGTCCAGTTCCTCGTCAGCGGCGAGATAGCGGCCTTCGAGCCCCGCAGCACATTCCGACTGACCCTTGTGCTGCATCATCTCGAATGATTTCTCGACATTGTTGCGCAGCCGGGCGTCGGCCTCGGTCATCGGGTAGTAGATGTCGGTCTGCGGAATCTTGCGGCCCAGAGGCACGCCCGACAGATCGCCGACCACCGAGAAGTCGCCGGCATTGGCCTCGCGGCCGAGAAAATAGCGGCCGTCACTGGCGTTGCTGTTGTGCGCGATCGTCAGTACGTCGCAATCGGGTCGATCGATGCAAGCAGACTGCAGGTGGTCGAACAAGGCCCAATCGTCGTTTCCGTTCTCGGGCAGCAGCGCGGCCGTCAGTGCGCCGGCGCTGAACACGGTGGCCGGGACCGAGTCCGCAGCACCGCGAAAGACCACGTTGCGGTGGACCATCTGCGACAGCTCGTTGGGGGTGTATTCGTAGCCGTGCAGGCTCGTGTATTCACAGGGCTCGTATTCCTGGTCGTTGATGCGCTTGATCTCGCCCCATAGCAGGTAATCGCTTGGCAACACGTCACCGATGGAAACGATCAGCTGGTTCAGGGTCGAGGTTTCCCCGGCCGCGATGCCGACCACGTCCGCGCGCGCACGCTGGCCGAGCAGCGTGTCGCACAACTGCTGCGTGCCGGCGGTCGGATCGCACACCGCCGCCGGGCCGCCGATGAACTCCGCATGGTCGGTGATCGCGACGAAGTCCAGCGGCCGGTCGATGCGCGCCTCGCGCCCGGCCGTGAACGGATCGTCGGAACCGATCGCCGGCAGGCCCACCGCCTCGCCGCGCGCGAATCGGTGCGCCTCGCGCGGGCCGTTGACGCCGCTGAAGAAATAGGCATCCAGCGACATGCGCGTGTGCACGTGCAAGTCGCCGTAGTAGACGTTCCTATGGCCGTCGCGGTAGTCGGCGCAACGGCCGGGCGGTGGCGGCACGTCAGGCAGTACCGGCGACGGCGCGGGGCTGCTGCCGCAAGCGGCGAGCAGAAACACTATCCAATGCGGGACCGAACGAAACCGAACCGACCGAGTCTCCATCCCCGATCCTCCCCCATGCGGTCCGCATTCGACTGACGGGACCTATTAATTAGTTCTAATGATCAATTGTTGCCGTTGTGCTGTCAACGGACCGGCCTATAACTTGCCCATTCATTTCTAATCGATGACTAACCGGAAGGACTAAATGACGTCAGGCGAAATGCCTGGAGGATATCTGGTGCTGGCTGGAAGCCGCCGCGAAGACCGCCTTCAACCTGCTCAGCGCGCATCCGCGAATGTGCATTTGGCGACGCTCAACGCGCAGCCGGTAACGCCGTTGCTGGCCTACCCAAACTTCTGTTGCTCAGCGGCCAAGAAACAGTCTGCGAAGTGCTGACGGACCCTTACGCCTAAGACGACAAGCCGCTCCCCCGAACGCCAGGTGGCGGGCGGTGATGTCAGCGATGTCGCCGAAGCGGCAGCGGCGCGTGCGCAGCGAGCCGCCGGCCTTCGATCCCAAGCGCGACAACGCGCGCGTTACCTCCAGCTTCCGCCACGGAATTCACATGTGCATCGGCGCACCGAATGCCACCGCCACGCCGGCGATCCGCCAAGCGGTTCGACACGCGACCGGCTCCGATGATGAGCCGGTGTGCCGCTTTGGCGTGAGACACGCGAAGATTCGCAGTGTCCTTCCCCAACGCATTGGATCAAGCCGCGCCGGTTCGGATTTCGCACGATCCTTGTGTGGCCTTGCTGTTGCCTTTAGCGCGACAGCATGATTCCGAACGACAGGCGTGTCACCGAGTGGTTGTAGTCGATCAGGCTTTCGCCGTAGCCGTGCCAGAGCGAAACCGAGTAGAACAGGGTGCCGCTGTCATTGGGCATGCTCCAGCTCAGTGACATCCCGCCTTTTCCGGTGCTCGGGTTGCCGCGGATCATGCTGCTGAGCAGCTGCTGCTTGCCGATCTGCCGCGCGTAGTGAATCTCGCCGTAGCCATAGTACTTGTAGATGTCGGGGTTATCGTCGCCCTTGGGATCATCCGGCGTTTCCTTCTTGGGGTCGGGAATGCGGTACCAGGTCTTGAGGTAGAGCAGGTTCTTGCCTTCAGCCTTGAACGCAGCGAAATAGATCCTGTTCCAACTCCGCGATAGCGGCAGCGCTTCGCCATTGGATTCGTGCTCCAGTCCGATATCCGCTCCCCAGTGGTGCCATTTCTCGGCGTCTTCCGGAACGAAACGGTAGAAGATTTCCGGGTTGTAGTTGGTCTCGCGAAACGGTCGCGACTCGTCCTGGTTGTAGAGCTGCCAGAACGACTTCTGGGTGTAGGCGAAATACAGCGGCTTTCCGAACAGCCGGTATTTTGCGCTCAACTGGAAAATGAACTCCGTTTCGTCGCCTTCGAAGTCCGGGCTGTAGCTGAGCGGGTAGACGTACATCGGTTTGTGCATCGACAGGCCGCGCGCGACGCTGACCGTGCTGTATGCATCAGAATTCACCCGAAAATAGCGTGCCGTCTCGGGGTCGCGTAGCAGCCTTGTGTCGTCGGTCTGTTCCGGTGGGTCGACCTGAAGGTCTCCGGCCGCCGACGCCGGCGCTTCGGGGCCAGCGCTGGCCGCCGCGGGAATGTTCTCCGGCTGCGGCGTGGATTGCGCTTGCGCAGCGGCGGGCAAGGACAAGGCAACTAGCAGGCAGACGATCCTGGGCATTGTGTTTCGTGTTGGTGTTGGTCGGGCACAGCACCTAGGTCGTCGCGGCGGACGAGCGGGAGGTCTGCATCGTTGCGGCTCGGGATTCCCGGTTAGTCTAGCGTTTCCATGTGACTGCGCGGCAACCATGCTCATCGATATCGCCCTGTTCCTGCTTGCCGCGGTGGTCGCGGTGCCGTTGTTCAAGCGCCTTGGACTGGGTGCCGTACTGGGCTACCTTGCAGCCGGTCTCGTCATCGGCCCTTCAGGCCTGGGCCTGATTTCCGACGTTGAAAGCATCCTGCACTTTTCGGAGTTCGGCGTGGTGCTGCTGCTGTTCATCATCGGACTGGAACTGCAGCCGTCGAGACTGTGGGCGTTTCGCGGCATGGTCTTCGGGCTCGGTGGCGCCCAGGTGTTGATCAGCGCGGGCGCACTGGGTGGTGTGGCTCTGGCGCTCGGCCAGTCGCTGCCGGTCGCGATCGTTGCGGGGTTCGGGCTGGCGATGTCATCGACGGCCTTCGTCCTGCAGTTGCTGGGCGAACGCAAGGAGTTGAACACGCGGCATGGGCGCGCGGCGTTTGCGGTACTGCTTCTGCAGGACATGGCGGTGATTCCGCTGCTGGTTCTGTTGCCGATGCTGGGCGGCAAAGGTGAAGCGCTGGCGGGCGTCGATTTCTGGGCCGCGGGCGGCAAGGTTGCGCTGGCGCTGATACTGGTGTTACTGGCCGGACGCTACTTGTTGCGACCCTTGCTGCGTGCGATCGCTGCATCGGAGCTGCCGGAGGTGTTCACGGCAACAGCGCTGCTGGTCGTGCTGGCCACGGCGATGGCGATGGAGGCGGTCGGTCTGTCGATGTCGCTGGGGGCGTTTCTGGCCGGTGTGATGCTGGCGGATTCCGAGTTCCGTCACGAGTTGCAGGCGGACATCGAGCCATTCAAGGGACTGTTGCTGGGCCTGTTCTTCATCGCTGTAGGCATGTCGGCCGAGCTGTCCACGCTCTACCGGGCGCCGATCATGGTGCTGGCCCTGGTGTGTGCATTGGTTGGCATCAAGACTGCGGTTCTGTTTGGGATCGGGCGTGTTTCTGGTCTCGGCAAGCGAGCGGCAGCCAGCCTCGGCGTGGCCCTGTCTCAGGGCGGTGAATTCGGCTTCGTGCTGTTCGGGGTCGCGGCCGCGGCGGGCGTGTTGTCGGCGCAGCAGCAGTCCCTGCTGATCGTGGTCGTGACCCTGTCGATGCTGACCACGCCCTTGCTGTATCGCTTCGTGTCGCAGATGGGGCGTAAGGCAGCGCCCCCATCGTTCGATGAAATCGACGCTCGCGAAACCGATGTGGTGATCGCCGGCTTCGGTCCGTTCGGCCAGGTCATCGCGCGCATCCTGCGCGTCAAGAAGATCTCATTCACGATCCTTGACCGGGATTCGCTGCACGTCAGTTTCGTGCGCCAATTCGGCAACGCGGTGTTCTACAGCGATGCCGGACGCTTGGAGGTGCTGCGTGCCGCCAAGGCCGATCGGGCCAGGGCATTCGTCGTCGCGATCGCCGACCCCAACGAATCGTTGCGCGTGGTTGAAGTGGTGCGCCGACACTTTCCGCGCCTGCCGGTGATTGCCTGCGCGCGGACTCGGCAGCACGCGCTGCAATTGATGAATCTGGGCGTGAAGCAGGTCATCCGCAGGAGCTATTTCTCGTCCCTGGAAGCCAGCCGCAGTCTGCTGGACCTGCTCGGCATCCCGGAAGACGAGGTGGATCAGGTTCTGCGGTTGTTCCGCGAGCATGACCAGCGCGCCTTGCTGCGCCAGCAGGCGGTGTCCGGGGACGAAAAGCAGGTGATCCAATCGGCCGTGCAATCGGCGCGTGAACTGGAGCAGCTGTTCGAGGACGACCCCAGCACCCCGGCAGAAAAGGCGTGATATCGGTTCCCTGAGAGGGTATAGGCAAACTGATTAGAAAGTGACCAGCAACTGACTGATTCTATTGAATTCGGAATTCCTGCTTTGGGGCAGCGCGGAGCGACGGTGAAAGGCTAACGCGACGGACTCCTTCAATGTGGTCGTCTGCAACCCTCTGAGTCGCGGGACTGTACAAATTGATACGCAAATTGCCGCTTTCACGGCGATGGCGGCGGTTATCATGGCAGGCTGAAGAAAGTTGTGGTTTGAGGGGGGCGACGGAATGCGCAGCGCAGTGGCGGTGGCCAATTTTTTCGTAAGGCTTCAGCAGCAGACCAAGCAGGCGGAGATGAGTGGCAACAAGCTGCAGGATCTCGTCTATCTGGCTCACGGTTATCTGCTGGGCACGTTGTCTGAATCCCTGATCAATACCGCAGTGTTCGCGTGTCGCGATGGTGTCGTCGTTCCGGAGCTTCAGGATCTGGGGTGTGCCGGTGGCAAACGCGTCTCCCGCCCCTTGGCCCTGTTCGAACTTGACGAAACTCGCGGCGTCATGGTCGAGCGGATCCCGGTCCTTCATCCCAAGGAGCCGTCTGCGGTTCATCTGCTGAAGGTCTGGGAACTCTGGGCGGCCACGCCTGCCTTCGAGCTGCGGGAGTTCGTACGTGAACACGGCGCGCCCTGGGACCTGATCTGGAACGACGAATCACGTGCCCTGGACCAGCCGCGCCGGATTCCTAACGCTACGATTCGTCTGTGGTTTCGCGACTACCTCGCTCGAGAGATGCCCAGGCGGCCAGTGCAGCAACAACACCTGGGAGACACCCAGGCCGTGTTGATTCACCCCGATCCGGGTCGCCTGCGATCGGTGTAGGGGGCCAGGTCCGGCGCCACGCGGTCATCGATTTCGCGGGGCCATGCGATGCGCGGACGGCCGACGTGACTATCGCGTGGTTGCCGAGAAAGGCGGGCGCAACGGGCCGGGCGTGGATACCCTTGTGCACCAGGCTTTCGGGACCTTCGCCATTGAAATTCGAGGCCACGATCCAGGGTCGCGATCTGATGGTTACCGGCTCCGGGCGTGCCCTTCGACGCTGTCCTGTGAGCTGCTTCAGGCTTGATCGACCAACAGACTTTCCACTGGGATCTCGCCGAGACGCTGACGGCCGCCGAGGCTTTCGAGCTCCAGCAGCACCACACAACACACCGGTTTGGCGCCGAGCGCGCTGATCAGCTCGGAGGCTGCTGCTGCGGTGCCGCCCGTTGCGAGCACATCATCGACGATGGCGCAGCGCGTGTCGGCGGGGAAGGCGTCGGTATGCAGCTCCAGGCCATCATCGCCGTATTCGAGCGCATAGCTGTGTCGGACTGTTTGTCGCGGTAGCTTGCCGGGCTTGCGCGCGATGTGCAGCGGCATCTGCAGGCGCGAAGCGATCGCCGCACCGAACAGGAAGCCGCGCGCCTCGAGCGCGACCAGCGCGCGTGCATTGTGGGCTTCGATGCGCGTGGACATGGCTTCCACCACATCGGCGAAGGCATCGGCATCCGCCAGCAATGGGGTGATGTCGCGGAACATCACGCCGGGCTTGGGGTAGTCGGGCACCTTGCGGATCAGTTTGCTGACGGTCTTGGCATCCATCTCGGTTCTCGCGGCGGTGTCAGCGCATGCGCTTCTTGGGCTTGAGCAGGGTTCCGGTGCATGCAGCCGTACCGCAGCGACAGGCCCAGAGCTTCTTCAGCCGCTGAGTGTGCGGGACTTCGAGCACGATTCCATAATCGTAGACCAACTCCTCACCAGCCCTGACCGGACGCAGGGTTTCGATGAAGATGCGGTCCCGGCGACGATCCTTACCGGGGTGTTCGTGCAGTACCGCCTGACAGTTCGGTTCGCAGCTGTGGTTCATCCAGCGCGCCGAGTTGCCACCTTCATTGCCGTCGAGTACGTAGCGGTCGTTGAGCGTGAACAAGAACGTATGGCCGGACTCGATGCTGCCGCCATAGCGGCGATCGGCCTGTGCGTGCGTCAGCAGGCGGCCCTGGTACTGGATCAGGCGGTACTCGGCGGGAAGGTCGCGCGCGGCGAACATGCCGTTACCGTGTATCGGCGAACGGCGAACAATGATTGAACGGGGCATGCGGTTTGTTGTCAGTACCGTAAAGGGGCGGTGCGATGGTCCGGATCGTGACGGCCGGTGTCGCGGCCGCCATTACGAGCGGTTGTGAAGGTGTTTGGCAAGCAAGGTACATGCTGGACACTCGTGATGAAACCATGCGGCGCGATAAGGTACGACGCCGTCGGTGCCTGTGACCGATCCGCCACCACGTCATGCAAGGAATCCCATGCGCCTGATCCCGCTGTACTGTCTGGTTTATCTGAGTCTGACGACCACGACCGCCTTCGCGGATTCAGGCGCGAGTTTCGTGCCGCAGACCTATGCGTTCAAGAGCCAGAACCAGTCCCTGCAGATGAGCTATCTGGATGCGGCGCCCGAGGTATCCAACGGCGACACGGTGCTGCTGTTGCACGGCAAGAATTTTTGCGCGGCCTATTGGCAAGGAACCATGCGAACCCTGCTGGATGCCGGCTATCGGGTCGTCGCGCCGGAGCAGATCGGCTTCTGTTCGTCCTCGCTGCCGCGTGGCTACGAGTACAGTTTTCACCAGCTCGCCGACAATACGCGTGGATTGCTCGACAGCCTTGATCTCGACCGCGTGATCGTATTGGGACATTCGATGGGCGGCATGCTCGCCACGCGCTTCGCTCTGATGTATCCGCAGCGGGTCGATCAACTGCTGTTACTGGACCCGATCGGCCTCGAGGACTGGAAGGCGCTCGGCGTGCCTTACCAGACAGTCGACACCTGGTATGCGGCGCAGCGCAAGATCGACTTCGAAAGCATCAAGCGCTATCAGCTCGCAAGCTACTACGACGGACAATGGACACCCGACTATGAGCGCTGGGCACGTCAGCTTGCGGCGCTGTACTCAGGGCCGCATGCTGACGATATTGCCTGGAGCCAGGCGCTGACCTATGACATGGTCTACACGCAGCCGGTGGTCTACGAGTTTGATCAACTCCAGATGCCGACGGTGTTGATGATCGGCCTTCGCGACCGCACGGCGCTGGGCAAGAATCTGGTGTCGGAGGCGCAGGCGAAGTCGCTGGGCGACTACCCGCAACTTGGGCCACGGATCGTGGCACGCATTCCGGATGCGAAGCTGGTGGAGTTCGAAGGTTTGGGACACCTGCCGCACATCGAGGCACCGCAGCGGTTTTACGAAGCCCTGCTGAACGCGCTCGGTCCGTCGTCCTGAGGCGATCAATCAGCCGCGATCAGCGTTTGTGAGCCCTGCCAGTATTCGCCCGGCGCCAGCCGGATCGCGCGTTGCACCTGTGCCGCCTCCACGCATAGCATGCGGCGTTCCCCGCCCGGTTCCATGTCGTCCAGGGCTGCGGCTTTCGTCGCGCCGGGGTTCCAGATCACCGCGTCGGCAAATCCATCGCTGTGGACAAGGGTGCGGCAATGTCCGTCATCGACACGCAGTTCGCGCGGAGCGTCGGGGTAGACCCGGTCGAGCTCGGGGCCGAAGCGCAGCTCCGCTTCATCCTGACGGCAGGCGGCAAAGTCACGAGTCGCATCCAGGTAGAGACCTCCGCCGAGGCCGTGCAGACGCACCTGCGCGATGTCCGCAACGCGCAGGTAGGTATGTAGTGCGGCCGTGAACTCGAAAGCGCTGTGGCCGGGATTCTCCACGCGCAGGGACACCGTCAGTGCGCGTTCGGAGAGCGCAACGTCCAGCAGCAGCCTGAAGGCCTGCGGCCACAGGGCGCGGGTGTACACGTCGTCGCGCAGCTCCAGACGGGCGCAAGCCGGAGCCTGTCCCAACAGTGTCCATGACCGCGTGCGGGCCAGTCCATGTTTCGGCAACGGACCCCGGTTGGCGAACTGCGGAAAGATCACGGGTATGCCGCCGCGGATGGATTGCCCATCGCCGTAGCGACTGGCTCCGCTAAGAAACAACCGCTCGGTGGCGCACGCCGATGGCGTCCAGGACAGCAGTTGCGCGCCATGCAGGCCGAATGTCGCCTGGGCGCCCTGGGGGCCTTCGAGTCTCAGGGTCGGGGTGTGGTTGAATTCGTCTCGACCCGAGCTCGTCAGATTTTCTTGTGTCATTTCTTCGTTTGGGTCCTGAGGCGGCCCCCCCGCGGATTCCGAAAGTGGAAGCGTTCAGACCCGATTCACAGCGCCTGGGGCAGCCTTGCGGCCGAAATGGCGAAACCCGCGAAAGCAAGAGAGCGTGACATGAAAGCACAAACCAATAATCGATTGAATGGCCGATTTAGCGGACCATTTTATGGCGTGATGATGGCCGGTGCGCTGTTGGCTGGCGGCTTGGGCCTGAGCGCGTGCAATGGCGTGGCCGAAGCCGACTCCGCAGCCTCTGTGGCGGCCGAAAGCTGCAACGATTGCGGCGAGATCGTCAACATCTCCGCCCGCAAGGTCAAAGGTGATCCCTCAGCGGTGGGTACGGTTGCCGGTGCGATTGTCGGCGGCGTAGCCGGTCATCAGGTCGGTGGCGGTAGCGGCAAGGATCTGGCGACGGTGGCCGGCGCGATTGGCGGCGCCTTTGCCGGGCGCGAGGTCGAGGCACGCAGCAAGTCCTACACCGTCTACGACGTAACGATAGAAATGAACCAAGGTGGCACGCGTTCGCTGACGCTGGCGTCGGTCGACAATCTCTACGAAGGTGCCGAGGTTCGGATCGCAGGCAATCGGGTGGTTCCCGCAGGCTAAGCCGAGGTCGCGGCGCACCGAATGCATAAAGAGACCCGCCATCTGGCGGGTCTCTTTATTGGAGCCAATAAAATAGGCGGGGCTTCCCAACGAAGCCCCGCCAAAGTTCCGGTTGCGTTAACCGGAGGAGGAGACCATGCCCAAGGACGGTTGAAAGGCCATCGGATTGGAATGTGTCGAGGCGCTGCGCCTGAGGCCGCGGTCCAATTGGACCGGCGCCGCCTGAGACTGCGCCGCTGCTACCGGGCTGTTCGCGGCGCTGTGCGTCACCGCGCCAGCGCTGGCCCAAGTCGCCATCAAATTCAGAAAATCAGGAAAAAGCTTGTTCATCGTCGACTCCCGAGGTGCCGCTTGCACCATGCTCTACCCGCCAGATATTTGTCGGGCTGATTGACCAAATGCGTCCGTTCATCACCTGAATGGCATCCGCATTCATCTCCTGCGCAAAGCGCTACACCAAAGTCGCGTCGCGAAAACGCTGTACTGTTGCTTGTTTGAGTCATTGTGCAACGCAACAAATACTAGGGTCGATCAAGCCTGCATGCCAATCGTTTGTTCGAATACGGCTGATTCGTTTTGCTTATGATGGTGCGCTGACGCACTGCTCACGGAGCATCCATGGAGCTGTATCAATTGAAGGGGTTTGTTGCGGTGGCCGAGTTGGGTCATATGACGCGTGCCGCCGAGCGTCTTCATGTCAGCCAGCCCGCGCTGAGCGCGCAGATCCGCGCGCTGGAGTCGCAGCTGTCGCTCAAATTGTTCGAGCGCGTTTCCGGGGGGATGCGTCTGACGGCGGCGGGTCGGCAACTGCTGTCGGATGCCGAGGTGGTACTCGATGCGGCGGATCAGTTGCGTAATCGGGCGCGCGCCTTGTGTGGAGAACCCGCCGGGCAATTGCGTGTGGGCACCGTGTCTGAGCCCGAGTTCATACGGGTGGCCGAATTTCTCGGCGCCACGATCCAGCGCTTTCCGATGATTCGCGTGGAATTCCACCACGGTGTCACCGGCGCGGTGTTCGAGCGCGTGCGTGACGGCGAACTGGACGCGGGCTTCTATTACGGTGAACTGGGCGATCCGGACGTCGCGAGCCTCAAGTTGCGGGATATCGCTTACCGGGTGATCGCTGCGCCGTCATGGCAGGCACGGATCGAACGTGCTCATTGGGAGGATATTGCGCGCATGCCCTGGGTGATGGCGTCAGAAATTTCCACCCATCACCATCTCGTCATGGGACTGTTCCGGCGCCACGGGTCGGCGCCGGCCAAAGTGGTCGAGGCCGACCAGGAATCCATCCTCAGTTCTCTGGCGATGGCCGGGGCCGGGCTCGGCCTGATGCGCGAGGAACGTGCGCTACGGCAACGTGAACTCGGTGAGGTCTGCATCTGGGGCGATGTGCGACTGGAAACCACGCTGCGCTTCGTCTACCGCCGGAAGCGCAGCGATGATCCGTTGATACGTGCGGTGCTCGATGTGCTGTCCGCGGTCTGGGCGCGCGGCGCCGGCTGAGTCTCAGCGTTTCGATTCGAAGATCGACGAAAGCAGATCCTTGCCTTCACCGCGCTCCAGCTTCGGATAGCGCAGGCCGCCGTGGTAGTCGAGCGAAACGCTGCGATATCGATCAAAATCCTTGATCAGCAGTTCGATCGGCTGCGGTTCATCGACGCTCCGTTTCACCGCGGCTTTCAGTACGTCTCCGGAATATTCCCGCCCGTTGACCGCAACGATCGTCATCGCCTTCGACAGGCCGGCGTCGAAAGCCAGACTGTCCCAGACCACGTCCTTGATGTCGCCGTCCTTGCCGACCGACATGCCCAGCGAATAGCCGAAGTCCGAGCTCTTGTACTGGGCCTCGGAACCCTTGCCGTACTCATTGGGTTCATCGCCGAACGTCAGCGTCCAGCCGCTACGCTTGATGCCGTCCAAGGGGGCCTGCGGGCCGTGGCCTTCGAGGCGATCAGCGAGAAATCCGGACCAGTCGAATTCAACGACGCCGTTGAGCGTGTCGACGACGTCGGCGCGCGTGTAGGTGTTGACCGTGTAGCTGCCATCATCCATGCCGAAAAAGGTACGCGCGAAATCGTCCAGCGACTTGCGGCCGCGAGTCAGCTCACGAATTTTCGTATCGGCGTCGAGCCACAACAGCAGACCTTCGTTGTAGTAGTCCTCGCTTCGTTGCCAACTGGTGTACGACAGCGGCAGTCGCGGCGTGATGATCGGCTGATTGGTGGTGTCGATCAGCGGACGCCATACCCGCCCCGGCCGCTGGAACTCATAGGTCGCCGCCACGTTGGCGAAGTAGGCGCGGGCCAGCTTGGCGTTCCACAGCCCGGAACGGGCGGCCAACACCTTGCCGTAGTACTGGGTCATGCCTTCATAGACCCACAGCAGACTGTCCTGCATCGGTGTGTTGAAGTGGGGCGTTGCCAGGTCGGCGCCACGCCGGTACTTGCCGTTCCACGAGTGCGTCATTTCATGGGCCAGCAGCTCATGACCATTGGCCTGCTCCGGCTTGTCCCATTCCGTGAAGTAACCGGGGCTTCTGCCGTTTTCGCTGGAGCGATGATGCTCCAGACCGATGCCGCTGAAGTGGTCCGACAGCGCCAGCAGGAAATCGTAGTGATCGTAGTGCTGTGCGCCGAACAGCGCCTTGGCCTCGGCCACCAGGTTGCGGTGCGCGGCGAGTTGCTCGTCCGTGATCTCCAGGCTTTCCTGCGTGTCGGCCACGATATTCAGGTAGACCGGTGTCTTGGCGCCCGGCGCAAGATCCTCGCGACGGAAGTGGGCGCCGGCGAACAACGGGGAATCCACCAGCGTATCCAGCGAGACCGTCTTGAAGTCGACGGACTCCGCGCTGCGCTGTTCCACCTCCAGTGCCGAGCCGAAATCCCAGCCGTCCGGCAGCACCAGACTGGCGTCGATCGGAATACGCGAAGCGAAATAGCCGGCCGGATAGAGCACCACGGCATTCCACTGCAGGCCGATGATGTCCGGAGTGGCGACGATCCGCCCCTGCGCCTTGGACAGCGGCGAGGCGAACTGGAATTCGAGCGCTATGCGCTGTACGCCCTCGGGCACGGACAGGTGGAACGCATAAACGTCCAGCGGGTCACGTGTCCATTCGATGCGTTGTTCGCCGGCCCGGATGATCAGTCCGGTCAGCGCAGAGATCGGGCCGCGCGCTGCGTGATTCCCCGGCAGCCATTCGGGGTAGTAGAGCGTCAGCGGGCCCGGTTTGACCGGGATTGTTTCCTGCACGCGAAACACGCGATGGGCACGGTCCGTTGCATCCACGCGCAGCTCGATCGTGCCGGGATAGGGCGTATCCAGCGGTGCACGCGCTGCGCGCGCCGGCCAGCCGTTGTCCTGCGCATGGCTCGATTGAGCCACGAGCAGCATCAGCAGTACGGCGCATGAACGGATCGGGTTCATGTGGAATTCCTTCGGTTCAGGTTGGGGGGGCATGCCGCAGCCGGGTATGGCGCGGCGTATCGGCGCGCGGACGTTGACGGCGGAGTCATCCTTGCCGTCAGACTGATGGCTGGGGACTGGAAGATCAAGCTTGAGGAATCCGGTGGTCATGCTTTGACTTTTGAATGGGCATGAATCCTGCCAGTTCAGTTTCGGCTTGTTCACTCAAAGGGATTCCGATGCCCGAGTTTCGCATTCGAAGCACCCATGCCGTCAGACTCGTCGCGGTGGTGCTGTGCTCGTGCGGCGCTAGCTTCGCTGTGCACGCCGAAGGTGCACAGGACGCGAGAACCTGGGGTTTGCCCTGGCTTGCCGGCACTGCCGAATCGCGTGGCGTGAACCTGCCCAAGCCGCTGGGCGTCGGCGCGATGGCGATCCATTATCGCGAGGATCTGACACTCGACGAACTGGTCCTGTCGGCGGATACCGGTCAGCGCGGCGGTGTCGATTTCATCGATATCGACAACGCTGAGATCACCACGGAAATTCTGCAACTGCGCTTCGATGCCTGGTTGTTCCCGTTCATGAACGTGTTCGCCATGGTTGGTCTCGCCGACAATGACGTCAGCGCCGATTATTCATTCCAGGGCGACGATCTGATCGCCTTTCTGGGCGACGAGTCGCGCTGCGCACCCGATGCCTCGCCGCGGCCGGCGGCCTGTGACATGACGTTTGCAGGCGAAATCGGACAGAAACCCGAGGGCGCCAGCTACTCTTTGGGCACTCTGCTGGCTGTCGGCAGAGGGGCCTACTTCGCGCTGGCGGGTATCAGCTACACCTGGAATGACGTGGACACGGTTGACGATTCGATCGAGACGCTGGCGGTTTCGCCGCGCTTTGGCCGCCGCTTCGAAGTCAATGGCGGCGAAGTCGCGGTGTATGCCGGTGGCCTGTATCTGGACAGTGACGTTCAACTCAGCAAGCAGCTGACGTTCGCCGCGCCGGACGGCGATATCGAGGTCACCATTACCACCTATGAGCAGAACGCCAAGCGCTGGAGCTATGTCGCCGGTGCAAGCTGGGATGTGTCGCGGGATTGGAACATCCAGGGCGAAGTCGGCTATGGCAGTTCGCGCGAAGGCGTGCTCGCCTCGGTCACGCGCCGTTTCTGACACCTGGCGGCCATGCTACAAGCGGCGCCCCGCAGAATGAATCTGCTGCGGCATGGCCGTTCCCCTCGTCCCGCTCTCCCGCAATCGGGCGAGGGTAGCTCGGCATCACGACGCCGCGCATGATTCGCGTTAACAAGCCCTTACAAAGCCACTGTCGGCAAGGTCAACTGAGCGCTGTATCTCCCGTTGAACCGGAATACAGGCACGAAAGTGCCCTGAATTCGGTAATTCGGAGATACAAAAATGAGCTTGAGACCCCTGACTGTTCTGCTGTTCGCCAGCAGTGCGATCCTGACGACGCCCGCGCTGTTCGCCCAGGAGGGTGATCACACCCGTGTCGATGACCGCGTCGAACGCCGTGTGGATCGCCGCGACGCCGCCTCAGAAGCCTATGACGGCGACGGAACGCGCGTCGATGATCGCGTCGAACGGCGTGTGCTGCGGCGTGACGAGTTCGGTGAGAACCATGAATACGATGGCGATGGCACCCGCGTCGACGACCGGGTCGAACGTAGAGTGCTGCGCCGTGACGAAGCGGCCGAACGTTATGACGGCGATGGCACGCGGGTCGACGACCGTAGCGAGCGCCGTCAGATCCGACGGGACGTACGCCAGCCGGAATGAGTGGGTTGGCGCCTACTCGCGCTCGAATGTCCAAGCGCGAGGAAAGCGCCGGCACGCTTACCCCAGCAGCGCCTCGATCTCGTCCGTCAATGCGTCCGGTTCCACTGTCGGTTCGAACCGCTTCACGACGTTACCTTCCGAATCGATCAGGAATTTCGTGAAGTTCCAGCGGATATTGCTGCCTTCCATCAGGTCCGGGTGGTTCTTTTCGAGATGCTTGTCCAGCATCTCGGCACCCGGGCCCGAGCCGTTCACGGATTCGGCCGTGGACCGGCGCAAATAGACGAAGAGCGGGTGTGCGTCCTCCCCGTTGACGTCCACCTTGGAGAACATCGGGAAACTGACGCCGTAATTCAGCGAACAGAACTGCTGAATTTCCGCATCGCTGCCCGGTTCCTGGCTACCGAACTGGTTGCACGGAAAGCCAAGCACGCGAAAGCCCCGGTCCTCGTATTTGCGCTGCAGGTCTTCGAGCTTCTCGTATTGCGGGGTCAGACCGCACTCGCTGGCCACATTGACGATCAGCAGCACCTTGCCGGCGAACTGCTCCATCGACACCGGCTCGCCGTCGATCGACAAGGCCTGAAATTGGTGAATGCTCATGAGCGGACTCCACTACGGCTAGGGGACTACGCACGCTAGCGCATCCCGATGAACGTAGACAGTCGCGGCCGTCGGCCGGCGCTCAGCTTTCCTTGTGATAGGCGGTCACCCGCTCGACCTCGTTCTTCGAGCCGAGGATCACCGGCACGCGCTGATGCAGTTTGGAAGGCTGAATGTCGAGAATCCGCTCGCGCCCGGTCGTGGCCGCGCCGCCGGCCTGTTCGATGATGAAGCTCATCGGATTGGCTTCGTACATCAGCCGCAGCTTGCCGCCCTTTTCGCGTGATTTCTCGTCCATCGGGTACATGAACACACCGCCGCGGGTGATGATGCGATGCACGTCGGCCACCATCGAGGCGACCCAGCGCATGTTGAAGTCCTTGCCGCGTGGACCGTCCTTGCCGGCGGTGCATTCATCGATGTAGCGCTTCACCGGCGCCTCCCAGTAGCGCGAGTTGGACGCGTTGATCGCGAATTCCTTGGTGTCTTCCGGAATCTTGATGTGGCTCTGTGTCAGTACGAAGCTGCCGAGTTCACGGTCCAGCGTGAACTGGTGCACGCCGTTGCCGATCGTCAACACCAGAACCGTGCTCGGGCCGTACACGGTGTATCCGGCGGCGACCTGTTTCACCCCTGGTTGCAGGAAGTCGTCCTCGCAGGGCGTCAGCGTGTGGTCCGGCGGGCAGCTCAGCACCGAGAAGATCGTGCCGACCGAGATATTCACGTCGATGTTGCTGGAGCCATCCAGCGGATCGAACAACAGCAGATAGCCGCCTTTCGGATACTGCGACGGAATCATCACCGGCTCGTCCATTTCCTCGGACGCCAGTGCGGCCAGATGTCCGCCCCATTCATTGGCTTCCATCAGGATGTCGTTCGACAGCACGTCGAGCTTCTTCTGCGCTTCACCCTGCACGTTGTCGGAGCCGGCGTCTCCCAGTACCCCGCCGAGCGCACCCTTGCCGACCGCGATCGATATGCGTTTGCAGGCGCGCGCCACGATCTCCAGCAACAGGCGCAGATCCGGCTTCGCCTCGCCGATCGCGCGTTGCTCCTCAATCAGGAACTGGGTCAGGAAGATCGGCTTTTTGGTCGAAGGCGTCATGGGGCGGAAATGATTGTCGGGACGGAAAGCCGACATTTTACGGGAAGCCTGGCGCCAGTGGCGCTGAACAGGCCCGTGGGTTGACGTCTGCGCTCGCTCGTTCATCATCGCATCGGTCGAGCTCCCCCGAAATCGCGCCAAAGTCGCCCGAAGTCGATCTACCCGCCCCCTCGAAAATCCTTGAGAATGAAAAAACTCCTGCTGCTTGCCGCATTGGTCGTCTGTGCGCCACTGCCTTCCATGGCCCAGGCCCAGGACGATGGTGTACCGAAATACGTGTCCGACGAAATCCTGCTGTCGGTGCGCGAACAGCCCAGCAATGACGCAGGTACGATCGGTGTCATTCACAGCGGTGACCGCGTCACGCTGCTGCGCTCGCTCGGCGAGCAGAGCTACTCCCAGATTCGCACCGCCGACGGTGTGACCGGGTGGGTCACCTCACGCTACCTCTCGGATGAACCCGCCGCCGAGGATCAGCTCGATTCGACTCAGACCGCCTTGCGCAAGGCGCGTGATCGTGTCGCCACACTGGAAGCGAACCTCGATGAAGCGCAGACGCGGCTCGATAGCGCACGGCCCGCATTCGAGCTGCAGGAAGAAAATGACAAGCTGCGTGCTGTCATCGCGGAGAACGAGCAGACGGCCGCACAACTGGCGCGGCGCTTCAATCAGGAAAAAGCCAAACGTCAGACGATGGTGATGGGCGCTGCGCTGGTCGGCGGCGGCGTCCTGCTCGGCTTGGTGCTGCCGTGGATCGGCCGTGGCCGCAAGCGCAGGGGTTACAGCGACCTGTAGCGCGTCGCCCGCGGCCCCCCCCGCGCGCGACTGTCCCCCGGCAAGCCCTTGCTCAAATGCCCATCGCGCTCAGCGAGGACGCCAGTCGGTTGAGCATCGCGGTGAAACGCGGATGCCGGACCTCGAACTGGTCCACAGCCAGGCTCAGTTCGTCGATCAGGCCCTGGCGTTCTTCGGGCGGACGGGGCTGTTCGAGGTCCGCCTCCGCACCGGCGACCAGCCTCTCAAGGCGCTTGGATTCTTCGGGTGCGAGCTTCAGTTCACGAATCTCGGCGCGCAGGCTGGCGAGGGTCTCACGGATTTCCTGTTCGTTCATCGTTGTGGTTTTATCGGGCCTGGCCCTGACTGTAACGCGAATCCGAGCTCACGAAGGGAGTTCGGGCCCGCCGGTGTGAAAGTTCAGGCCCGAGTCAGTGCCTCGGCCGCAGCATTCGTGACGATGACTATCGTGTCGCTCCGAGCTGCCAGCGGCCCTCGGGTTGCACCGCCGGACGGCACGAAACTGTACCCAAGCCGAGGGCTGAAACGATGAACGATCAGGGAAAAAGCTTTGCCGCAATGAACGAGCAGGGCGCCGATCTCGGGAACTTCTATCCTGTTGGCCACATTGTCGCCGCCTTCCCGACACGCGAAGCGGCGCTGGCCGTTCAGAAGAGCCTGCAAGGCAAGGGCTATACGGCGGATGAAACCCGTTACCTGTCTCCGGAAACCGTGGTGGAAGGTACGCAACGCGGCCTGGATTCGGCCGGTTTGCTGTCGATGCTGGGGTCCTCGCTGCGCATGGTGCAGCTGTATCACGACCTGGCCGAAAAAGGGCGACACTTTCTGCTGATTCACGCCCCCGATGAGCGCGACGATGAACAGGTGATGTCGGTGATCCGTGAACAACCGCACGAACTGGCGCAGAAATATCATCGCCTCACCGTCGAATCGCTGGGTGGTGAACTCAACCCCACACGCGACACTCAGCCCGGCTGAAATCCTGCCGGAATTCCAGGCTCGGGACGCAGGGGCGCCGAGGCTGGACTGGCGCCAGCGGCTGTCCTCACCACCGACCATCCCAAGCGGCGACGCAAGGCCTGCGCGCCCTCGACGCGAGGCCGACGGCTGAGGCGCCCGAGGTCTCCCGCATCCATCGCATCCCGCAGGCGTCGCAATTGCGCGTCCATCGCCGAGGAATACGGGTCGGGCTGGGGCGGGACCGTTTGAAAGTGGGCGGCGGCGTAGCGATACACGCCTTCGAAATAGCCGTCCAGACGGTCGGCACAGAGATGACGGTGAAATGCCGGTGTCTTGCGCAGCAGGTCTTCTGCCGATGCGTATTGCGGCGCTGCGGCGTGCTGGCCGGCAAGTCCGCACCAGGTGAACTCGCGGTAAAGGTAGTCCCGGCATTTCTCCAGATAGCAGCGATCCGAGACCTGCGCCATCACGTCGGCCGTGCCCAGCATGAAGCCGAGCATGCGGTCGCGGCGATTGCGGACCGCAATCTGGTCCAGCGCGATCTCGTAGCCGGTGAAATGCGCGAGGCGGCGCGCCAGCGTGGCCTCCTTGGCGAATCCGACCTGCGGCAGGAACTGGGCCAGGAAATCGCCGGAGCGCCCGACGTGGGTAAAGGTGAATTCCGCGCCGTTGATCGCCTCGTCACCCGACCGGCGGATATAGCCGGCATCGTGAAACAGCGCGACCAGAACACCGAGCACCGCGCGCCGCGCTCCCAGTTGTCGGCTGGGTGGCTCACTGCGCTCATGGCCGTCGACGAGGCGCGCCAGCGCCAGTGCGCAGTCGAGACTGTGCTGCGCGTCGTGATACCAGGTGTCGCATCCGGCGTAGCCGGCGAGTCTGCCGGTGAACAGCCTGGAAAACGTATCGAACCCACGCCGGACCGGCGCCAGGTCGATGTCCGCGTAGCGCCGGGCGAGGATCCCGCACACGGCTGCGCAGACCGACTTCGGGTCGGCAACACAGACCGTGTTGGTCACGTCGTGATCGTTGCGGCGCGCTGTCATGTCTCGTATTGAAGCCTCGCGAATCGGCCCGAACGGTGACTCAGTTCACAGCATCGGGAAATTGGCTGTCCGATTGAGACCGGTCAAGCGGCCGGCAGTTCGAATTCGGCGATCAACGGCGTGTGGTCAGAAGGGCGTTCGAGCTTGCGCGGCGCCGTGTCGATGACGCAGGTGCGGCAGTTCGCCGCGAGCTCGCGCGAGGCCAGCACATGATCGATGCGCAGACCGAGATTGCGGCGGAAGCCCGCCGCGCGATAGTCCCACCAGGTAAACGATTGCTCGGCTTGCTCGAACAGCCTGAAGCAATCCGACAGACCCAGATCGAGCAGTGCGCGCAGCCGCTCACGTTCCGCATCCGAGCAGAGAATCCCGCCTTCCCAGACGGTAGGGTCATGGGTGTCTTCCGGCGCCGGCGCGATGTTGTAGTCGCCGGTCACGGCCAGTAGGGGATATGCGGTGAGCTGCGCCCGCAGGTAGCGTTCCAGAGCCTGCAGCCAATCGAGCTTGTAGGCGTATTTGTCGGTCCCGAGCGCCTGACCGTTCGGCACATAGACGTTGACGATACGAACGCCCCGCGTGGTCGCCGCGATCACGCGCTTCTGCTCGTCCTCATATCCGAGCATGCCGCGCGTGACGTTTTCGAGAGGGTGCCGCGACACGATCGCCACACCGTTGTAGGTCTTCTGTCCGCTGGCGGCCACATGGTAGCCGAGTGCCTGAAAGGCCTCATGCGGAAAGTCCGCGTCCTGCAGTTTCAGTTCCTGCAGGCCCAGCACATCGACGGGATTCTGCGTCAGCCATTCGATGACGTGCGGCAGGCGCACGCGCAGGGAATTCACGTTCCAGGTGGCGATTTTCACGGAAGTCGGCGGTCGAGTGGTATTGAACGGCGCGCACTCAGGTCGCGGCGGGTGGGTCGGGTGTGGTGCGCAGCACTTCGTCGACGGAGGTGAGGCCGGCGGCGATCTTGCGGGCGCCGGAAATTCTCAGCGGCGACATCCCTTCTGACAAGGCCTGGGCGCGCAGCAGGGCGAGATCGGTGCCCGCGTCGATCAGAGGCGCCAGCGTGGCCGTGTTGTTGAGGATCTCGTAGGCGCCGACGCGGCCCAGATAGCCGGTCTCGCGGCATTCCAGACAGCCCACGGATTCGTAGATGCTGTTCGGCGGCGTGCTCGAGGCGTCGCGCGTGAGTTCCCGCCAGCGGGCTTCCGAGACCTCCACCGCATGTCGGCAATGCGGGCACAGACGACGCAGCAGGCGCTGTGCCACCACACCCAGCAGCGTGGCGCGGATCAGGTACGAAGGTACGCCTAGATCGAGCAGGCGCGTGATCGCGCTGGGCGCATCGTTGGTATGCAGGGTGGACAGCACCAGGTGGCCGGTCAGGGCCGCCTGAATCGCCACTTCCGCCGTTTCGAGATCGCGGATCTCACCGACCATGATGATGTCCGGGTCCTGTCGCAGCAGCGCGCGTACGCCGTCGGCGAAATTCAGGTCGATATTGGCCTGCACCTGCATCTGATTGAATGCGGGCTCCACCAGTTCGATCGGATCCTCGATCGTGCAGACATTGACGGCCGGCGTGGCCAGTTGCTTGAGCGTGGAATACAGCGTGGTGGTCTTGCCCGAGCCGGTCGGGCCGGTAACCAGGATGATGCCGTGCGGCTGGCGGATCATCGATTCCCAGCGCGCGCGATCTTCGGCGGTCAGGCCCAGCGCCGAGAAGTCCTTGACCAGCACCTCGGGGTCGAAGATGCGCAACACCAGCTTTTCGCCGAAGGCGGTGGGCAATACCGAAGCGCGCAGTTCGATCTCACGGCCGTCCGGACTGCGCGTCTTCATACGCCCGTCCTGCGGCTTGCGCTTTTCGGCCACGTCGAGTCGCGCCAGGATCTTCAGGCGCGAGATGACCGCGACCATGACGGCACCGGGCACCTGGTAGACCTCGTGCAGCTGGCCGTCGATTCGAAAACGCACATTGCCAAGCTCGCGCCGCGGCTCGATGTGAATGTCGCTGGCGCGCTGTTCGAAAGCGTAGTTGAGCAGCCAGTCCACGATATTGACGACGTGCTGGTCGTTGGCATCGAGTTTGCCGGCGCGCCCCAGTTCGGTGAGTTGTTCGAGATTCTGGACGCCACTCGGCGTCATCCGTCCGCGTTCCACGGCGCTGGCCTTGACCGAGCGCGACAGCGCGTAGAATTCGATCAGGTAGCGCTGAATCTCCTCGGGGTTGGCCAGCAAGCGCTCGATGCGCTTGCCCGCGATACGGCCGAGTTCTTCGGCCCACTCGTCGACAAAGGGTTCGCTGGTGGCGATGCTGACCTGTTGAGGCGTGACCTTGATCGGCAGGATGCGCAGGCGCGCCGCGTAGGCGTAGGGCACGACGGCGGTGACCTGGGTCACGTCGATCGCCAGGGGGTCGATGCGCTGGTAGCCCAGCCCGGCGCGTCCGGCCAGCCACTGCGTCAGCGACTCGGCCGTCAGCATGCGTTGCAGCGGTGCTCGCGCATCGGGCCAGCCTTGCTGTGCGATCAGCGAAATCGGATGCGGCGGCGGCTCGCCGGTGCGCTGCGAGGGCGCCGCAAACTCGCGCGCGTCCTCGCTCCGAAGCAGGCCGTCTTCGATCAGCCAGTCGAGTACCTCCCGCAGTTGCAGGCGCGGTTCGCGTTTGCGGCTGACGATCGCGTTCATCGTTGTTCAGTATACGCATCGCCCCGACGCCTGGATGAGGGATTGCGTATTGGTCGGCCCGGCCGGCGCGATGATTTAAAGTAGGCTTCGTTGGAACCACAAGACCGCGAATATGCAGACCGGGATGTCGGCGCAAGTCGGACGAGTCCGTAAGGATTGAGGAGATGAAGTACCGAATCGTGTTGGGGGCGCCGCTGGGGCTGCTGCTGGCGGCCTGTCAGTCCGTGGGCCTGTTCGACCCCGATCCGCGGCGGATCGAGGTCAACGAGGTATACAGCCAGACGCAGTGCGGCACGCAAGGGCGTGAATCGCGTCTCAGTCTGTTGCCGGACCGCGCTGCAGTACAGGCTCTGGGGCTGGGTGTCGAACCGGAACAACTGCACGCGCCGGGGCCGTATGTGCTGGTCGAGATGGGGGAGCGCCGCAGTGGTGGATTCAAGCTGGCGGTGAGCCGCCAGGCCGATCAGCTGGGTTCGCTGGTACGTTTGTACGCGACGTTCATCTCGCCGCCGAACAGTGCGATGGTGACCATGGCGTTGAGCAGCCCCTGCGTGCTGGTGGCCTTGCCGCAGCCCGCCGAGGCGGTGGAATTGATCGATCAGGCAGGCACTGTCCGTGCCGAGGTGAAACCGTGAAGCGAATCCTGCTGTGGACCGGCTTGTGCGTGATGCTGCTGAGCGGCGCCGTCGCCCACGCGGCGCAGACGCGGCCGGCCGATATCGTCGACGGGTTCCGCAAGGCGATCCTGCGCGGCAATGCCGAAGAAGCGCTGAGCATGATGGCCAGCGACGTGGTGATTTACGAACAGGGGTTTTCGGAGTTCGACCGGCGCGAATATGCCGGCGACCATCTGGCTGCCGACATGCAGTTCGAAAAGAGCATTCACCGCGCGATCACCTGGCGCCAGGTGTTCCAGGATCAGACGTATGCCTTCGTGATTTCGGAATATCGGCTGACCGGTGACCTCAACGGCGAGACGGTCGATATCGCCACCACCGAAACCATGATTCTTCGCCGTGACGCACAAAGCTGGAAGATCGCACACATTCATCTGTCTTCCCACTCCGTGGATCAATAGCCCTAAGCGACGGTAGCCCCCATGCTGAGTTTTCTCCCCGGTCCGCTGCTCGGCGCGATCATGTTCGTGGTGCTGGTCGTACACACGCTGGTGATGGCGGTGCCGGTGTACGCCACGATCCTGCTCAAGCTGGTCTCGCCGAAAGGACCGATGCGCGATCGCTTCTCCATCTGGATGGCCGCGCTGGCACAGCGTTGGGCCAACAACAACGTGTGGTTCGGCGATACGCTGATCGGCACGCGTTGGGACATCCGCTGCGAGGTGCCGCTGTCGCCCCGCGATCAGTTTCTGGTCTGTGCCAACCACCAGAGCTGGAACGACATCTACGTGCTGATCAAGACCTTTGGCTACCGGGCGCCGTTCTTCAAATTCTTCCTCAAGAAAGAACTGATCTGGGTGCCGGTGCTGGGGCCGGTGTGGTGGGGTCTGGACTATCCGTTCATGAAGCGTCATTCGGCGCAGACGCTGATGAAGCATCCGGAACTGCGTGGGCAGGACCTGGAGGCGACGCGCCGGGCCTGTGAGGCCGCACGCAATCATCCGGTCCTGTTGCTGAACTTTCTCGAAGGCACGCGTTTCACGCCCGAAAAGCACGACAAGCAGAAGTCCCGTTTCGTGCATCTGCTCAAGCCCAAGGCCGGCGGTTTCGCGTTCGCGATGCAGGCGATGGGCGAACGCCTGCATTCGCTGCTGGACGTTACCATCGTCTATCCGGATGGCGCCGTCGGTTTCTGGGCGTTCCTGATGGGACGCATGCGTCACGTCGTGGTCGAAGTCCGCAAGCTCGCGATCCCACCGGAATTCTTTCACGGCGACTATCTCGACGATGCCTCGTTCCGCAAGCAGGTGCAGTCCTGGGTGCAGGGCATCTGGGAGGACAAGGACCGTCGTATCGAAGAGCTGCTGCGCGAGACCCGAGCGCAGCCAGCGACGGGGGGCTGACTCCGGTTGGCGTCAGCGGCTCTGCATAAGCCTGCGGGTCAAGGAGGCGCGCCCCGAGGCTGTTCGGAGTCGAACCTTGGGGGGGCGCAGGGCGCGCCTTACGCGACGCGATCCGGGCGGAAGCGGTCCGCTGAGGCGGCTTCCCACAGCGGTTGCCAATCGGGCGGCGTTTCCAACAGCAGTGCGCCGCGATCAAGCAATTCGTAGCGCTGGGCGGCATTGCGGACCGAGCCGTCCAGATCGCGCCGCAGCAGCTGCTTCGGCGTGAGGCTTTGCGGGTGCTCGAAGCCGGCCACGGCGACCAGCGTGGCCAGTGCGCCCACGGTTTCCTGGTGGAAGCGCGCGACACGATCCGCCTTGCGCTCCACGTCGATCGCGCGCCAGCGGCGCGGGTTCTGAGTGGCCACGCCGGTCGGGCATTTGTCGGTGTGGCAGTTGACCGATTGCACGCAGCCCACGGCGAACATGAAGCCGCGCGCGGAATTGCACCAGTCCGCGCCCAGCGCCATGTTCGAGGCGAGGCCGAATCCGCTCACGGCCTTGCCGCTGGCGCCCACGCGAATACCTTCACGCACGTCGGCACCGACCAGAGCATTGATCGCGAACAGCAGGCCTTCCCGCAGCGGCAGGCCGACGCGATTGGTCAGTTCCAGTGGCGCCGCGCCGGTGCCGCCTTCGCCGCCGTCGATCACGATGAAATCCGGCCGTATTCCGGTGTCGCGCATTGCCTTGACGATGCCGAGGAATTCCACGGGGTCGCCGATGCACAGCTTGAACCCGGTCGGCTTGCCGCCGGACAGATCGCGCAGCCGCGCCACGAATTCCAGCAAGCCGGTGGGCGTCGAGAACGCGCTGTGCGCGGCTGGGGATACACAGTCCTGCCAGGCGGGCACCTTGCGTGTTCGCGCGATTTCCTCGGTGACCTTGGCGCCCGGCAATACACCGCCGTGGCCCGGTTTGGCACCTTGTGAGAGCTTGATCTCGATCATCTTCACCGCGTCGAGCTGTGCGGTTTCGCTGAACTGGCCCGCGTCGAAATGGCCATTGGCATCGCGGCAGCCAAAATAGCCGCTGCCGATTTCCCAGACCAGATCGCCGCCGTGTTCGAGGTGGTAGGGCGAGACCCCGCCTTCACCGGTGTCGTGAAAGAAGCCACCGGTTTTCGCGCCGAGGTTCATCGCGCGCAGGGCGTTCGGCGACAGCGAGCCGAAGCTCATCGCAGAGATGTTGTAGACCGAGGCGCTGTAGGGCTTCGTGCATTCGGGTCCGCCGATGTCGATGCGGAAACTGTCGTCCGTCTTTTCCTTGGGCGCGATCGAGTGTTCGATCCATTCGTAACCGCCGGCGTAGACATCGTGCTTGGTGCCGAAGGGGTGCTTGTCGTTGGCGCCCTTGGCGCGCTCGTAGATCAGCTCGCGCTGTTCACGCGAGAACGGGCGGCCATCGGTGTCGCTTTCGAACAGGTACTGGCGCAGTTCCGGACGGATCGCCTCGATGTACCAGCGCATGCGCGAAATCAAAGGATAATTGCGCCGCAGGTTATGCCAGGGCTGGAACAGGTCCCACAGCGCCACGATCGCCAGCAGCCCGAATCCCGCGCTGGCGACCCACCAGCCGGCATGACCGCGGCTGGCCGGCCACGCGCACAGCAGCGCGGCCAGCGCCGGGACGAACAGTCCGCCGTAACGGATCATGCGGCCACCTGCGTCTCCAGCAGGCCGCTTTGTCGCAGCAGGGCTTCGATCGACGGCTTGCGGCCGCGGAACGCCACGAACAGCTCCATGGCGTCGGCGCTGCCGCCGCGCGCCAGCACGGTGTCGCGGAAGCGTCGCCCGACTTCGTTGTTGATCAGGCTCTGCCCGGCCTCCCGCGCCTCCTCGAAGGCACCGAAGGCGTCGCTGGACAGCACCTCGGCCCATTTGTAGCTGTAGTAGCCGGCCGCGTAGCCGCCCGCGAAGATGTGCGAGAAGCTGTTGGGAAAGCGGTTCCAGGCCGGCGGAAACATTACCGAGACCTGATCGCGGACCTTGGCCAGTGTTTCCGGCACGCGACCGCCCTGGGCCGGGTCGTAGTCGCGGTGCATGCGCAGATCGAACAAGGAAAATTCAAGCTGGCGCACCGTGGCCATGCCGGCCTGGAAACTGCGCGCTTCGCGCAGCTTGTGCAACAGCGCATCCGGCAACGCCTCGCCGGTATCGACATGGCGCGCGAACAGGCTCAGCGATTCGTGTTCATAGCACCAGTTCTCCATGAACTGGCTGGGAAGCTCCACCGCGTCCCAGGCCACGCCGTGGATGCCGCTGACGCTGGCTTCGTCGACCTGGGTCAGCAGATGGTGCAGGCCGTGCCCGAATTCGTGGAACAGCGTGGTGACCTCGTCGTGCGTCAGCAGCGCCGGCTTGCCGGGCAGCGGCGGGGCGAAGTTGCCGACCAGATAGGCCACCGGCAATTGCAGTCCCGTAGCGGTGATGCGGCGACCGCGGCATTCGTCCATCCAGGCGCCGCCGCGTTTGGCCTCTCGCGCGTACGGGTCAAGGTAGAACAGACCGAAGCGATCGCCATCGGTGGTCTTGAGTGCATAGACCGTGACGCTGTCGTGCCAGACCGGCTGGTCATCGACGATCTCGATGCGGATATCGTAGAGCCGCTCCACCAGATCGAACATGCCGCGGATGACCTGCGGCGCCGGGAAGTACGGACGCAGCATTTCGTCGGACAGACCGAGGCTGTCTTCCTTGAGCTTTTCGGCGTAGTAGGCCGCGTCCCAGGGTTCGAGCGTGCTCAGTCCGTCGCGTTGTTCGGCGAAGGCGCGCAGCGTTTCCAACTCGGACTGCGCACGCGGTCGCGCGCGCTCGGCGAGATCGAGCAGGAACGCTTCCACCGAGTCCGGCGATTCAGCCATCTTCGCTTGCAGCGACAGCTCGGCGTAGTTGGCGAAACCCAGTAGCGTCGCCATTTCGTGCCGCAGTGACAGAATCTCCTCCATCAGCGCGGCATTGTCGTGATCGCGTCCGTGATCGCTCTGGTCGGAGGCGCGAGTGACGTAAGCGCGATACAGGGTCTCGCGCAGCGTGCGGTCGTCGGCGTAGCTGACGACGGCGATGTAACTCGGTACGTCCAGCGTCAACAGCCAGCCCTGTTGCTGCTTGGCTTCGGCTTTGGCGCGGGCGGCGGCGCGGGCACTTTCGGTCATGCCGGCGAGGCGCGATTCATCGTCGATCAGCAGGCTCCAGGCCTGCGTGGAATCGAGCAGGTTTTCCTCGAACTTCGTCTGGATCTCGGAGAGCCGCATCGAGATCGTCTTGAATCGTTGCTGCTGATCCTCCGGCAAGGCAATGCCCGACAGGCGGAAATCGCGCAGGGCGTTGTCAATGACCTTGCGTCGCGCGGCATTGAGGCTTGGGTAGGCCGCGCTGTCGGCCAGAGCCTGGTAGGCCTGATACAGCGGTTTGGACTGCGACAGTTCCAGACCGTACTCCGTCAGCTTGGGCAGGCAGGCGTTGTAAGCGCCGCGCCATTCCGGCGTGGAGCACACCGAGAACAAGTGGCTGATCGGCGACCAGACGCGCGACAAGCGGTCGCCGATGGTTTCCAGCGGGCCGATCAGCGCGTCCCATTCCGAAGGCGTGTCCTTCGCCAGCAGCGCCGCCAATTCCTCGCGATTGCGTTGCAGGATCCGGTCGATGGCCGGTTCGGCGTGTTCGGGTCGGATCACATCGAAGGCCGGCAGCTCGGTGCTGTCGGCCAGGCGTAGCAGGGGATTGTCTGAGGTCATGGTCTGTTCGGTGACGCTGCGCCTGGCGCAGGGGTACTCAATAGTATGGGTTGCGGTTCAACATCGGCCGGCACTTCCCGGCGGCTGCGGACTGTGCAAGGCCCAAGCCTAACAAGCGATGAACTTCCGCTGAGCCTTGGTGCCAATGATGTACGGCGCGTGGATTCTGCGTTCCTGCTGCGCAGGCCCCGGAATGATATTGACCTGAGCCGGAATCCAAGCGCCATTGGCCGCGGCTCAGCCCGACCGCAGCCAGGCCGCCGCGCCAAGACCGGCGCCGCGGCCTGTGGCGAGACTGGCGGTCAACAGGTAGCCGCCGGTCGGGGCTTCCCAGTCGAGCATTTCGCCGGCGAAGAATACGCCTGGCAGGCTCGGCAGCATCAGCCGATGATCGAGCGCCGTCATCGACACGCCGCCGGCGCTGCTGATCGCCTCGGCCAAGGGGCGCGGCCGCAGCAGCGTCAACGGCACCGCCTTGAGCCAGGCGGCGAGGCGGCGTGGATCGATCATCTGGCCGTTGGGCACGCCCTCGCGCAGCAATCCGGCCTTGACGCCACTGATGCCGGTGCCGCGTCGCAGGCGTTCGCTGAGGGAACGCCCGTTGCTCTGGCGTGCGATGTCTTTGGCCAGCCGGGCCTCGTCGTGGCCCGGCAGCAGGTCCAGGTGCAGGCGGGCGGAGCCGTGCTCCGAACACAGCTCGCGCAGCGGTGCGGACAGCGCGTAGATCAGGCCGCCCTCGACGCCCTGGGCGCTGATCACGAATTCGCCCTGCTGCCGGATCGAGCGGCCCTGTACGTCGATCAGCTGCGCGATGACCGGCTTGACCGGCAGGCCGGCGAAGCGTGAGGCGAAGTGTTCGCTCCAGTCCACATCGAACCCGCAATTGGAGGCTTGCAGAGGGGAGCTTGGCACCGAAGCCTGTGCCAGCCAGCTTTGCCAGGCACCGTCGGAGCCCAGTTGTGGCCAGCTGCCGCCGCCCAGGGCCAGCACCACGGCGGCGGCCTTGATCGCGCGTTCGCCGTCGGGTGTCTCGAAACGCAGCTGCGTGCCGTCGATGCCGATGCAGCGGTGATTCACGTGCAGTCGCAGGCCTTGGTTGCGCAGGCGCCGTACCCAGCCGCGCAGCAGCGGCGCGGCTTTCATGTCGGATGGAAAGATGCGTCCCGAGCTGCCCACGAAAGTTTCGATGCCGAGCCCCGCCGCCCAGGCGCGCAGGGCCTTGGCATCGAAATCGCGGAGCCAGGGTTCAAGCGATTCGCGCGCGGCACCGTAGCGCCCGAGCAGGCTGTCGAAGGATTCGCCGTGGGTCAGGTTGAGCCCGCCCTTGCCGGCCAGCAGGAACTTGCGACCAACCGAGCTCTTGGTTTCGTAGAGGTCCACGGCAGCGCCGGCGGCGAGGGCGGATTCGGCGGCCATCAGACCGGCCGGTCCGCCACCGACGATGGCGATGCCATTGTTGTTCGATTCACTCATGGGCGCGCAGTATGCCGGCTTGCGGCCCGGTTCAGCCGCCTCCGACACCGCGCGATTGCAGCGCGTACAAGGCGAGCCCGATCAGCATCAGGGCCAGGCCGATACGCCATGCCGAAGAGATCCGATAATCACGGACGACATGCTCCTGGCGGCGTGTGGACAGCAGGTACGGCCGTCCGTCGCGGGACCGGCTGAGTACATGGAGGTCCGGGTCCAGCGACTGTTCGACGTGGCGCGCCCGCACCTGCTCGATCGCGGCGCGCCGGGCTGATTCCCATTCCTCCAGGTCCACCGTGCCATCCTGATTCGCATCGAAACGGGCGAGCAGTTCCCGTTGGTCGCGCTTCCACTCCGCCAGCAGTTCGCGCACGTCCTCGTGTTCGCTGAAGCTCTGAGTGACGATGCCCTGAGTCCGGAAGTGACCGAGCGCGTACAGATAGTCACCGACCAGGATCAGGCGCTCGGTGTAGCGGTAGTGCCCGAAGCCGAACCAGGCGCGGCCATTCTTGGGCACGCGGTCGGGCCGTGGCGAGGCGCCGTACCAGACGCGATGAATGCTCGGCGTGACGGCGGCGCCGTCCGGGTCGACGATGCATTCGGCGGTGGTGTCCGCCAGCAGGAACAGGTCGTCGCTGCTGCCGGAATTGACCGTGCGCCAGCGCGTGCGGCGGCGGCCGTTGCGCGTGGTGGTTTCGCGGCGCTCCACGCTGTAGCGATACCAGACGCAGCGCGAGTAACTCAGTGGGCAGATGATGGTCGGGCCGGCCATCAGCCGCGCATGACCTTCCAACTCGACGTAGCCCTGATGCGCCGAGCGGATGCGCGCGGTCGGCGTGTCTTCGATCAGGCGGGCCCGGCGCAGTGAACGAAAGCCCAGCCACAGCAAGAACAAGGCTGCGGCGGCGGACAGGCTTACGAGAACCCAGAATTCCTGCTCCGACGCGCCGACGAACCAGTCCCGCACGGGCGTCGCCGGCGTCTTAGCCGGCAAACAGCGCGCGTACGTCCACGTCGCTGGTTTCGGCCTCGCTGAAGACCAGCAGATCGGCCGGTTTGAAGCCGAAGCTGCGCGCCACGAAAACGTCCGGAATCGTCTCGATTCTGACGTTGTTGCGATTCACCGCCTCGTTGTAGAACTCGCGCCGGTCGGAGATGCCGTTCTCCAGGCCGGTGATGCGACCCAGCAGTTGTTGCATGCTCTGGTTGGCCTTGAGCTCCGGATAGGCTTCGACGGTGGCGACGATATTGCCGAGCCCGAGACGCATCATGCTTTCCGCCTGACCAACGCCTTTGACGTCGCCCTTCTCGCGCGCCGTGTGGGCGGCAGAGCGCGCCTGCATGACTTTTTCCAGGGTGTCGCGTTCGAACTGCATGTATTGCTTGCAGGCCTCCACCAGCTTCGGCAGTTCATCGTGCCGCTGTTTCAGCAGAATCTCGATATTGCTCCAGGCCTGCGATACGGCGTGTTTGAGGTTGACCAGACCGTTGTAGATGATGACGCCGTAGATCAGCACGACGGCGATCAGCACCAGCCAGATGTAGCCCATGAACATTCGGTTTTCCCCTGTTGCCGGCTTGCCTGGCGCCCGCCCCCCGGATTCGCCTTGGCCGCTTTCCCGGAAGCGCCGTGGGCGCAGCCGTGGAAACCGGAGCATACAAGGCGAATGTGAGGATTTCGAGCAGCGTCCGCGTCCGCGTCCGCGATACCGCTCGAACCGTTCAGTCGGACGGCGGGGACAGGCGCGGTATCATTGCGCCCGGTGCGCCCCACGGGCGGCGCCCGAGCAGATCACGCCCATGTCTGAAATACGAAGGCATCTCATGACACGACTTCGCATACTGATTTCGGCCGCGATTGGCGCCTGCGCCTTGCTGGTCGGTTGCACCGGTGTTGGTGCGCTCAACGCGATCACACCGGACCGCGGCTACACCCTGGCCGAAGATGTCGTCTATGACGGCTCCACCAACATGAAGCTCGACGTGTACGCGCCGACCACCGATGTCGTCGGCGGCGCGCCGGTTGTGGTGTTCTTCTACGGTGGGCGCTGGCAGAGCGGCTCCAAGGATGACTACCGCTTCGTCGGGCAGGCCTTGGCGGCGCAGGGCTATGTCGCCGTGATTCCCGACTATCGCCTGTATCCGGACGTGCGTTTTCCGTCGTTTCTCGAAGACAGCGCCAAAGCCATGCGCTGGGCGCACGACAATGCCTCGCGATTCCGTGGGGACGCCGCAAAGCTGTTCGTGATGGGGCATTCCTCCGGTGCCTACAACGCCGCGATGCTGGCGCTGGACCCGCGCTTCCTCACCGCCGTCGGCGGCTCGCGGGACTGGCTGTCCGGCATGATTGGTCTGGCTGGCCCCTATGATTTCCTGCCGATCTACGACCCGACGCTGCGCGACATCTTCGGCCCGCCCGAGAAGTTCCAGGACACGCAGCCGATCTTTCACGTCGATGGCGAGAATCCGCCATTGCTGCTGATGGCCGGACAGGACGACGAAATCGTCCAGGCCGAGAATACCAACAGCCTGCGCCGTGCGGTGGTTTCGGCCGGCGGTGCCGTGGACGTGGTGATGTATCCGAAGATGAGCCACGAAAAACTGGTGAGCTCGCTGGCAACGCGCCTGCAGTCCAGCACCGACGTGATGGCACACGTGGTCGAGTTCATCAACGAGAACACGGCCGGCCGATGATCCGTCCGTTCCAGACCATCACCCCTCAGCTTGGTGCCCGCGTCTATGTCGACGAACAGGCTGCCGTCATCGGCGACGTGCATCTTGGTGATGACGCTTCGGTATGGCCGTTCGCCGTCGCGCGCGGCGACGTCAACAGCATTCGCATCGGCGCGCGCACCAGCGTGCAGGACAACAGCGTGCTGCACTGTACGCATGACGGTCCCTATACGCCGGGCGGTACGCCGCTGATCATCGGCGCCGACGTCACCATCGGGCACAGCGTGACCCTTCACGCGTGCACGGTCGGCGACCGTTGCCTGATCGGCATGGGCGCCATCGTGCTCGACCGGGTCGTGATCGAGGACGACGTGATGCTCGCCGCCGGCAGCCTGGTGCCACCCGGCAAGCGGCTCAAGCGCGGATGGTTGTACCGCGGTTCACCGGCCCAGCCGGCACGTGAGCTGAGCGCCGAGGAACTGGAAAACTTCCGGTATTCGGCCGCGCATTACGTGCGGCTCAAGGACAAATATCTCGCCGCACAGGCGGCACCCTAGTCACGATAAGGAGTTGATTCGACGATGAGCCGAAAACTCGTACTGTTGCGCCACGGCCAGAGCCAGTGGAACCTCGACAACCGCTTCACCGGCTGGGTGGATGTCGATCTGACCGACAAGGGGCGCACCGAAGCCTTTGCCGCCGGCGAACTGATGCGCGAGGAAGGGCTGCAATTCGATGTGGCCTATACCTCGGTGCTGCTGCGCGCGATCCGCACGCTCAATATCGCGCTCGACGCGATGGAGCAGCAGTGGATTCCGGTGCTCAAGAGCTGGCGCCTCAACGAGCGCCACTACGGCGCCCTGCAGGGCCTGAACAAGGCCGAGACCACGGCCAAGCACGGCGAGGAACAGGTCACGATCTGGCGTCGCTCCTATGACATCCCGCCACCACCGATGGACGAATCCGACCCCGGCCATCCGCGCAAGGAACGCCGCTACGCGGAAGTGGATTACAACGCGCTGCCGGACACCGAATCGCTCAAGACCACGCTCGACCGCGTGATGCCGTACTGGGTCGACAGGATTGCCCCCGATCTCAAGGCCGGCAAGACCGTACTGGTGACGGCCCACGGCAACTCCCTGCGTGCGCTCTACAAATATCTCAACAAGGTGCCGGACGACGAGATCGTGAAGCTCAATATTCCCACCGGGATTCCGCTGCTGTTCGAACTCAACGACGATCTTGGCGTGATCTCCTACCGCTATCTCGGCGATCCGGAACAGGCGAGGCTGGCTGCGGAAGCCGTGGCCAATCAGGCCAAGAAATCCTGAATCCGGGCATTGGGCCTCAAATCCCAACAGCGTCCATGTGCGCGGCGCTGCCGAACTTGGCGCACTTGAAGCACAAGGGTGGTACGGGGCGCAGCAGGCGGGGCTTGGCTCGGAGTTCAATCGTCACGGGTCATGCGCTATTGCAGCTCGAGCAGACGCCGCTCGCCGCTCAAGCGGTCTACGGCTCAGTCAGGCGAGACTATGCTCAGCTTCCGGCTTCACCCCGGTGCACTCGCCGCGTTTGCTCGTTCTTGCGCAGGAACGACTCGATCTCGTCGATGCGCGCCGCGGCGTCGCGATAGCCGATATCGAGCAGGGCGCGCGTGTACGCGGGGTCGAACAGCAGGTAGCTGGTGAGGTCCGCGCTTTTCGCATCCGGCGTGCCCAGCGCGTCCAGCAGAAATCGCAGCGAAGACGGCAGGCGATTGAGCAGGCTGTTGGCCACCACCGCGAAATCCTCGGACGGCGCCACCACCAGCGGCTGTACCACCCGCATCGGTTCACGCAGCTTCGAGACCTCCGGCAGCTGGCCGGCACCGGCGGTATAGGCCGAAACCAGATTGTTCATGCGGATCAGGTGGTCCAGGTCCGCATCCAGATGGTCGAGAAAGATCGCATTGAGAAAGGTGCCGCAGATTTGTGCCAGTGGCGGCTGCGGCGGTATTGAACGGCCGTTGCCACCGTCGGCCGAAAGCTCCTCCGTGGTCAGCTCTTCCTCGCTCTGCCGGCAACGAATGCCGATCGCCAGAATGCGCTCGGCGCCGAGCCGGATCGCGGGGCTCAGCGGTGTGGTCAGGCGCATCGCGCCGTCGCCAAACCAGGAGGTGCCGCCACCCGCGTCGAGCGCCACCGGCGGGAACACCAGCGGAATCGAGGCCGAGGCGCAGACATGGTCGACCGTGATCGGGGCGCGCAAGGCGATACGGCGGCTCTTGCGCCACAGTGGATGGCCTGCGCGGCCCTGAATGAAGCTGTAGGACTTGCCGGAGTGGTAGCCAGTGGCCGTGATCGCCAGCGCATAGAGTTGTCTGGCCTCGACCGCTCGGGCGATGCCGTCCAGCGGCAGTTCGTGTTCGAGCAGCGCCCGCAATGGTGCGGCGTCGAGCAGGGCATGGACGCGTCCGGCGCGGCCGAGCCGCCCCAAAGCCACGTCGGCCGCGAAACGGGCGCCGGTGCCAAGCATCGCGCGCAGGTCGGTTCGATACACCTGGGCCGCGGTGAGGTCAGCCCACAATTGGGCGATCTGCGAAGTGCCTGCATGCAGTCGTTCGCTGTAGGCGGCCACGGCGGCGCCATTGATGGCGCCGGCCGAAGCGCCGGCGATGATCTGGAACGGCGAAGGCGCGTCGCGCAGCGCCGGAATCTCGCCGATGCGCTTGAGCACACCGGCCTGGTAGGCACCCCGCGCCCCGCCTGCGGTCAATGCCAGTCCCGTCATGCCGGGTGGGCGCATCGGTGAAACCGAGGTCGGACTCACGTTCGGTTACCCGCAGACGGTCCTTGGGGCGATGTCTTGCGCATCATGATCCGGTTCCTCCAGCCGGCGGCTTGCCGTGTGCCGACATCGCGCAAATTCAGTGCCAGACGTTCGGAGGCCGGCGCAGTTTCGTGTCGTCCAGCCGCCGGCTCAGGCCAGCCCGCGCTGCCGTAGCCAGTCGTGGGCATCCTCGGCGTCGTTGTCGAACCAGGCACGCGCCGAGCCCAGACGAAAGCTGTAGCCCCAGGCGTCCATGTCGGCGAACAGACATTCCCGCGAGTAACCGGGCAGATGGTCCGCCAACAGGCACTGCAGGTAGCAGACGGCGGATTCCTCCAAGTCGTCGCCGCCGGCGTCGGTATGCAGTTGATTGCGGCGCGAGGCGTCCATGCAAATGTAGTGGCAGGCTTCGTGGAGCGCGGAATGCACAGGCGTGTCGGCGCGGACATGCAGCTGTTCGCCGACCAGACCGGCTTCGGACTCACCCCAGTAGCTGCCCGGAATCTCACTGTGTCCGGCCACAACCACCAGCGTGAGTCCGTGGCTGGCGAATAGGGCCTCCAGGGCGGGCAGGCCGAGCTCGCCGCAAGGCGTCATTGGGGCGGGGCGCGGCTCGTTTCGGGAGGGTGCGGTGGACATTCGGGAACAGGCGATGTAGCAGATGCGAATATTCTCGCTCAGTCGGTGCCGGTGCGGGCCGCCCAGGATGGCAGTGCGCCCGGGTCCGCGGCCAATCGCCGCCGGCTGGTCTCGTCATTTTCGTCCACCTGCATCGGCACCACCACGATGTAGCCCGCCTTGAACAGGATTTCGTCGCTGTCCGCCGGAATTTCGGTTTGCCGCGTGCGCAAGCCGTCGACGACCCAGGTCTGCCGGGTCGAGGAATCGACGCTGGTCAATCTGGAGAATGTCGGCACCGACAGCAGATCGGCGCGCTGTGTCACGCGCACGCCGCGGACTTCCGGGGCGGCCGGGATGCTGACGGTGAGATAGCGCCCCGGTGTCATGTCGCGCACCAGTTCGGTTCGAGCCAGCGCGACGATCCAGTCCGACGCGGCGCTCAGGGTTTCGGGGTCGGGTTCGTCCACCGTGGAGACCGCGATGGCCGGCACACCGCCCAGTGCGGCCGTGCGCGCCGCGCCGACGGTACCGGAGCCGATCCAGTCGTGCCCGAGATTGTCGCCGTGATTGATGCCGGAGATCACCAGGTCCGGTCTGCCATCCATCAGCGCCAGGGAACCGACGATGACGCAGTCGGCCGGATAGCCGTCTACGGCCCAGGCGCGGACACCGGGTTCGAACTCGCGTGGTGTGACGTTGAGGCGTCCGGTCTGCATCACGCGGGCGTAGTTGCTGGTGCCGCTCTGGTTGTGCACGGGCGCGACGACGTAGGTGTCCGCGATCGGCGCGAACGCGCGTGCCAGGGCGGCGATGCCGGCCGCGTCGATCCCGTCGTCATTGGTGATCAGAACGCGGTGCGGCCAGTGGTCGTCATCCGCGGCACGCACTCCGGTACTGAGCAGCAGTACGGCAAGCAGCAGTCCGGAGATTGTCGGAACGTAGCGGGTTCGCATGTGATGTGGGTTCCCTTGGATTTTCAGGCCGCGAGGCGCGAGGCGGTTTCAGGGGCCCCGGTCCGCGGTGCGGTTTTGAGTCCGAAGAAGGGATGCAGCGGCCGCAACGGACGGATCACGAAGTGATGCAGCACAGCGCAGCCGAACATGGTGCCGCCGATCAGCAGGGCCGGCTCGACGGCCGGGCCGAGCTGTTTGGGGATCAGCCACCAGGCCAGCAGCACGATCAGGCTCTGATGCAGGATGTACCACGGATAGACCGCGCGATTCGCGTAGTCCAGCCAGGCAAACGGACGGTTCAGCCAGCGGTATGACCAGGCCAGCGCCGTGGCGATCCACATCCAGGTGTTGAGGCCGGACAGCCAGCGCATCGCCAGCAGCGGGACGCCGCCGAAATCCGGTCCCTCCCAGCGCAGCACGATCGGCGCGTAGATCGCGTAGCAGATGATCGCCAAGCCCAAGCTGTGCCAGCGCAGTCGCAGCAGTTCGTCCCAGAGGCCCTGGTTGCGCCCCAGCCAGTAGCCGAACACGAACCAGGTGAAATAGAAGGCGTGCTGATACCAGTCGTCGAACAGGCCGTTGTTCGGCGGGTAGGCGTCGCCGAGCGTGGCCAGGTAGAGCATCTTCGGCAAGGCCGGGATCAACAGCAGCCAGGCACCGCGCAGCCCGGTGAAACGGTCCTGCAGCCAGCGTCCGGCACGTGTCTCCATCAGCGGCATCAGCGCGATCAGAACCAGGGTGTATAGCCACAGGTACACCAGGTACCAGAGGTGATTCCAGGTGATGCCGAGCAGCTTGTCGGCGGTCCAGGTGATCGGTGGCCACGGTCCGAAGTGCCAGTAGCGCCACATGAACTCGCCGAAGCCGAAGTCGATCGCGCCCGAGGCGCGGGCCTCGCACCAGGGCTGGATCGGCACCACCACGAACATGCCGAACAGCAGCGGCAGCATCAGGCGCAGGCTGCGTTGCCCGGCCAGCCGCAGCAGTCCGCTGCGTGGCCGCAGAAAACTCAGGGCGATGCCGGAAATCACGAACAGCAGCGCCATGCGCCAGCGATTCGACAGCAGCATCGGCCACTGCAGCCATTCGGATTGATAGCTGCTCTTGATGTGAAAGCCCCAGCCGGCCACGTAGACCATGCCGACGTGATAGAGGATCAGCAGGCCGAAGGCGATGACGCGCAGGGCGTCGATGTCGTGGCGGCGGTTCATCCGGGATTTCCGAATTCAGGTGTGAGGCCGATCCTGAGCGGGGCGTAGCGCTGCCGAAAGCCTGAAGTGACGAACCGAGGGGCGCGAGTGACGAATCGCGGGCCGGCGGGGACGGGGCTTGTGCCTAAAATGAGCAATGACCGTTCCCTTCCTGCCGGCGCCCGCGTCCGACTCCTACGATCTGCTGCGACGCTACCTCGCGCGCCGCGCCATCTACGAACGCATCGTGGTGGTGCTGATCTATCTGGGGTCCGCCGTCAGCAACGCGATCATCGTCAACATCGATGTCGGCCGGTCCGGGCTGGGCGATCGCATCGCGCCGTGGGAACCCTGGGTCTGGGAACTGTCCAGCAATCTGGTGCTGCTGGCCTTGCTGCCGCTGGTGCTGGCGGTGAATGCACGCCACCCCTTGGTCTGGGGTCGTCTGCGCCGCTCGCTCGGCACGCACCTGATCGTGACGCTGCCGTACTGCCTGATTCATGTCTGCGCGATGGTGGCGCTGCGGCACGCCGCGTACCGTGTGGCGGGTGCGCACTACGACTTCGGAAATTGGGGCCGCGGCCTGTTCTACGAATACCTCAAGGATGCGCGCAGCTATTTTTCGGTACTGGCGGCGATCTACTTCTATCAACTGATGCTGTTGCGATTGCAAGGCGAGGCGCGTCTGCTGGCGGCGCCGGAGGTCGGTGCGCCGGCTGAAGCGGTCGAGCGCCCGCAACGCTTCCTGGTTCGCAAGTTCGGCAAGGAGTTCCTGGTGGCGGTGGCCGATGTCGAATGGATCGAGGCCTCCGGCAACTACGTGAACCTCTACGTGAGTGGGCGGCACTATCCGCTGCGCGCAACCATGGCCTCCATTGAGGATCGCCTTGATCCGCAACGCTTCGTGCGTGTACACCGCAGCTATATCGTGAACCTTGCACAGGTCGCGTCGATCGAGCCGCTGGATACGGGAGACGCGCGCCTGTTTCTTCTGGATGGTACGCAACTGCCATGCAGTCGACGCTACCGTGCGGTGCTGCGGGCCTCGGCCGCGGTCTGAGCCGGCACCTGAGTGCGGAGTGATTGATGTGCACTTGCGGGCGCTGGCGCCAAAGGTCATGGACCGCAAGCGCCGCGCCACGGATGCTCGACATCCTGGGGCCGATCTTGAGATGCAAGTCGGGACTGGCCGCAAGTCGACCGGGTAGCGCCGGCCATCTGCTGCGACTGGCGTCGTACAGGGATGGCACGAGACGGTATCGCATGCGCCGGCATCAGACCGGGCGAGTACAGGGAACAGGTGATGAAGCAGGTTTTTATGGGCACGACGAGCGCACTGTTGCTGCTGGCTGCGACGGCAGCGGGTGCGCAACAGGCGGCGTCCGACGACGGTCTGGATTTTCTGTTCGAATCCGAGCCCACGCCCGAAGTGCCGACCGACAGCAGCCCTGAGATCATTCCGGAAGCGGATGCGGCACCCGCGCCGGACATGGGCGCGGAGTCGGGCGCCCAGTTCGACGATATCGAGACGATCCCGGTCGAATCGCAGGAGCCGGCGACGCCACAAGCCAAGCCGAAACCGTCCACCGCCCAGCTTGAGGAAATCGTCGTCACAGCGCAGAAGCGCCAGCAGTCACTGCAGGACGTTCCGTTGTCGGTCACCGCCATGGACGGTGACTTCATCAAAGACATCAACGCCGCCGATCTGGCCGAAGTCTCCAACTACGTCCCGAACGTGCGTGTCGACGCCGATGATCTCGGTTCACCGCAGATCTTCATTCGCGGATTCGGCACCAATGCCTTCAACCCCAGCTTCGAAAGCTCGGTGGCGCTGGTGCAGGACGAGATTTACTACGGCCGCCCCGGCTACTTCACCGAATCGCTGTTCGACGTTGAGCGTGTGGAAGTCCTGCGTGGCCCGCAGGGCACCCTGTTCGGCAAGAACTCGATTGCCGGCGTGTTCAATGTGACCACCCGCAGCGCGACCGATCTGCTCGAAGGCGACGCCCGCTATACCTACGGCGAAAACAACGCCCATCGTGTCGAGGGCGGTATCGGCGGCCCGCTGGGTGGCTGGGGCGCGGCGCGCATTTCCGCACTCTATCGCACCACCGATGGCGAGCTTTACAACAACTTCCTGGATCGCGACGAACAATCGCTGACACAGAAGGCGGCACGCCTGAAGCTGAGTTTCTACCCGACATCCACGATCACCACCGACCTGCTGGTGCAGGCATCGGATACCGAAGCGCCGTTCTGGCCGTTCCAGCTCTATCGCCTGGATGACGACACGCGAAACTATCTTGAAAGTTTCGACGAGAACATCGAAGACGATCCCTACGACTTCAAGACCTCCTTCGACACCGAGGGCTACATCGAAAAGGGTTCCGAAAGCGTCGGCCTCAACACCAAATGGGATATCGGCGACCTCGGTGGTTTGCACGACAGCGCGCTGGTACTGGTGCTCGGCGGCTCCAAGTTCAATATCGATCAGCTCAACGAACTCGACGTATCACCGGCGGACATCTCGCGCCTCGACAGTCACGAAGACCACGAGCAGTTCACGGCCGAACTTCGATTCTCGGCGCAGGCCGACAGCCTGTTCGGGCTCGGCCAGGCGGTGGATTTCGTCGGCGGTGCCTTCTACTACCAGTCGAAGTACACACTGCTGGCGCGGATCATTGCCGGCGCCGATCTGGGGTCTTACGCGATCACGCCGGACGCGCTGCAGTTGATCACCGGCGCCGGCGGTGCCGGTGGCGTGCTTGGCACCATCGGTCTGCCGGGGCTGCCGATAGTCGGCGACATCCTCGCGCCGGTCATCGGCGAAGACTACTTCCAGTTCGACTACGATCAGGATGTGACATCGACGGCGCTGTTTGGGCAGATGACCTGGTACCTCAGCGACCACTGGGCGATCACGCCCGGCATCCGCTTCAACCGCGAAGAGAAGAAGGTCGATTCCTACGGCAGCCAGCACTGCCGGACCGCCGCGCTGGGCATTTGCATCATGCCTCTGCTGCTGGGCGCCAACGACTACGAACAACCGGGGCTGAATCGCGAAGAGACCGACGTATCGCCCAAGTTCGTGCTGCAATACTTCGGCGATTCCGGCGTCAACCTCTACGCCTCCTATGCGCGCGGCTACAAGAGTGGCGGATTCAATTCGCTGTCCTACACCGGCGAAGACCTGGAGTTCGACCCCGAGAAGGCGGTGACCTATGAACTCGGCATCAAGGCCGAGTTGTTCAGCCGCACCCTGCGCTTCAACGCCACGATCTATCAGACCGAATTCGACGATCTTCAGGTGCTCGCCTTCAACGGCCTGTTCTTCGACGTCAGCAATGCCGCCTCCGCCACCTCGCGCGGTCTGGAGGCCGATTTCCAGTGGCTGACGCCCTGGTCGCCATTGACGCTGACCGGTTCGCTCGGCTTGCTCGACGCAAGCTACGACGACTACATGGATGCGCCAGCCCCGATTCGCGACGCGGACGGCAACATCCAGATCGGCGCCGAACAGGACCTCAGCGGCGAGCGCATCGCCTTCGCCCCCGAAGCCTCGGGCACCTTCACGCCGACGCTCGATTTTCCGCTGTTCGGCTTGGCCGGCCGGCTCGCTGCCGACGTCGTATACCAAGGCGAGCAATACACCGACACCGATCTGGACCCGGAAACACGCGTCGGCGGCAACACCAAGTATTCCGCCCGGTTCACGCTCTCGAACGAAGCGCGGTCCTGGGCCGTGACGCTGGGCTGCAACAACATCACCGACAAGCGCGTGCTCAACCAGGTGACGGACGCTTCGTTCTTCCCCGGCACCTATTTCGCGCAGCAGGCGGCGGGGCGGCAGCTGTATGCGGCGGTGGAAGTGCGCTACTGATCAGCGCGCGGCCGCCAGCCGGCTGCGCACCCAGACGCTGAGCGCGGTCATCAGCGCCACGCCTTCCAGGGCCAGCAGTGGCGGCGCCAGCAGGATCAGCCCCGCCGCAGTCGCCGCAATGGCGATCACCGGCACCAGATCGAACAGCAGTTCCAGCGGCGTGGCGGCGCGGTGCGGCTCGTGCATATCGCGGGGTGTCATCGGCCGCCGTGTGGCTCTGGATTGATCGTTCATGTCGGAGTGCGGACTTGCGGGGCGTCAATGGCAGCCGCCACCGATCAGGCCTCGCTGCTGTCCGGCGAAGACAAGGGACCTTCCCCCAAGAAGCGGCCGTACGCCCCGCACTGCCCTAGGCTGATGCGGTCACGCCAGCGCGCATCCGATCAGATTTGCGTGTTTTCGTTACCTAATGCGATTGACATGCATAGAAAAGCGAACTTTTCTATGCGCATGCGTATAGGAATCGACCTCGGCGGCACCAAGATCGAAGGCGTCGTCATGGCCGATGACGCGAGCGTGCTGGCGCGCCGTCGTGTGGCGACGCCCGGCGGCGACTACGCGGCGACTGTCCAGGCGGTTTGCGATCTGGTGATGGCGCTGGAGGCCGAGGCTGGTCTGCATGAGTTGCCGGTTGGCGCCGGCACGCCGGGCACGCGTTCGCGCGTCGACGGTTTGATGAAAAACTGCAATTCGACCTGCCTCAACGGCCGGCCGCTGCTGGAGGATTTGCAGCGGGCGCTGGCGCCGCGTCCGGTGCGCATCGCCAATGATGCGGATTGTCTCGCTTTGTCCGAAGCCGTGGACGGAGCCGCCGCCGGCGCGGCTTGCGTGTTTGCGGCGATACTCGGCACTGGCGTCGGCGGCGGTATAGTCGTCAATCAGCGCTTGCTGGCCGGCCCCAATGCGATCGCGGGCGAGTGGGGACACAATCCCCTGCCGTGGCCGCGCCCGGATTGGGGCGAGGTGCCGGGGCCACGCGGTTGGGATGGACGCTACGGTTCGATCGAGAGTTGGTGTTCCGGCCCGGGACTGGCGGACGATCATCACCGAATCCATGGTGTGGCGCTGCGCGGGGAAGACATCGTCGCGCTGGCCGCGTCCGGCGACGAGCAGGCCGAGACCAGTCTGCAGCGCTACGAGGACCGGTTGGCGCGCGCTCTGGCCAGCGTGATCAACCTTCTCGATCCCGATGTGATCGTGCTCGGCGGCGGTCTGTCGCGAGTGCAGCGTCTGTACGAGAACGTGCCGCGGTTGTGGAAGGCCTGGGTGTTTTCGGATCGCGTGGACACATGCTTGCTGCCCGCGCAATATGGTGACGCCAGCGGTGTGCGCGGTGCCGCCTGGTTGTGGCCGTCCGCTGCGCTCAGCGGCCCAGGCGGCGGCTGAACGCGGGGTCGAGCGAGGCCATGAAAGCTTCGACGGCTTGGGTTTCGTCGTTGGCGAGTCCCAGATCCTGATTGATCTCGCGATGCGACATGGGTTGCGGTGACAGCTCGGCGCGCACGCCGAGAGCGGTGGCCTGCCGCACGAATTCCCCGGCCTGATCGCAGGGCCGGTCTTTGCGCTCGGTCGAGCAGACCGCGAGTATCGGCAGCGCGTTACGGTTCAGCGCCTGTAGCGGCGAGGCCGCTTTCCAGTAGGCCGGATCGTCGCCGAAGGCCTGGTCATAGAAGCGGTAGTGTTCGGCTTGCATGATCGCGGTCATGTCGTAGGCGGCGCTGTCGAGCGCGACGCTGCCGAGCCAGCGCTTGGCACCGAGCCGGTAGGCCTTGTCCGGATCGGCGCTGAGCAGGCTGACGAGGTGCGCACCGGCGGAATGACCCATGAGGACGATGCGCTCGGGATCACCGCCCCAGGACGGTGCCGCGCGCTGCACGTAGGCAAGCGCGCGCGCCACATCGGCGGCCTGTTCCAGCGGACCCGCGTCCGGCAGCAGCCGGTTGTTGACGGAGACGAAGATGAAGCCTTTGGGCAGCCAGCGTGCCAGCTTGTTCTCCACCACGGCGTGATTGCGCTTGTCGCCGATGCGCCAGGCGCCGCCATGCACCATGAGAATCAGCGGTGCCTGCCGCGCGTCCTTCGGGCGATAGACGTCGAGTCGCTGCGCGGGGTCGTTGCCGTAGGCGAGGTCGACGAGCGTGTCCGCGTCGGCCGAATCCGCCATCGCCGCCGGCCTTGCATGACAGGCGGGCAGAGCCGCTGCCAGCAGGATCGCGGCGGCCGAATGCAGCACGCCGCGCCAGACCCTCATGCAGTTTCGTCGCCGTCCAGGGTGCCGTCCGCGTCGCGGTCCACGCCGATGCGTGCGCCGTCTCCCGGTGCCACGCAGGTGAACGTGGCGACATTGCCGTCGGTCACCGCCAGCGCCAGCAGCGCGTCCAGGCTCAGGACTTCGCCGCTCAGGGAATCCGGCAGGAAGCGGCTTTCGGCGTTCATGACGTAGCCCCGGGCCTGGCCTGCGAAGACGGCCTTGACCACGAGATCGCATTCGGGACGTGGCGAGGTGACGGCCGCGCGCTCGGCGAGCAGGCGCGCGCGCGGCTCCAGCGCCGCACTCGCCGCGGACAGACTCACCTGCTGGCCGACGATCGGCGCCAGCTCGCTCGGGAAGGCCAGCACCAGGGCTTCGACCTGACGGCGCGACAGATCGGTTGGAAACAGGAACAGCGGTGCCGACAGGAAGTCGTCGACCGAGCCGGCCGTTCCGTCGTGCCCGAAACCGAAGCCGCGGATCTGCGGCCCCAGTTCCGGCGTTTCGCCGCTGAGCGTTTCGCTGGTTTTTCCGAAGCGGCCGATCTTCTGGTAAGCATTTCGCAGATGCGGGATCTTGAAGTCCTCGGCGATGCCCGGACCTTCGGTGCTTTGCTGCGTGCTGGTGCCGAAGCGGCCGGCGAGGACGTCGAGCTGGTGGCAGTCGTTGCAGGTGTTGCCGCCGTCCACGGTCTGCGTCATGTAGAACTCCAGACCGGCCGCCTGGTCGGGCGTGAGGCTGTTGTCGAGATTTGCCAGCGGATTCGGCGGATAGCGCAGGCCCAGCGCGAAATGGGCGAAGGCGTCCATCTGCGCTTCTTCCGGTTCACCGTCACGACCCAGCAGCGTGACGAAGGCCACCGTGAAGTCCTCGAAGGCCTGCTCCTCGACGGTTTCGTCGGCGTCGCGGCTCACGCCGGTACGGTCGCCGCGCCAGTGCATCGGCCCGTTGCCGGCGAGGCCGCGCAGACTTTGCGTGGTCATCGGCCCCTTCATCGGGTGAAAGCTGGGTTGGCGTGCGAAGCGGTTGGAGGCCGGGTTGTACTCGTTCGGCGACAGCGCGACGCTGCCTTCCGGTTCGCCCAGGTCCCAGGCCAGATGGTCCATGTCGCCGAAGATGTGGCAGCCGCCGCAGGCCGAATCGCCGCGGCTGGAGGTCAGGCGCGCGTCGTACAACATGGCGCGTCCGTCCGTGACCGAAACCGGCTCCGGGTTCGGTGCGCGCGCGTGCGCGATTTCGCGGCGCTCGGCGATGTCGACCACTGAGAGGCCGTTGTCGAAGCGCGTGGCGGCGTAGAGCCGGCCGCGCACCTCGTCCAGCACGATGCCGGCCGGACCGCCGGCGGACAGGGGAATCAGATCGTCCGCGCCGCGCTGGAAGCTGTCGTCGACCAGCGCATCGGCGTCGAACACGCCCAGGGCCTGCGAACCGTAGGCGGCCACGTAGACCGCGGCGCCGTCGGCGGTAAAGGCCAGCGACACCGGCATCGCCAGGCTCAGCTCGCGTTCCGCCTCGGTGCCCAGGGCCTGGTCGTAGCTGGCGATGTGCTTGTTGAGGTGGCGCTGCCGCACGCTGCCGTCGCTCGGATCGAGGATCGCGATGCGGCTTTCGGCGAAATGCCCGTTGAGCGTGGTGGAGACGCTGCCGCTGCCTTCGAAGCGCACCAGATTGCGCGCTTCGAGCTGCGCGATGAACAGTTCATCACTGCCGGGGCGCACCGCCATGTCGAACAGGGTGGTGCCGATGCCCGGATAGCTGGCGCTCACACGGGGTGTCGTGGCGGCGGCGTCGATCGCGAACACGTCCAGATCGGGCAGCTCGAAATGCACGCTGGCGCTCCAGTCCTTCGGCTCGGCGCCGGTCTTGGGGTCTCCGCCATCCATCCAGGCAGTGCCGTCGAACTGCACGATCAGGCCGGTATCGGGCTGCTCCACGCCGTCGGCGCTGGTCTGCGGCCCGGACTTGTCCAGGCCGCCATCGGCGATGGCGGAGCCGAGCACCGTGCTGCGGTTGCCTGAATAGAAGATGCCGGCGTACACCGTGGTGCCGTCGCTGCTGACCGCCAGCGGACGCGGCACGTCACCGAACAGGTTGAGGATGGCCAGCGGCTCGCCGGCATCGTTGCCGGGCGCCGCGGCGTCGAACACCCAGACGTCGGCGCGGCCGATGCCGGGTTCGGTGGATTGTGGATCGAACGGCGCGTTCTGCCCGCGATGGGCGGCGGTGATGAAGGCGCGCTTGGATTCACCGCCGGCAAACACGATGTCGCGCGGTTCGTCGCCCACCCACAGCGTCTGGCGCACGCGCGCCGGGGTACTCGCGAGATCGACGATGCTGATGCTGTCCGAGAGCTGGTTGACGACCCAGGCTTCGCCGTCGTCGCGCAGCGCCACCGCCACCGGTTCCAGACCGACCGGAATCGATGCGAGCGGAAGCGGCGTTGCTCCCGATACGTCGAACACTTCGAGACGATTGTCCGGGGTGTTGACGGCGTACAGCCTCAGACCGTCGGATGACAGCGCCAGGGGACGTACCGGTCCGCTTTCGAAATGGGTGAAGCCGGTGCTCTTGAGGACCGGATCGTCGGAAAAGTCGGTGTCCTGCGGGGGATCGGTATCGTCACCCGCTGGCGTTCCGCCACCACCACCGCCGCAGCCGGTCATGGCCAGGCACAACAACCCGAGCGCTAATAGTCTGTGGCGCAGCATTGAGTCGGATTTCATCGATGATCTCCCCTTCGCGACCGGTATTGCCGGTGCAAACTTCCGATAGTCCCGATGGGCTCGGGTCGTCAATCAAGCGCAACGTCGCCCGGGCGCGATCTGTTGACCATGTTGCACTGAACTTCATGTAAGAATTTGCAATTCCGCGCTGGCGAGCACCTGATGCAGGGGGATACCGTTTTGGATGAAGCGCTGCCGTTGCAGCCGGCGCTGCTGGCGCTGGCGGGTCTGCCGGGTGCCGGCAAGACCACGCTGGCGCGCGCGCTCGCGGCGCGATGCGCCTGGCCGGTCCTGAATCTGGACGAGATTCGTGCCGCGATGTTTGCTGACGGCGGATTCAGCGAGATCGAAAACGCGGCGGCTCAGGCCGGCCTGTGGTCGGCGCTGCGCGCCTATGCGCAGCAAGGCCGGCCGGTGATCGTCGATGCAATGCGCTTTGCGGATACCGGCCAGCGTCAGCAGTTCCGTGGGCTCGGCATGGCGTTCGGCCTGCGGTCTCGATTGGTGCTGCTGGACTGCGCTCTGGTCGAGGCTTTGCGGCGCCTCGGTCCCAGGGCCGGCGCCGGGCGGGAGCCCCGTGTCGTGCGCCAAGTCGCTGCGCACTTCGCCCCGCCCGACGAAAGCATGCTGATACTTGATGCGCGATTGCCCACGGAATCACTCGTCGAGCGGGTACTCGACAGTCTTCGCGAGGCTTGAGTCGTGCCGGCGAACCCGCTGAATCAGCGCCGCACGCCGACCCGGCCCAGCGTGCCGCTGACGGCCGGGGCGACGCTTGTGCGTACTCCGGACGGTCGCATCGCGTTGACGCCGGCCATCGCAGGTTCTTCGGTGTCCGGTGGCTGCGGCGTCGGCACGTAGTAGACCGGATAGTAGTAGTACGCCGTGGGACCGTAGTACGCGTACGGATACGGGAACGGATCGTAGGCGTAGGCGTATTGAACGTCGTTGTGCTCGGCCCAGAGATAGATGTCGTCGACTTCGACGGTCGGGTAGGGGTATTCGAACTCGCCGACCTTGCGCGTTTCGACGCCACTGAGGCTGCCAACCACGGTGATTTCACGGCCGGGCGCATAAACCTTGGGGTCACGGTAGCCCGGGTAGCACGCGAGGAAGCGTCCCTGATCCTGATCGCGCGAAGTGGGGCGCGCATTGGCATTCAGTGGCTTGCTCAGAACTTCGAAGCAGGTCTCGCTGCTGTCGTTCTGCATCGACAGGATCATGCCGCCCCAGCGTACGGGCTGGCCGGGCGCGGAGGATACCGCCTGTTGCGGTGTCAGGCCGGAATACTCGCCGCGCAGGGCCTTGGGCGGCGCACAGGCGCACAGCGTCAGTATCAGCGGGACGGTGAAAAAGCGCGTTTGGATCATCGACATGTTCGACCTCATGGTCTGAGCGGCTATGCGTCCGGCGGTTCAAGGCGGCTTGTCGTGCCGCGCCACCGGGTCTCCCTGCATCAAGCCACTACAACGGCACCATGGAACCCGCGTTGACAGCGCCCCCCGACCGGTCAGATCTGCATCGGTTTGTTGTCAACGAAATTGAGGATTCCGCGGACCAGGCGGTAAATCCACCAGATCGTCACCGCGAACAGAATCAGGAAGCCGACGAAGATCAGGGTGGTGATGCCGCCGATGACCACCCACAGCAGGCTCCACCAGAAGGTCCGGATCATCCAGCGATGATGGGACCGCGCGAATTCGCTGGTGACTTCGTTGACCCGAATGTGGTTGATGATGATGCCGACGATGGCCGTGAGCCCGGTGAACGAGCCCAGCACATGCAGGACATAGGCAATCATCACGCCCTGCTTTTCGTTCTCAGGAATCCCCGTTTCGCTGACTGCTTCCATTTCCCCATCCCCCTTGCTTTGAGTGCAACGATACCGATCAATGCCGAATCTTCGGCATGCGGGCGCGCCCTGGTCAAGCTTGGGCGGCCTTCGCGCAAGGCATTTCCCAAAAACAAAGGCGGCCGATGGCCGCCTTTGTCCTGCCGTATCAGGCGGATGCCCGATGAGACGATCAAGCCTCGAGTTCAGCCCTTGTAGGCCTCGATCGACTTGACGATCTCGCCCTTGGCCGCCGCTGCGTCGCGCCAGCCCGAAACCTTGACCCACTTGCCGTCTTCGAGGTCCTTGTAGCGCTCGTAGAAGTGCTTGATCTCATTGAGCTTGCGCGTTGGCACGTCGGCCAGGTCCTTGATGTCCGCGTAGTACTTGGTGGAGACCTTGTCGGTCGGGACGGCCAGAATCTTGGCGTCCAGGCCGCTTTCGTCCTCGGTGTCCAGTACGGCGACCGCACGGCATTTGATGATGCTGCCGGGCACGATCGGGTGCGGGGTCATCACCAGTACGTCGACCGGATCACCATCGTCGTACAGGGTCTTGGGCACGAAACCGTAGTTCGCCGGGTAGCTCATCGCCACGTTCATGAAGCGGTCGACCGACAGCAGGCCGGTTTCCTTGTCCACTTCGTACTTGACCGGCGGGCCGTAGGCCGTGATCTCGATGACGACGTTGAATTCTTCGGGCGCCTTGCTGCCCGGGCCGAGTGCTTCGAATCCCATGCGGATGATCCCTCTGCTGTGCGTGCTTTGGTGTTTGGCCGGCTAGGATACTGAATCCGCCACCACCGCTGCATCAGACGGCCGGCGTCCGATGGCCGCATTGACGCCGTCCTGTGGCTCCGGGTACCGTTCAGCCTGCCTTTGCGCTGGATGAGGCATCGAAATTCGGTCTGCTTGGACCGTCCGCGCCAGATCGGCGCTCGAAATTCATACGACCTAGAAGAACATGAGCATGCGCATCGTACTGCTGGGCGCGCCCGGCTCCGGAAAAGGCACGCAGGGCGAGAAGCTGGTGGACCATTTCGGGATTCCAAAGATTTCCACGGGCGACGCGCTGCGCGCCGCCGTCAAGGCCGGCACCGAGCTTGGCCTCAAGGCCAAGGCCGCAATGGATGCGGGCCAGCTGGTCGACAATTCGATCGTCAATGGCATCGTCAAGGAGCGCCTGGGCGAGCCCGATGCACGCAAGGGCTTCATTCTGGACGGCTTTCCGCGAAACGCGGCGCAGGCCGACACGCTGGCGGAGATGCTGGCGGACCTCGGGCAGCCGTCGGTCGACAAGGCCGTGCACCTCAAGGTCGATGACGAGGAGATCGTGCGTCGCTTGCTCGACCGGGCCGAGAAGGAAGGTCGCGCCGACGACAAGGAAGAGGTGATTCGTCACCGCATCGACGTCTACAACGCCGAAACCGCGCCGCTGCTGGACTTCTACGGCCAGCAGGGCAAGGTCGTGGCGGTCGAGGGAATCGGTACGGTCGACGAGATTTTCGGGCGCATCCTCAAGTCGCTGGGCGCCTGAGACGGTTCCCGCATACGCGCTGACGCCGGTGGGCTCCCTGCGGGCCCGCCGGCGTTTTTCAGTGCGGCGCCGGCAAGGCCTGTAGCAGCGCGCCGCCGATCAGTTCCCGGCGCCAGCCCCGCAGCGGTGCGATATCCGCCGATTCCCCCGCATGCAGCAGGGCTTCCAGGTCGGAGCGCCGCGCCAGCAGGCTGGGCGGCACCGCCAGCACCTGCGCGCGTTCACGCACGACCGCCTGCAGGGACTGCAGCGCGGACTTGTAGGCCGCATCGGGGCGCTCGTCCGCGACCAATGGCTGATCGCTGCGGGTGGCGCCAGCCAGCACCTCCAGCAGCACGGCACCGTGGCGCTCGCGCGTCGACGCCGGCAGATCGCCGATTGCGGCCAGATCATCGAGGCTGTCCGGCGCGCGAACCGCCAGCGCATACAGCGCATCGTCGGACAGCATCCAGCGTCTCGGGCGGTTGCGTTCGACGGCGCGCCGCTCGCGCCAGGCGGCCAGGGCGGCGGCGCGGTGCTGCGCCACCGGGGGCAGCCGGGCGAGTCCGCGCAGGCGCTTCCAGGCGTCCTCAGGTTCGGTGCGATACATCGCCGGGTCGGTGAGGGCGGCGCAGTCGGCTTCCAGCCATTCGATGCGGCCACTGCTGTCGAGGCGGCGCAGCAGTTCCGGGTAGATCACCGCGAGATGACGCACATCGTCAGCGGCGTATTCGATCGCCGGCAGCGGGATCGGCCGCTTCGCCCAGTTGGTGCGCGAAAGGCTCTTGTCGACCTCGATGTCCAGCATCGCCTTGACCAGCCCGGCATAGCCGATCTGGTCGCCGATGCCGAGGATCGTCGCGGCCACCTGGGTGTCGAACAGCGGTCGTGGGCAGTTGCCCGAAAGCTCGGCGAAGATTTCGTAGTCCTGACTGGCGGAGTGCAGCACCTTGACGATGCGCTCGTCGGCCAGCAGCGGCCACAGCGGCGCGAGGTCCACGGCCAGCGTGTCGATGCAGGCGGCGGTTTCGCCATCACCGATCTGCACCAGACACAGCCTGGCGTGATAGGTGTCCTCGCGGACGAACTCGGTATCCACCGCCAGCCAGTCGCGCGTCTTCCAGACGGCGATGGCGCTTTCGAGCGCAGCGGGGGTGTCGATGATCAGGGTGGGTACGGCAATCGATACGGTCATGAACGGTAGAATACCGCCTCCCGCACCCACGACAGAGATCGATAACCTCCATGCTAGCCCGTGTCGCCTGGATCACGGCGCAACTGATGCGCTTCAAGGCCGGTCCCCAGGATTTCGTCTACGCCCGTGGTCTGAGTCTGCCGATCGCGCTGTTCGCGGCGTTCGTCAACTTCCTGCAGCTGAGCATCACCACGCCCACCGGCGTGGCGGTGGTCGAATCGGTGGTGGTGGTGCTGGTCACGATCGCATTCACCCAGTTCGTGCTGCAGTTCAAGCGGTTTACCAGCCGTGCACAGCAGACGGTGAACAGCCTGCTGTGCACGGACATCGTGTTCAAGCTGTTGCTGCTGCCGGTGCTGTTCTGGATCGGTCCCGATGTGCTCCGACAGTTTTCGGAGAACCCCCAGATGCTGGAACAGGGACAGGTGCCGGGAGCGCCGATGATGGTGCTGTTCGCGCTGTCACTGTGGAACCTGGCGGTGTCGGCGCACATCTACCGCTGCGCGCTGGAAATCGGAATCTTCATGGGTGTCGGCATCACGCTGGCCGGCACCTTCATGCTGTACAGCCTGCTCGGCGCGGTCGCGCAGATGCTGGGACTGGGGGCGAGCAGCCCCTGATGCACCTTCACATCCTCGGAATCTGCGGCACTTTCATGGCCGGTATCGCGGCGCTGGCGCGCGAGGCCGGGCATCGCGTGACCGGATCGGATGCCAATGCCTGGCCACCCATGTCCACGCAGCTCGAGGCGCAGGGCATTGAGCTGATGACCGGCTACGCGCCCGAGCATCTGCAGCCGGCGCCGGATGTGGTGGTGGTGGGCAACGTCATCACGCGCGGCAATCCGGCGATCGAGTACGTGCTGGATCAGGGTCTGCCATATGTTTCCGGGCCGCAATGGCTGGCCGAACACGTGCTGGCCGGCCGCCATGTTCTGGCCGTGGCCGGCACCCACGGCAAGACCACGACATCCAGTCTGCTGGCCTGGCTGCTGGAGGACGCGGGCCTGGAGCCGGGCTTTCTGATCGGCGGGGTGCCGATGAACTTCGGCATTTCGGCGCGGCTCGGTGCCGGTCAATACTTCGTCGTGGAAGCGGACGAATACGACACCGCGTTCTTCGACAAGCGCAGCAAGTTCGTGCACTACCGTCCGCGCACTTGCGTGCTCAACAATCTCGAATTCGACCACGCCGACATCTTTCCGGACCTCGCCAGCATCGAACGCCAGTTCCATCACCTGATCCGCACCGTGCCGCGCAGCGGGCGGCTGATCGTCAACGGCGCCGATGCCAATCTCGCGAGGGTGCTGGAGATGGGATGCTGGAGCGAGACCGAATACTTCGATGCCGATTCCGGATGGCACGCGACAGAGACGGACGGTGGTTTCGAGCTGCACCAGGGCAAGCGGAATCACGGCGCGGTGACGACACCAATGGCCGGCCTGCACAATCGCAGCAATGCGCTGGCGGCGATCGCCGCGGCCGCACACGTGGGCGTGTTGCCCCGCCTGGCCGCCGATGCGCTGAGCCGCTTCCGCAACACCCGCCGTCGCTTGGAACTGCGTGGCGAGGCTCGCGGGGTGCAGGTCTATGACGACTTTGCGCACCACCCTACGGCGATTCGTGTGACGGTCGACGCCCTGCACCGGCAAGCCGGCGGGCGAGTGCTGGCCGTGCTCGAGCCGCGCTCCAATACCATGCGTCTGGGTTCGCACCAGGCCGAACTTTCCGATTCACTGAGCCAGGCCGACGCCTGTTTCGTCTATGCCCGACCGGACCTGAAATGGAACGCGCAGGCGGCGCTGGCCTCGCTGGCGGACAAGCTCCACGTGGCCGCTACGCTGGACCAACTCGTTGCGGCTGTCGTGCACGAAGCGCGCCCGACAGACCGCATACTCGTCATGAGCAACGGCGATTTCGGCGGCGTGCATCAAAAGCTGCTGGACGCCCTTTCGACTTCAGGACAGACATGAGCCAACTTCCCCAACGCCAAGCCCTGCCGGACCGCGCCGAACTCGAACGCCGCCTCGCCGCCGTGCTCGACGCCGCGCGCAAGGGCGGCGCCACCGCCGCCGACGCCGGCGTGTCGGTCAGCCGCGCGCTGACCGTGAACGTGCGCAATGCCGAGGTCGAATCGGTGGAGTTCCAGCGTGACCGCGATCTGTCGCTGACGGTGCACGTCGGCCAGCGCAGCGGCTCGGCCAGCACCAGCGATTTTTCCGATGCCGGTCTCGCTTCCACGGTCGACGCCGCGCTGGCGATCGCGCGCGCCTCCGGAGAGGACCCGTACTCGGGGCTCGCCGATGCCGAACTGATGGCCACGGCGTTTCCGGATCTGGATCTGTTCCATCCCTGGGACATCACGCCGGAGCAGGCCATAGAGATTGCCAGCGAATGCGAAGCCGCCGCGCGCGCCGTCGACGCACGCATCACGCGCAGCGAGGGTGCCGGCGTCGATACGCGCGAATCCGTGCAGATCTACGGCAACACCCATGGCTTCATCGGCGAACGACGCGGCACGTCCCACCAGATGAGTTGTTCGGTGATCGCCGAGGCCGACGGCATGATGCAGCGCGACTACTGGTACAGCGCGGGCCGTGTGCCCGGCAAGCTCGACAGCGCGGAGTCGATCGGGCGCCGCGCCGGCGAACGCACGGTGTCGCGGCTCGGTGCCAAGTCGCTCTCCACGCGCGAGGCGCCGGTGCTGTTCGTGCCGGAGCAGGCACGTGGCCTGTTCGGGCATTTCACGTCCGGCATTTCCGGCAGTGCCCTGTACCGCAAGACCAGCTTCCTGCTCGACAAGCTTGGCGAGCAGGTGTTCTCGCCGATCGTGAATCTCTCGCAGCGCCCGTTCATCAAGGCCGGTCCCAGCAGCGCTGCCTTCGACCAGGAAGGCGTCGCCACGCGTGAGCGAGAGCTGATTGAAAACGGCGTGATCCAGGGCTGGCTCCTGTCCAGCTACTCCGCGCGACGCCTGGGCTTGCAGACCACCGGCAACGCCGGCGGTACCTACAATCTGCTGGCGAAGCCCGGCGAACAGGACTTCAAGGCCCTGCTGCGCGACATGGGCGAAGGCTTCGTCGTGACCGAACTGATGGGGCAGGGCGTGAACCTCGTCACCGGCGACTATTCGCGCGGTGCCGCCGGATTCTGGGTCGAGAACGGCGAAATCGCCTTCCCGGTCCGCGAAGTCACGATCGCCGGCAATCTGCTCGACATGTTTGCCGGCATCGCCGCGATCGGCAGCGATGTCGATACTCGTGGCGGCATTCAGACCGGGTCCGTATTGATCGACAGGATGACGATCGCCGGAGGCTGATGGTCCTTCAGAAGCCGCCGGTCACCCTCAGCCGAACACCGCCGAAGTCTGTCGGCTGACGGCGGCAAGTCGGCCGTCCGGCAACCACAGGCGGGCGTCCGCCTGGGTATAGCCATCGGCCGCGCCTTGCGTCTGCACTTCGTAGAACCACCATCCGTCCGGCGGCACGGCTTCGCCCGGTGTCACCAGATCAACAGCCCAGCTCAAGGAGCTGGCAGGCGCGGGCTTGCTCAGCATCGGCAGGACGCCGGCGGGCCAGGCGTCCAGCAGGCCGATCATCCAGACGTCGCTCCAGCGTGCCGCTAGCTCCCGAAATTTCAGCCAGCCGCTGAAGTCCGGCTCCTTCGCGCCTGAGAGCGGTAAGTTGCCGCTGGCCCAGCGCATGTCGAAGTGCTGCAGGAAGGTAGGCACCACACCGGGAATATATGGGGTGGGCCGCAGCTGCTCGGGTGCCACGACTTCCGGACGTGGCACGCCGGGGATGTGGATCGTTGAGACTCTGGGTGCGCCGAAACTGGCAGTGGCGGTGGCGCAGACCAAGCCAGCCTGGACCAGGCGAGCACTCATCAGCGTGACGGAACCTCCGACGCGCAGGGTCTCAACGCACAGCTGGGCTTCCTGTGGGGCAGCCGGCGCCACGAAGGTGACCTGAACGGAGCGCAGCAGGCGCTCGGCGTCCACATGGCTTTGCATACCTTGGAGCATCAGCGCGGCCACCAGTCCTCCATAGGTGGCGCGGCCCTGCGCCCAGTCGGCAGTGAGTTGGATGGACTGCTTCGGGACAGCCGATATCGGTTCGAGGAAGGCAGAAAATGGCGTCAAGACCGAAACTCCGAGGAAAGGTTTGCGGTGATTATCAGACTGTTTGCCGTGTGCTGCCGTGGCGGTGACCGGCATGGGGTACCGACGCCTCGAATTTCCGGTCGGAGGGCACCGTCGTCCGCATCCTCAGGGCCATGAACGTGCCCGCCCTTGCGATGCGGGTTGTCGATGTGTGTCGGAGACGTCGCCCGGCAAACTGCTCTACAATTTTCCGATTGATAAAGCCGGATTCCGCCATGTCGATTGCCCGATCCATCGCGAGTCTTGTCGGGTTTGTGCTGGTGGTCTTCTACCCGATGCTGGCGGGAGCTTCGTCCTCACAGGAATGCATCGGACCGCCATCGAGCACCGCGGTCGAAGCCTGTCGATTGACGCACGAAAACGATCGCCTCGCCGCCGAGATCAATGCGCAACTGCTCCGGATTCGCGGCGAGTTTGATGATGCCGCTGAGCGCGAACTGCTGGATGCCGCGCACGCCGCCTGGACGGATTACCGCGAAGCCACATGCGCGCTCGCGCAACGGCGCGCCGGTGGCATGCACTCAATCTCCTATCTGCGCTGTCGAGATGCGCTCGACCTGGACTATCTTGGGCAACTCACGCAGTTGGATTCAGGCCCGACATCGGGCCGGTGCGCCGTCAACCGGGATCGTGCACTGCAGGCATGGCGGCAGCGGCGCAGCGCTTACTACACCACGGACGTCAACATGCGTGCGCTGCTGGATTTGCTGGGTCGCGGGGCGCAGGCAAAGACCGTCTCCGGTTACATCACGAAAATCATCGAGTCCATGAGCGTGATGTTCTCCGATCCCTCGCATGAAGCGACTCTGGCGGTACTGATCGATCAATTCTCAACGCCCGCGTCGGCGCCGTATGGTGACAGTCTGGCGGGCAGTGTGGCCGCTCATGTCCGGGAACGGGTCATGGTGCCCGCTTTGCACACGCCTGAGGAAGTTGTTCCGCTGCTGCTCGATTTGCAGACACTCGCGGCCGGGCAAGGTCTTGGCGGGGCGGGGCAAGCTTCGACGCCGGGATCAGCCTTGCGTCTGGCCTATGTCCACAACTTCAGACCCGCCGTCGAGGCAGCTCTGTTGGGCGAAGATGCGCAAGCGGCGTACTTGGCGTCGGTTAGGAACTGGTGCCAATCCAACTTGGATCTGTGTGACAGGGAGCCGTTGTGCGCTGCGGAGCAACCCGGCAGGTCCGGCCAATGAAGCTAGCCGCGCCGGATGTTCCCGGGCCTGCGGCCTATCCGCTCATCACCAGGCCTACCCTAGGCGATCGGACCAGGAGCATCGAACGGTGAGTTCAATCGAGGTGCGCTGCGCGAGCTGTGCGCAGCGAATGCGATTGCCAGCGGGTCGTGGCACCGTGCTCTGCACCTGTCCGAAGTGCCGGACCCAGATCCAGGCCGACACCGGGCATGTATCACCATCGCCGGACGTCAAGGCAACCACAGAAGCTGCTGCGGTGGCACCCGCGAATGAGGGCGGGAGCTGGGTCTCCCGTTTCTGTTTTGTCATCGGCGCGCTCTTCGGCGTGGTGGTCGCGGCGTCCGGCATGGTGTGGGCCGGATTGTCCGGATCGCAGCTGTTCGTGTCTGTCGTGCTGCTATTGATCGCTTGGGCGCTCGTCAGCGGAATGATCATTCCGCTGACGACTGGGCGCGGGCCGTTGGAAGCCGTCGCCTACGGCCTGTCCACTTTTTTGTTGGGCGCCTGTCTGGCGGCCCCGGTCTACGGTTTCACGGCCGCCGGCAAACCCTGGTATGCAAAGCCCTGGACCCTGATGCTTGAGCAAACGCCGACGGCTTGGCAAGCGGCGCTGGCGTCGCTGCAGGACGCGCAATGGGTGTATTCCCGGGCCGAACCGGTGCCGGAGTTTGCCAAGCTTGGCCCGACTCCAAGTCAGGTTCAGCCCCAGCCACCCGCACCGGTCGACGTCCAGTACGGCGTGGACGCCGTGCTGACCACCTGTTCCCCGGACCCCATCGCGATCTTCGAGCCGTTGTTGCCAGGGGCCTACAGTAAGGCGCGGCAGAGCGAGCTGCGTCGCCGGATTCAACAGGAAGAGGCCTACGTCTCGTGCCTGAGGAGGGCCGTGGATTCACATCGAGACTGGGCAAGGATCAAGCGCCGTGCGGCGAGCAGGCAGCCTGAGTTGAAGGACCAGCATCTGCGGCAGCTTGCCCAGCTGGAGAAGCAGGCTGGCGTGATACAAGTCGAAATCGACAAGGCGGCGCCGGCCGTTGCCGCGCATCGTACCGAGTACGAGGCCTGGGCAAACGACGATTCGGCGGCGATGCACGCATTGGCGACCGTGGACCTTGCGCATCCGTGCGGCGATCGGCCAGCGGATGAACGCGCCGTCGCCCGTCTTGAGCAAGCATCTTCCGGACGCATTCGTGCCCTGCGCGACGATGTCAGTGATTGGGGACGTTGTCTGGGAGATGCCTTTGAGGTTCGGCGTCAGGCGTTCAACGAGGCCCTCGCAAAGACAAATGGCGGCCCGAAGACCGAGCGTGTGAGTGCCGAAATCAATGCGCTCCGTGCCCAACTTGACGAAATGGCTGATGAAATGAGCGAGGCTAAAGACCTGCGCAATCGGCTGACGCGGGCGGGCAATCGAGCGATCGACCGCGAAAATGGGCAGCGCTTCGCGGACGCGAATCCGGATGGAATGACCGAAAAGGAACGCTGGCAGCGTAGTCAGGGCATCGGCGGCTACGAGGACTGCATGGCGACCGCGCGAACGCCGGCGGCACAGGCCTCATGCCAATCGGACTACATGAGCAATCAACGCGCACAGGCCGAATATGAGAGGGAACGCGACGCGCGTCGGGCGGCTCGCGAGAGGGCTCAAGCGATCAGTGAAGCGTCGAATGATCCGAGCCGCGAGTCGGGATCGGCCACCGAATCGAATGGGAGTTCTGTGGGCGCCGGGGCCGTATGGCTGACCGGCACCGATCTGTCCGCCGAGATCGAGGAACGTGAGCGCGAACGCGCCCGTCAACTCGCCGGCGAGGAAAGTCGCCAACGCCTCCAGGCTTGGCTCGATCAGGAGACCCAGTCGTGTAAGGCTGTTCGCCGGCCAGGTGGCAGCGCCTGCTACCAGTGGCAAACCTTGCCGACCAGCAGTGAATCCTTCGAGACGCGATTGGTGGAGGTTCGGGCTCGCGCGGAGGCAGAGACTGTCGCCTGGAATGCTGGCCATGGCTCGACGACCTGCGGGCCCTTGCCGAGCAGCGATCCTGAAACGGAAACTTGCTGGTCTGTCTCGGAGCTGTCAGCCGGCGCTCCTAGTTGTACGCGCAAGGTCGATGGTGACTACACGGCGGGCTATTGTCGTGTCATGACTCGGTGGCTTTGCACGCTGATCACCGCAACCAAGATGCGCGGTTGCGTCGCGGTACGCTGACCTCGCCCGGGTGCTTCGGCGGCGGCACGGCCACATCGCGACATTATTCCTGCTCAGGCGGCGGATCTTGCGACTGGCTTTGAGCGCCGGCTCGACGGAGGCTTTCGACGTAGGCTGACACGGATCCGTCCCAGGCACATCGTATACAGCGGCCGTCCGCGAAGACATGCGGGCAGTTCGGGGAACCGTAGAGAACATGCGCGCATTCGGGGCATAACGCGGACATTTCCGAGGCGGCCCGATTAAAGGTGCTGCCGCATTCATCGCAGGCAATCTGGCTTGCTGTCATAAGGGTTTGTCGCAGTGGCTTGATTGTCGGACGTTCGGCCGACTCGCGGGGCCTGAATGCTTTGGGCAGATTAGCATTTGAATCGGATACATGACGCTCCACCTCGCCGCCCCGCGGTGCCCCCCCGCATCAATGTGAGTCGATCGTCAGTTTTGGGGATCATGGCCATTGAAAATGGCATGACAGTTGAAAACCAGCCACGCGGTAGTGATGCCGGTGCCACCGGCACAAGGCTCGAAACGTTTTGCTTGGGAGCATGATCCGGATGATCAACAAGAATTCGATCCTGGGACTGTCGACCTCCGCGCTTTCGGGCCTGAGCGTGCAGGCGCACGCGGAATTCACCCGCAAGTCCCGAATTTCATCACTGCACGGACGCCGTCCATCGCGGCATTGTCGGATGGACAGGCGCTGCTCATCAGCTGGTATGAGCCGACCAGCGTCCGGTTCCGACGCAGCGCCAATGGAGGCGCCAGCTCCGGTCCGGAGCGCGTGGCCTTGACCATGCTGACGCCAAGTGTGGATGGTGCGTGGTTCGACGCGGTCTACGGAACCGCCTCGGTGTTCACGGCCGATGGTAGCGCGAGCGGCATCATGTCCGGCGTGACACTGCGGACCGGTCCATATGACCCTCCACCCGGCCTGCCCGGTGCTGTACCGCAGTATGCTGGGCATTGACAACACCACCGGCACCGATTCGCCACCGGAGCAGATCATCGCCGTGGTCAGCGATGCCTGCGCGCGCCGATCGCCTCAGTCCGTAGCGGCGTTCACGACCGCCACTGCACAAACTGATCGAGCGGCAGCCGGCGCGAGCGCAGGCGATTGACCGGCGCGTCCGGGTCGGCGTGGCCGATCGCCATGCCGCAAAACAGCATCCATTCCGCGGGCGGTGAGAGCTGCGCGGCGACTTCGCGGTGATAGACCGACCAGCATTCCTGCGCGCAGCTGTCGAGTCCGCGTTCGCGCAGAAGCAGCATCACGGTTTGCAGGTACATGCCCAGGTCCGACCACTGCGGCGGCCCCATGCCGCGATCGACGTAGCAGAACAGGGCGGCCGGCGCGCCGAAGAAGCGGTAGTTGTCGGCGAACTGTTGCAGACGGCCGGCCTTGTCCTCGCGTGCGATGCCGAGTTCGGCGTACATCGCTTCGCCCACGGCGTAACGCTCGCTGCGGTACGGCTCGCCGAGCGGTGAGGGATAAACCTCGTAGTCCACTGGCAGGTCGGGTGTCGGACGCGTGTTCAGCCGTAGCTGCATCGCGTCCTTGAGGCGTGACAGTGCATCGCCGCTGAGCACGTACAGGCGCCAGGGCTGGAGGTTGCCGCCGGAGGGTGCGCGGGCGGCGCGCTCCAGTACCTCGCGCAACATTCCGAGGTCCACAGGCTGGTTCAGAAAGGCGCGCACGCTGCGCCGGCTGTCGACGGCTTCGCTGACGTTCATCGATGGTGCTCCAGGATGTTCAGGCAAGCGTTCCGAGCCGGCCGCGCCGCTGCGCCAGCTCGCAGAAGAAGTCCACGTACTGCGCGTGTCCACCGGGAAAAATTGCATCCAGCTTCAGGGGATCTTCCGGGTCACTGATGCCTTGCAGGGCCGGCCACGGAAACCGGTCGGCGGTGTCGTGATCGCGGAGCAGCGCGGCGTCGATACCAGGACGGCGCACTTCGCCGCAACTGCTGTCGATGTAGATCACGGTGTTATCGGTGTCGAAGCGATCGCCCAATTGCTGGACCAGCGTGAGGAATCCGCGATCGCTGCCGCCCCGCAAATGCTCGGTCCGTCCGGCGAGTACCTGAGCGTGGGAGCTGACGGTATCGCCCACGCCGACGATGCGCGGCATGGACGCCGGATCGAAGTGATCCTGTGCGAGCTTGAGCAGCGCGGCATGGTCACGGGGCGCCTGTCGGGCGTTGAAGTGTTCGCCCAGCGGGTAGCGGCCGGTGTGCTGCCGGTAGTAGTGGTTGAGGATCACCAGTACGCCGACTTCCTTGATCGCGCCCTTGAGCATGAACTGGAAGTCGGTGGTGCCGGCATCGTCACCGTCGCTGTACTTGACGCGTTCCTGGCCATCGTCGCCGCGCCCGAGGTTGGGGGCGTAGTGCACGAAGAAGGAATCTCGCAACCCGGCCTCCGTCGCCTGCAGCAGCAGTTCGCGCATGAAGCCGGCCGTGGCTTCCTGTGTCTGCCGGTAGAGCCCCGGTCTGTCCACAAAGTGGTGATAGAGGCCATTGATGTTGGCGGTTGGCGAGGCCAGGTTGTCGAGGACGCAGGAGCCGATCAGGGATTCGATTTCGTCGGTCGGCAATGCGTAGGGCGCCTTGCCCAGCAAGGTCCTCAGGAATTGTTCGGTCTTGTGCGGCACGGCACGCAGGAAATCCAGTTCGGCCTCGCTGACGCCGGGATGCGAGACACGGCCGTAACGATCCTGCAGTTGCACGCCGCCGGCGGCGAGGCCGGGCAGGTAGAAACCCTGTTCACGCGGATGTTCGGGCGGATCGAAGGCCTGCTCGACGATGCCGTTGACGCCGCGCTTGCCGATGTGCTCGCCATTGGTCAATACATAGAAGTGGCCGGCGAGCGTCTGTGTGGCCTCGACATAGCGACGCTCGATGCGACGCGTCAGCGGATCGCGGACGAGGCTCATGCAGACCCCGTCGAGGTCCTGGATGATCAGCAGGTTTTCGGTGGCGGCGAGCGATTCGAGCAGGCCGGCGTGATCGAGGGAATAGGCTTCGGTCTTGTGGCTCATGCTGCGCATGGTAACGCCGGACGGGCAGTGCTTGAGATCGCGAAAGGCGTTTGGGTTCGCGCATAGACGCAAGGAAAGGCAATAGCTCGCCGGTAGATACCGTCTTGCGAGGTCAAGCATATTTGGACACGAGGGCGGGATTGAAGGGCGTCTGATGCTTGAGGATGCCGAAGGCGATATGGACAAGGCGTCGCATGATGGCGCCCAGCGCGGACATTTTGGATTTGCCGCGTGCGATGAGGTCGAGATAGACCTTGCGCAGCGCAGGATTGTGCCGGGATGCAACGATAGCGGCCATGTAAAGCGTTGCCC